>Ga0209952_1003715_pt1 | contig 10380 bp, 16 predicted proteins | sample ThiBiot_750_biof_2_FD_183951 | JGI IMG/M metagenome (GOLD analysis project Ga0209952, IMG submission 183951) | Wastewater bioreactor microbial communities from Cape Town, South Africa - Thiocy_cont_750_biof (SPAdes) | ecosystem: Engineered > Bioreactor > Thiocyanate-remediating >...
CCGCAACGAACGCACTGTGGATGCGCAGCCAGGTGAGCAGCCCTAGCCTCACGCCATGACTGGCCATAGCCTCTAGCCTGCGCTGAAGGTCTGCGCCTATCATTCTCCGCCTTACGTTTAATGGAGCACTCGCAGCGCTTGCCCGCTGGCACGACGCGGCCACAAGCGCAGAGGCGCGGCGCTACGAAGGGCATCAGCGAGCACGATGCACGAAATGCCAGCCGGCGGTTTCGAGCGCGTCGATAATCTGCTCGGCTGTGGTATCGTCCACACCGCGCGATATGAGCAGCTGCTTAATGATCTCAATCGGCTTCCTGATCGTCATGCAATCTCCTCAGAAAGGATCGGTGGGGAGTCGCCTGTGACAGCGACTCCCCTTAGCTGCGCGGTTTCAGCACGCTATAAAACGTCCGCGCAGCCATATCAGTTAAGCGTGGGTGGACGAGACCAACACCGCAGCCTCGGTGAGGATCGGCGCACCACCAACACGACGGCGAGCGCGGAACTTGACGATACCGGTGTCCGCTCCGGTGAAGTCGTCGCGAAGCACCTGCACACCGATGCGATCCACGATCTGGTAAGCGGATGCGAAGTCTGCGAAGACAATCGGGTAGGCGGTACCGGTAACAGTCGGGAGGCCGTCTAGATCAGGCGCATCATAAACAGGCGCGCCCAACAGCCGAGCCGGTGTGCCGTTGGCTAGCGAGTCCGACCAGAGCGTGCCTTTGGTGGTGGTATCCGCAGCAGCGCGGATCACGCCCTGCATGGCCCGGTTCATGAACCAGGCACCGCGCGCAGCATATGCACCGGGCAACGAGTAGAAGGCTTCAATCACCGCCTCGATGATATCGCTGCCATCCGCTGCCGCGGTGACCGCCGTATAATTGGCGGGCGTATTGAGGAGGCCGGTCGGCTTGCCCGAACCGTCACCCGTCAGAAACGCGGTGGCCTCCTGTTTCGCAAACTGCGTCGCAACCTGGCCAGCAATATACGCCTGCAAGTCAACGAAGCTGTCCTCCAGCAACTGCGCTGAAACCGGAACGACAACAGCCTGCTCGAACGCATCAATCTCAACCTGACCAAAGGTCGGCTCAGACGATGGGCGCGAACCTGTCTCAGTAACCCAACCTGGCGAGAGCGCCGCGGTCCCTGTCGGGATATAGACCTTCGAACTGCCGATCGACATGACGCTGGCAACCGAACGCATCGGGCTGAACTGGACCAGCTTATCGCGCACAACAGTGGAGAATTCCGGCGCGGTCACGTAACCGCCAGCGGTACCCGTACCGATATTGAGGGTCTTTTTTTCCGTATCATCGAGCGACGCGGCACCATTGCGCAGGAAATTATTGAAAGCCTTCGCTTCGATCTCCTTGGCCTCATCGGTGTTCGTCTTGGTGTTGATGTTCGGGCGATTCAACTTGGCTTCGATGCCATCAAGGCGCTTGACGATATCAGCAACCGGCTTCGTCTTTTCGTTGACGTCGTTGGTCAGCGCATCGAGCGCCGCCTTAACCTCGTTCGCGCCGTCTTCCGCAGGAAGCTCGGTCGCCGACTTGGTTTCGAGAGTAGAGTGGAAAGTCATTTAGATATTAGTCCTTTCGAATGGAATCGCGAGCATGGTTGATTGCCGCAACTAGCTCGCGAAACTGAGTTGCGGGATTGGACTTCACCGATTGAATGGTTGCGTCTGCGTTGGAGGGAAAATTCACCAACGAGATTTCTTCAAGCTGGACTTCGTCCAGGTGGCGAATGCCCTTCGCCTTGTCCATGCGCGAGGATTTCGTCCTATAGCCGATGGAAAGCGAGTCGTAGGCGCCGGCCTTCATCAGCTCGTATGTTTCACGCCCCTTCGTAGTGCCGAGAACAAGCTGGCCGGTAGCTTTGAGGCCGCGCTCATCCTCAACGAGGGATTTCCAAACGCCGACAGGCTCGCCAGAGTGATTGTGCTCAAGCAGCATCCTCACCTTGCTGGCAGGTCGGCTGGAGATAGACTTCGAAAACGCGCCCTTGACCACAATATCGCGGTGGCTATCGACGACTCCGAACACGGATGCGTAGCCCGTAAAGGTGCCGTCCTCCGTAATAGACTTCGTGTCGATCTCAAAGACGGAGCCGTGCTTAGTCTCGCTCAAGCCGCTTGATCCCTTGGGTTGGTGTTGTCATTCGCCGGCTTTGCGCCGGAAGTCGTGAACGGGTTTTCCAATTTGTCGCCGCCTTCCTTTGGCGGGAGTCCCTCCCAAGCGCGCACCTCGTTGGCCGTCACGGCGCCCATTGAGCGCAGTTGCGAATAAGCGGTAGTGCGGGTAGCGGTATCCGCGCGAAGAAGGTCTTCAACATCGAACTCGAAACAATATTTCGAGCGCTCTTCTTTACTCAGAAGCGTCAGCGCGTAAGCGTCAGTCCAGCGCTTGAGCCACGGTAGCAAACACATCTGCAAGAACTGCTGAAACAGTGACTCGGTATTAGACCATGTGCCGCGAGACAAATCCGACAGCATGGTCGCAGGCACGCGAGTCAGCCGCGCGATTTCGTTGACCGCGAAATTTCGCATTTCGGCATGCTGGCTATCGACAGACGTAAAACTCAGCGGAGTGAAGCTCGCAGAGTTGTCCATCACCGCAACGCCGCCGGCATTATCGCCGCCGTTGGCAGTTCTCCACGAAGCTGCCGCGCGGGCTGCGGCCTCCTTATTCAGGGCGCCGGAGAAACTGAGAAGGCCATTTGGCCTTGCATTGTTGCGCATGAGGCGCGCCGCCGCTTGGCTGAGCGCGATCGACAGCCCGATGGCGTCCCGGCCATTATGTAGCAGACCAAGACCACGCTGCGCAGGGGCGCCGTTCCAGTTCGGTTGCGACAGGTGCAGAATTTCGCTGGCACCATACTTCTGTCCGTTAACGCTGTAGATCGGCTCGCCGGTCGATAGCCATTCAATTGACACCGTGCCTCGCGGCAGGTGAAAGATTTCTACAGGCTTGCCTGCAACCTTGCTGACGAAGCCAAAGCCGTCGCCATACAGCATCGCGTCGATTGTGATCCCCTGCCTGACTTCGCCGGCCGAACTCCAGTCATTTGCGAAACCATGCACAAGCTCGTAAGCCGGGTGATTAGTGACGTCTTCGCCCGCCTCACCGCGCAGACGCAATTCGCAAGGCAGCACGCGGATCGTGTCGGAGGGCAACATGACCGCGCAGTTCACGGCGGGATCTCGCATAGCAACGTCGGCGGTGATGGTAACGCCACTCGCTGAAGGTGTGACCCAATCAGTAAACGGCCACCACGACGTAGTATCAGCATCAGCCTTCGTTTCCGGAACGGGTGCGGATTTACGGGAGAAAAACCAGCCCATTAAGCTGCCTTCCTCTTCCGCTTCGCGGGAATGTTGTCATTATCGGACGGGATCGGCAGGTCAGCGTTGATGCGGGCTTGCCGCAAAGGCACCTCGCCGTTCACGCCGAAAGCGCATAGCTCTTCGTATGCTTTCTCGCGACTCGACTTCGGATGCGCCAGGTCGTAATCAAATTGTTCCCATGACCTTGCGGCCATCTACTCTGCCCTCCAGGCTCTGATTTTCGATTCGTGCTCCATCGCCCCGGCTGCGGACCAAGCCGACTGCAGCGCTGTCGCTTCCTCAAATGAAACAAGGTCGCCAGCGTAGACAGTGCGTACCTCGATCTCGCCGTCGCGCGTGATCCAGCAAATGTCTGCATCGGTACCGCGAATATCGGCAACCTTGACCAAACGACCGCGATAGGCCGCTGGGCTATTCACACGGATTGACATTGGGGGTCTCAGTAGATTGAGATGCCGCAGGGAGAAGCGATCTGGTCGCTGACGGTGTATCTAGAGTCGCCGTCACCGTGGGACGGCGCGTCGAGCGAGGTAAACGCAAGGCTATTGCCCAAGGCACGCCTGCGAATATCGTTTGTGGCTTTGGTGCTCTTCAGGTCTTTGTGCGAGAGCCTGCCTTCAATCACCGCCAAAACGAATTCTTGCGCGAGGTCGTGACGATCATAGCGCTGCGACTTGAATCGCTTGAATGCTGCGGCAAAATCTTTGTCGCGCAACAGAGACGCGAGCAACATGCGCGGTTCGTCTGGATCGCGGATGTAGCGGAGGTAATGAGTGCTCGCGGCGTAGGCGCTATAGGCGCGATCCAGGCGGGCACGAAATTGCCTATCTTTCCGTGCACGCCGCTGGAGCGAGCCGTTCGCAGGCAAATCTGCCCGACGTAATGCTGTGGCAAGGTCCGGAGCGGTCGACCGCGTAATCAGTGCAAGAGCAGCATCGAACTCATCGTCGGTGAAGTCCTTTCGCCGCGATTTTCCTGTGATGGTGGTACTGCGGATGCCGAGCGCCTTGGCTCGTTTAAGCATCGCGGCCACATATGCCGGTCGCTGCTCTTCATGTTCAAGAAGATACGCCGTCAATCGATCGCCGTTGATTCCGAGCACCTTGCCGGCCTCGACGGCGCTATGGCCTTCCGATATCAGCCCTAGCATTGCGTCAAAGTTCGCCGCGATCCGATCGAAACTCGGCTTGCCCTTGGCGTGCCGAACTGCTGCGATTTCGGCTGCGCGCTCGGGATGGTTTTGCAGATACCGCGTCCACGATGCAGACGATGGCGCACCCGGCACCGTCATGTAGGCTTGGCGATCCGTCATGCCGGACGTGATCGCGGCCTTCATCGCTTCAAAGCATTTTTCGGCCTTGGGAACTGGACCTGGCAATTCGCTCGGGGATGGTGAAGGAAAAGGAAGGTGCCACCCGCATTGCCTGACGCGGCGGCGGGTGGCTGCTTGGGCGCCCGAAGACCCTTCGGCATACGCCCGACCGTAACGAGACGGTGGCGGGGGCGATAATTTCCCCCTGTCGGGTAAAGCGGAATGAGTGGCAGATTAGGGACGGCGCGCCGGGGCGGCACTTAAAGAAAATCCCGGCACACTGGCCGGGTTTCTTTGATTATGCGGCGACTTCTTCGCCTGCATCGGATTCTGGTAGGAGACCAGGAAACAGGGACGCAAATCTCTCAAGTTCCTCTTTATGTGTTTGAAAGAAAAGGTGGGCTATTTCCGCCTTTGAAAGACCTACTTTGAAACCATAGTCCCCACCAAGACGCACATTCGCGGCAAAGCAGATCTGCGCACCGGTAACCTTTTCTCGGCGGACTGGATGCCGCTTCAATGAAAGCATTGGCCTGCTAAAGCCATACGTTGAACTTGCACCAGCCTGTAACTCCTTCAGATCAATGCTGGCGATTACGTTGTCGCCGCAATTTCGATTCCACCCCGTGGCAGTAATTTTCATTGCGATACTCCAAGCTAGGTTCCGCTAAGAATATCTTAGTTCCATTATACGTACCTTGCAACGAAAAATTAACCAAAAATCCTTCAATCGAGCTACGCCGCCATGTCCGCAGCGTCCCGAGCTGCATAGGCTGCCATCAACTTGCCGATGGCGATATCGATCAGCTTCACGCCCAGCCGTTCGGCCGTCTTGCCGACCGCGCCGTGCATTTCGCCAATTTCCTCGGAGGTGGCATCACCGCAGGCCAGTTCCAGCAACCGGCAGGTTTCACCACCGAGCCGGCGCTTCATGGCTTCATGATCCATCCGGCGTGCAGCGTCGTCCTGCGCGTCCGGAAGTTCATCGCGTAGGCCGTACCCTTTACCAAGGCTAGCCTTCTCATCATCCGGGCCGTGAGGCTCAAAGAAGGTTTCCTCCAGCAAGCGATATCGCCCGCGAACCTTGACGGCGACGATCTTGCCGTATGCGCCAAATTGAATCCGGGTCGCCAACTCGGGCCGGCCTTCTTTCCGGTCCTTCTCGTCGGCCCATGCCGCGGCTGCGATCTCGTCGGCCGTGGGGTTTTCCTCATCGAGGCGACCGTCCACAAGCCGGGTATCGACGCGGCCGATCTCGACGCCGTCCTCTTCCCTCATGGGGCTGTTGTCATTGGCCGCGTGCAGGGTGCCCTCGGGCATAGACAAGCCCTCGTCCTCCGCGAACCGCTCTAATGTCTGAATATCCCGCCAGCGGTCGGCGCGTTTCAAGCGGGCAAACGTAGGCCGGTGTTTGGCGCGAGCGCGCACCTCGTTGTCATCGTCTTGATGTGCCCGCAGGCTGGCGACATATGCCCGGTGCTGTTCGGGCGTCCGGGGCTGGTTGTCGTTAGCGAAGTTCATGGTCGTTTCCTCTAAGCGGCTTCTTGAAGCGGAGCCGCGGGTGCGGCGTAACTGATTTCGCCGCGTTCTGTGATGGTGCATTCCAGCACCTTGCCGTGCAGAACATCGGTGTCTTCGATGGAGTCGATGCTAAGGCTTCGGCATATTGACACCATGAAGGCGCGTCCCTTCGTCGTCTCCATATCGAATGTGTGTTTTGTCTGCCGGACGATTTCCATTCCGCTAGAGTTGTCGACTAATTCCAACATCAGCGTGACGAATTGACCGCTCTCGTTCCACTCAACGGCGCTATCCAGAAACGTCGCGGAGAACGTGCCGAATGGCGCAAGCTTATCGACGTCGCCAACCCAAGGCTCGGGCACGGTGGCAGGCTGGCCGACATTGAAGAAGCACAGCCCCTTCGCGTCAGTCGCACCGACAACCCGGCCGACGTAGTTGCCCTCAACGCCGTCTTTGCCCCACGCGGCTACGTAAAGGCTATGCTTAAGCTCCACATCCTCGCCTTCTCCGTAATCCTTGGTGGCCGAAATGACGTGCATTTGCTTGGTGAATTCATGCCCATCATCCGCCCGGAAGGTGAATGTCTCGAAGAAATCAGCAAACGGGCTGCCTTCGGTTTGGTAGTCGGTAATCGTGTATCGTTTGATGTTGGCGCCGATGCCGAATTCGCACTTGCCGCCCGGCTTGGCCTTGCTGGCAGACTTGCCGCGCTCCACTTTGGTGAAGCCCTTCGGCGCGTCCTCGTCGTACCGCTCGTCTTTCAGCCAACGCGCTAACGTGAAACGCGGTGCATCTGGCTTGCCTTGTGCGGCCCATGAGGCTTGCCACGCTGCGGCGGCTTCAATCACTGCGGCCTTGTCCACCTCGGCCGGCAGGGCCTTCCACGCCTCGCGCGCCTCCTTTTTGCCCTTGGCGTAGTCATAGGCTCGCCATAGCGCTTCAAAGCTTGGCTCGGCTTGGACGATTGGCAACTCTTCCTGCGGCGTAGCCGGTGACGCGGGCGCCAGCCCAGCGACATCCGGCGTAGCCAAGCCGCAGTCCATTCTATCTATCAGTACACCGGCCTTGTAGGCCGGTACCTGTAGATAGGATTCGGTATCATCCACGATACCGCTAGCGGCGTTAGAGGTATCGCCCACGATACCACCAGAGGTATCGCCCACAATACCACTAGGGCCATCGCTGCTAGAGGTATCGTCCACGATACCGCTACCGGGGAAATCAAAATTCAGGGCGTATTCTGTCGGCCGGGTGCCTTGGCCCTGGCGCACCATAATGATTGCGCCGTTATCGGCCAGACGTCGGAGTGATGCGATGATGTTCGGCCGCAAAGCGCCAGTAGCCTGTTCAAGGTATCGCAAGCTGGCGCGACCGTTTCCGTGTTTTGGATAATACCTGTCGATGACGTGACGCGCGACCTTGTGGTCCAGGCGCGTTGCCCATGACGTGTCGATGATTGCGCCGAGCAAATTGTATTGGTCTAGCAAGCCGCCCGGTTTCTTCCCGGAAGGCTTATCGGTTGAGTTTGACAAGGCGACTGCCTCCCGCCGACACCGCGGCCTGAGCAAGTTGGTTTGCGACGGCGATGCTGAACCGCACGTTCGCGCTGTAGACGCGGTACGAGCCGTCGCCCTTCCTAATCAAAGAAAGGTCGTTCGCACGCACGCCCGGAGCGACTTCGGCATCAAATGAGCCGAGCCGCCTCCCGCTACCGCAGGACGGCCGGAATTCGAGAATTTTCACGATTGCTCCTAGATAATAAAGACCCCAGCCGCTACTGCGGCTGGGTGTTGGTGGTGTGTGTGTCACCGCACTAGAGAGAACGCCGGGTCGTCCCAAGGTGACGCGGGAGTTGTTTCCGCCATCACGGCCTCGATGGCGGTGATGCAGTTCTGAATGTCGGCCAGCACAGCGGCGGTGGTGTGCTCGTCGTCATCGGCAAGGTGCCGGACGTGATCGCGGCGGCGTTGCTTGAAGAGTTCCAAGAGGTCGGTGAAGTCGTCACTCATTATTCGGCCCTCGTTGCCGAGGGTGCGTCCGACCCTTCCTCGGGGCGTTCCTCTGGCGGCGCAAGACCCTCTAGCTCCCTAAGCAACTCCTCTGCCGTCATACGTTCCACGGCGACCTCGGTGACGTTCGATTCAATGGTGGTCATTCAAGCGGCTTCCTTCTGACAAGCGTTGTCGTTCGCGCCTCGCAGCGAGATGCGAGCGGCAATCCATTCGTTGATTTCACTTTTGACAAAGGCCACGCGACGGTCGCCCAAGGGCACGGCCGAAGGAAAGCGACCTTCGGCGCGGTATCTGTTGATTGCGGTGCGGCTCAAAGACGTGAGTTCGCACGCGGTCTTGATACTGACGAGGCGCACCTCGTCGGCAGACGCATTCTGGATGTGCATTGGATATGTTCGGTTAGCTGCGCCGTTCGGCGCGATGTGCCCGCTGCGTAAACGCCGGTCGCACAAGGTTGCCGGTGAACCGGCTGCATTACCTCGGCTTGGGGCCGATGACCGGACGGGAGTCCAGTCAGGCTGTCACGGGTGCGCCCACGAATCGCACAACGTCGCCATAATGACCATAAATCACACTTTGCCCAAAATGTCAACCCAAAACCGCACATTTCGTATATTTATTTTTTCGAGCCACAATAGGTGGCCCACGCCTCCATCAATTCCCGCCTGCGCTTCAGGGCATCGCCACGGCGATACGCCCTCTCCGTCTCATCCCCGACCAGATGCGCCAACGCCGCTTCGGCCAATTCCCTCGGGAAGTCGGTAGCGTCGCCGGCCCAATCGCGAAAGCTAGACCGGAAGCCGTGGACGGTGGCGTCCACCTTGAGGCGCCGCAGGACCGCGGATAGCGACATGTCGGAAAGCGGTCGGTCGTCGCGAAAGCCTGGAAATACGATGTCCGACGTCCGCAGCTTTCTCATCTGCTTCAGAATTTCCAGCGCGCGGGACACAAGCGGCACCCGATGCTCGCGGCCACCCTTCATCCGATCGGGCGGGACCACCCAAACGTCGTCCTCGATCTCGGACCACGTTGCGCCCCGGGTTTCCCCCGATCTGGCAGCCGTCAAGACAGTGAATTCGACGGAGGCAGCGGAAATCCCATCCATCGCCCGCAACCGCTTCATGAAGGCGGGCACATCCTGATAGGGCATCGCCCTGTGATGGCCGCGCTGCAGCTTCTCGGGCTTGGACAGCAACTCCGACAGATGGCCGCGCCATCGCGCGGGATTCTCGCCAGTGCGCTCGCCAGCCGCCTTGGCGGCATCTAGAACGCGCTCAATCCGACCACGGATGCGACGGGCGGTCTCGGCCTTGGTCCGCCAGATGGGCTTCAACACCTTGAGAACGTCATCGGTGGTTACTTCGCCAATCGGACGCTTGCGGAGGGTCGCACAGTAGGTCGTTCCTAACGTCGATTTCCACTGCGCCCGGTGCTTCTCATTACGCCATCCGTTCTCCATCTCACCGATCCATTCATCGGCGAAAGCGCCGAATGTTCGGCTGGTCGCGCGGCGCGATGAAAGCTCTGTGAATGGATCTCCACCACGTCCAAGAATGTCGCGAACCTCGTCCGCTTTCCCGCGGGCCGCTGCGAGAGAAACCTGCCCTGTACCAGTCCCGAATGGACCTAAGCCCATCTCGCGACGACGTCCGCTGCGGATGAAAACAAAGACGAACGACTTATTGCCGTTGGGACTCGTCTGAAGGTACAGACCGTCACCGTCCGCCAGCTTTCCGGCCTTCCGACGCGCGTTGCACTGCGTGGTAGTGAGCCTGTTGCGCGCCATAGCCGCTCCTAATCTCTTTCCTAATCTAGGTGGTTGCCAGTATGAACGACCATGTTGGCAACCTAAGCGGAAAGGCTATTAAAACAAGGGTTTTTGAGATTGTCGGTTGTCGCTATGGACAGCAAAAACAACGCATTGGCGGACACCCCTTCCGCCAGCGTCGGACACCGGCGAAATGGCAGGCCGGTCTTGTGTACGGGCACTCGGCGGCATGCCTTCCTGGCCCATGTTTCCTTGCTCCGGCCGCGCCCGCCAACTCCGATATTGCTCTTTCCGCCTTCCGCGATCTAGAGTTCTGTCAGAAAGATCGCCCTTTATGGCAGGCGCGATCTTTTGTTTCGCGGTTGGAGGCACGATAGCACCATGCCCCTCTTGATATTTGGCGCGATCATTGGTT
>Ga0209952_1003716_pt1 | contig 10377 bp, 14 predicted proteins | sample ThiBiot_750_biof_2_FD_183951 | JGI IMG/M metagenome (GOLD analysis project Ga0209952, IMG submission 183951) | Wastewater bioreactor microbial communities from Cape Town, South Africa - Thiocy_cont_750_biof (SPAdes) | ecosystem: Engineered > Bioreactor > Thiocyanate-remediating >...
TTAGAATTCAAAGGACTTTGTTGAATTGACATGTTCGGTGATCTTAAAATCAATCGAACATTGAGGATTGTTTGTTCTTCATGGAGAAATTCTTACGGTTGCATTGAGAGAAGTGAAGGAGGAGTTGAAGCTTGCTGAGCTGAAAGTGCAGATCGAAGAGTGCTCATATTCGTCGATGTTGTTGGACGAATTTGAGTTGGCTAAACAGATTAAATTCGATTTTTATCATCAATAAAATTTCTCTCAAATGTCAACCATCATCGGTGCTGTTGATGCTCGATTTTGTAGCGACATTTTATTTGCTATTCCACTGCTATCGGAAAGAATTTGTTGTAATACTAAATCAGTAAAAGAGACAGTTTTTTATATGACATTCGTCTTAGATCAAACGAAAAGAACAAACATCGATCGCCACTAGCAGATGTACTCGGTCCTGAAGTTGCTACTGGTACTGGTACTGCTGCTGCTGCTGCTGGAGGTGGATTGCCAACGACAAACTGATGTAAGATATCATTTGGATTACTTTGAGAAGTCAAATTTACTACGAGAAAAAAAAACGAGATCTTTCGGTTTTTGAAGAAAATTTCGAACAAAAACCATTTAAATTAGGCGTAATTGCGGTCATTCGTGGTCGAGGAGTATTCATCGATGGATTGGCAAATCGATTTGTTGTTGTCGAAGATAGATACTCATTTAGAGTCGTATTTGTTACCATTTGAGAAGCGGCATTTGCTGTTGCCGATGCATAATTTGTATTGACAGCTAAATGTTTAGAAAAAGAAAATTCGACATAGTTCGACTGTTTGAGAAAATAAATACGTTGAGGAAATCTTTGTGATTCACGTAAACGTAGATTTTGATTGAGCAATGAAGGTTGATTATTAAGAATTGCAGTTGTAGATGTTGGCATACGTGTTTGTTGAACATTAGGAAAACGCACTTGAGAATTGATTAAAGGATTTATTGAATGAGAAGCAACATTGGCTATTGATGTAGATGAATTTGAAGAATAGTTCATTGAAGAATTTGGATATTGATTAGCAATTGAATTTACTGATGTTGCCGCTGCTGCTGCTGCCTGTTGAGATTGTGACTGATTCTGTGGAACTTGTTTATCTAAAGAGGAAGAAAAGCAGATGATGTTCTTCTCCACCACTAACAATTGACATATTCAATGAATAGATAATTCTTACCGTGTAATTGTTGATTATAACCCTGTGCCAGTTTATAATACAAATTCTTGAGAAAAACAGTGAACTTCTTTTTTTTCTTTTCGAACGAACATTATTTGATCTTACTTTGGTTCCACGCGATTTTTCATAGCTTATATTTTCGACTCTTGTTGCCAACTGAGTTGACCATGTGAGGCTTCTATATAAAACAATGAAAATTTCGTCATTTGATAGAAAGATCTTTTACAATTGTTGAATCAAAGCTTGTCGTTCGGCTGGTGTGACCAATGTTTGCCCATTGGCGTCGAGATTTTGTATGCTATTGTCTGTGCTCATATCTAAACAAACGAAGAAAAAAGTCAAACTGTAGTTGATGTTTGTTTGTTTGTTTTTTGTTGGTTTCCCAAAAGAAAAGGGAATGAAATCAACTTTGAAATAAGCGATCTTCAAATGGTCTCTCTCTGGCAAAGAAAAAGGAAAAGAAAAGAAAAAAAGAAAACAGAACGATAACAAATGGCGACAACGATAGTGTAAAATATATTTAGCTACACAGATGAAAAAAAAAAGAGAGAGCGAAGGAGGGAGAGACATGATTACATATCGCAAATTTTTATATACAAAAAAAAAAGAAGAAAAAAAATCTGAGATAAGTTAACTAAAAGTTGGCCTTGTTTTTCTCGATTATTGATGAGGTTTACGCGATTGTGATCGTTGTGGACATTGAGCTTTGATGTGACCCATTTGTCCACAAATGAAACATGTATATGTTGAAAATTGTTGTTGATTTGAACGATGAGAATAAGTCGAATAATTAAATGGATTTTGTTGAGGATGAGCTGGTGCCGATCGCGGATACATTCGTCCATTGTAGTTTTCATTATATTGATGAGAATTATGAGCATACGGCTGTTGTTGTTGTTGTTGTTGGTCATAATACGATTGAGGATTTCCATTTGGTTTATTCATTCGTCGTTGTTTTTCTTTATCATTGACTAAACTGGCTAATTTTGGACAACGTTTACGTACGTGATAAGGACCTTTACACCATTCGCAACGTTTAGGTGCATTTGCTGGACATAATTCGTCGATATTAAATAAGATTTCCTTAAATTAATCGATTTATTTATTGACAAAAGTTTAAGCAAAGAAAAATTTTACTTCGATATTTTTCATATTTGGTGTCGAAAGACTTTGTTCATCTAGTTGAACACCAAACTGTTGTCGAGCTCGAATAAAAACTCGTCGAATAAGTATCCAATCTATTTCAAAATGCAAACAAATTCTCTTCTTTTTGAACAAAACAAAATTCGTTTTACTTCTCGGCGATAATCCACCAGCTAAATTATGACTCAATTCGAATGGATCTTCGATGGCAATTGTATGTTTAAACCAGCCCTTTTCATGTTTTAATAACGGTTCAAATTGTCGAATGGTCACAACGTGTTCATCGTAATTGAATATTTCAGTAAAATATCTCAAGAATTCAATCCATAATCGGCCAGTTGACAATGTATTTTCACATTTCCACATTTGTTTCTGAAGAAAATAATTGATTTCCATTGAATATTTCGAAGAAAACAGAAAAAAAAACGAACGATTTTTGAAAGATCTTCATAAAAGTAAACATTCCATTTCGAACATTTTTTAAACATCGATCCTTTGGCTGGATCATCATTCAACTAGAAATAATCTTCGTTGTCCAAAAAACAACGCAAAACTTTTCAATAAAAAAAAAAAACCTGTTGAAGAACCGGAATAACTGCTGGCTGAGTTTGCTGAAGGAAATGTATAAGCATAATAATATATGCATAGCTCGATAATGTTCCTCGACTCGCATCGCCAATGCCACATAACTAAATTCGACCAATCGATTTCTATTCAAAACGAAATTTAAAAAAAAACACAAACTTTTGCTAAATGTTTGACCATGTAACCTAATTCTGCTACACGGGGATCGATTTCTGTGTACGTTTTCAACAATCTTGTATTTTCAATTGCCTAAAAAAAAACGTTGATTGACGAACAAATTCGAGAGAGAGTTTGTTTGTTTGATATTACAAGCATATTGTGCAAACTAATGTCAATTTCAATATGAAGTTCACGATGTTTCGATCGAATAATCGGAACTTTTGCATGTAAAACCGGCTGAACATCATCGTATTTTCTCGATACTCTCATAATTCGTAGAACTTTCTGCATAATGCGAATGACATCATCGCTCTATTTTAAACAAAACAAAAGTTTTAAGATTGAAAAAAAGATTTTGTCAAACATTATGTTCTCGTCCATCTTTGAAAACTAAGCAAACATCTAAGTCACTATGTTGAAAACCGAATCCGTTATAAAACGATCCGAAAACACGTAATTCACATTCGGGATATTCTTTTAAGATTTGTTCTTCCAATTGTTTAACAATTGCATTTCGATCATCGATATCTTTTTGTTTCGGTTTGCTTCGTTCTAAAAAATAAAAGTCATTCAAATCGTTTTCTCATTTCAAGACCAAACTACCAGTAATTTGTTGGCAAAGTTGAGAAAGTATTTTAAGCCATTTATCGTCTAAATTCGGTAGTTCGACCATATTCGGAAGAATCAATTCAGGACATTCGCTTTTCAAATGTCCAACTCCATTGCAAATCGCGCAAATATACGGTGCACCCTGAAAAGTTCAATTTCGTTTTCTTGAAAATTCAACGTAATGACATCGAATTCACCTGTTCAGCATGGAAATTTTCAGGTTTGAAATCGTAGAAGAACTCCGAAGAATTGTCTTCTTGATTATTTTCAGTTGACAACGAAATTTGAATTGGTGAACTGAATGCTGATGGAATTTTATTGATATTTGTCGGATTGATTTTATCTGTTGAACTTGGTAATTTGTCATTTTCGACGATATCTTCTTCGTCTTGATCGTCATTCATTACAACTAATTCATTTTGATGTTCTTCCTCATCGGATTGTTGTTCGGTATCGAAGAATTCTTCGTTTTGTTCGTCAGCAATTTCGTCAACTTGTTCAATCGAATTTTTATTCATTGAATTCAATCTCAAATATCCTTTGAATGCATTTTTATCCTTTGGATCGATTTGATGTTTGTAAAGTTCTCGAACACGTATCTGTCGAATATTTGCATCACGTGCAACTACCGTTGGCAAAGATTTGACAAATAATTTGTACGAATTATGCAATAAACTTTTGTTTTCAACAGTTGGCTCGTCAATTTCTTCGTCATTGTCAATAACAATCAGATCTCCATCGTTATTTTCAGTTGTTACAATATTTGAAAGGATTTTCTTGGTTGGCTTTTGTTTTCGACCGAAATAATTCAAAGCTGTATTGAAAACTTCACGAAAATAATCGATCGATCGAATAGATGACATTGTTTGACTTAAACTTCGTTTAATATCCGTTGGATCTAAGTCAAACAAACTCGATTCGATGTCAAAATCGAATTAGAACGTACCTTCGATGAGTAGTTTTCTACTGTGCCAATTTTTGTCGATTTTTACAACGGGCATTCGAGTTTGAATTGAAACGACGAATTGTTTGACATTGAATGTTTTGACATAATACGAAAGAAATTGAAGAAAAAGTATTTCAATCGAACTGTTATTCGATGATTTCCATTCTTTCGAATAACTTTTACAAAGTTCAATAAATTCCGGATATTGATCATCGGTTAATGTCAATGGAACATTATCGATTCCGTATGCCTAATAAATCGGAAAGATCAACTGAAAAAAACAAACGAATAATTAGGAATTTACATATTCGTGTAGACATGGCAGAACAGCAGGTTCAACTTGTTGAAGAAAGTGAATCATCATTAAATGAAAAACTATCGGATGCAGTGTTCCAATGTCTGGTTGATCGATATTGCAGATCTACGCGAATTTATGAATTAGAAATGAGTTTGAAAAACATTTTCTCAAACAAACTTTCGATAGAATTCGAAATAATCGAAGTAATTTAATCAATCGATGATCAAATTTCGTATAAAGTCGAATCAATTCCGAGAGATGAATACCTCGGTTAAATCCCGATGTTATTCTCACGCGCATATTCGGTTCATTTGTTATTAAATTAATACACGATGGCTTATAATCCGTATCAATCACAGCTTGTTTATAAATATCTATTCGACAGAAATCGAACGAATTCAATTTTCTTTTGTTTTTTTTTCGAACACAAACCACTGGTTTTTAGAAGTTCATTCAATTGTTTGAGTGTTTCGTAAGACGAGACTCCAGCAAATTGAACATCGATGTCCATAATGCCTGGTTTTTCCAAACAACATTCGAAATAAATCGAACCGTACAGAATAACTTGAGCATCTGCTCGAGAATTCTGAATTAAATCTCTGAGTTTAACGAAAATTGTTTGTCGGTTGTCGAGACTTTGACTTGTCAAACAACGTTCAGAAAGAATTTTATCAAAAGTTTTAGTCAATGCAGATATTTGTTTATCTGTTGGCTGACGAATATCAATTGTCGAACGACCGATTTCAGTCTAAACAATGAACTTGTTCTACGGAATTCAATTGACAAAACAAAAAACAAACTTTTCCAGGAGAAATATCCGGTTTATTCACATCATCATCATTGCTACGCTCTTTTGTTTTAAAAACAGAAAACAATCGAATTGAAATCGAATTTCGAAATGAAAAATTTACCGAAATGATTATCATTGAACGGTTCATTTCTTCTTCGTCGTTGTGAGATCGACTTTTCGTAGGGTTTTGAAGTAAGCAATGGTTCGGGTTGAATACATTCGAGTAATGGTTTAGCATTCGATTGGTCATTTCCATTGGGTTTCTGTCGTCGAAAGGAATTTATTCGATTATCTTGAGACATTTTTGTTGGTTTATTCGTTTGAATACGAAAGTTCTTCTCGTTACTTTCTTTGTTGGATTTGACTAAATTTTTCATTTGATTAACTCCCGGAACTGACCGATGTTGTTTCGATTGACCGTCCATTTCTAATCAAAGAATTTCTCTTGTATTTCTAAAACATAAAACATTTTTAGTAATATATGTTGGTAATTTCCAAATTCTCGAATAAAATGCGTCAGATTGTTGTTTTTCTTCTTTTGCCGAAAATATTTCAATATCAAAATAAACGATATTCTGTTGTTGGGAATATTCAAAATACATAAACTCAAAGATATTTTAAAAATTACCCACTGTGGAAAAGTATTTCAGTCGATAGATGCGTATAAAAATGCATTTTTGTTTGACTACAATCGTTTATCGTATGTCATCGATTCATTCCTACACTATGTGTGTGTGTGTGTGTTTGCTTACTTATACTACACACACTTTTTCTTTTCGATTATGTAAAACCAATAAGATTGAAAAACAGTGACATCTTTTCGTTTTTTTTGTTCGAACATTTTCTCGAGAAAAATTCGTTCGAAAATAAAAGCAAATCGATTTTTTCAATAAAATTTCGTTCGAATTCTTTTGAAAAAATTCTAAAAAAATGATCAACTCGATCGATCTTATGCAAATTATAAAGAATATTCCTAAGTAACGAGAAACTGAAATGCCTGAATGAACAATCGAATGAAGGTGAAGACCTAGACGAGGAGAAGAAGAAGAAGAAGAAGAAGAAGAAGAAGAAGAGAATTTATTCGAACGAAATGAGCTTATCATCAAAACGACAATTGCCAAATGTGGATTTGGAACCCAATGACAAAATCCGTCATTTAAATACGGCATTAATCGTAAAGATTACAGTCAACATTGTCAGTTCATCTCCTCTCTATTCTCTTTTAGCATACGGAGAATAATCTTCGACATGCACAACAAAATTTCGAATTATTAAAACAAATTCAACAGCCAACAACAACTTCGCTATTGGATACAGTGAAATCCGTCTCATCTCTTTATTTTCAACAGTCGATTTTCGTTTTGTTTTAGTTTCGAAAGAATGGCACGGCAAACGATGAACTCTATTCAACAGTTGATTCTCGTAAAAAAAAAGCCAAGAAGAAGAATCTTTTATTTTTAATAAAAAAAAACTCTTCTCGATTTTCGATAGACTACGATCGTGAACAAATCTCGCCGAGTTCTCGACGTCCGCCTATCCCATCGAATCATCAACGAAGTAACAGTAGCAAAGGTGTTCGTTTCAATGACGATGTTCTCGGTCGTTCATTGACGAATCTCGATAATGAATTACAATCATTATCAGTTGAACACGGACGACTCAAACGAGAAATCGGCAAAACATCGAAACAACAACGAGATGTACTTCGATTGTAAACGAAATCTTTCAAAATCGAAACATTTTTTTTAATTTGACGTGTTTTCAGAAATGAAAGTGATGAAGATGACGAAGCAAATGATTCGTGTTTGTCAAAACAAGATCCTTTAGTTGAAGAGGTTTGATATTCTTTGTTCGATTACATCATAATCATTTGTCGGCAAGCTTAGCACGATGTCAGACTAAAGAAATCAGCTTTTTTCTTCTTCTTCTTCTTCTCACGCAAAGTTTAGTTCTCTTTTTCCGTCTTCGATTGAGTCAATTAACGAGACGATTTCAAAAATGGAATCTTTGTGATTAGATTGTTCAATCTCGTCTCGATCGACGTTTGCAGGAAATCGAACGCGATTTGAAACGTGATAAAGATCAACAACAGCAACAAGAAGAAGTTCGAACATTAATCAGCGAACTTCAATATCAAAGAAAATTAACAACGCCAATTCATAGTGAAGAAGATAAAATCTATCAAGCGCGTCTTTTACTCGCTGAATCGAATAAACAGATTGTAAAAATTCTCGATTTAAAAAAAAAAGAAAGTCGATTCTTTCAATTTGAATTTAGTATGAAAATGAGCTGCAAAGTACACGAAGACAATTAGAAGAAAGTGAAGTCAACAAATCATTTCTCACTCAACAAGTATGGATACTGATTTCGTTTGCTCTTGATTTTCTATTTCGATGGATTTTTTGCAAATATTGACTCACTGACATTTCTAGAAATCAGGCACTTTGATAGACTGTGCGGCATCAATTCGAGAAAGTGTACGTTCGAATTTATTTAGTTGAATAATTTTAGTTTTGATTAATGTTTATCAACAATTGATTTGTCATTAAATAAAACGATTTGTTGTGTTTCAGGTAACTCAATTGAAAGATCAATTGTTGAGAACAGAAATGGAACGTGAAAAACAACATCGAGACGAGTTAATTCTCTCGAGTAATCGACGAAGACAAACAGGTTCGATTGAAGAAAAATTCGAAATTGACCTTTTTCTTTTTGTTTTGAAATCTAAAGAACAAGAATATCTTCTTCAACAGCAAATGTTACTTACAAAAACGAATACTTTGAATGATATTGTTTTATTCAAAAAAGAACTCGAGAAAAGTGAACGTCAACGAGAACAACTTTCCGATCATTTAGAAGTAAATTTCTCTCTTTTTTTTGGAATTCAAATGTATTTGACGTTGAATTTGTTAGCTTGTCGTTCGAAAATGTGATGAAAAAGAAAAGCTCGTTGCTCAAAGTCTCGTTGAAGTCAAAGATTTAACTGAAAATTGTGATAAATATGAACGACAAAATGCCAAATTACAACGAGATTTAACATTAACTCTCGAAAAACTTGAAGAAATCACTCAAGAAGCTGAACGATACGCTCAAGAAGCAACGAGTACGCAGAAACTCTTAGCTGATTCCGAACAAAAACGAGAAGAATTCAAAATTCAAGCACAAGAAACCATCAAACAGTTGAGTATTTCGAGAAAATCAAAACTGAAAATCGCCTTTTCAATTTCAGATGGAAAGCGAAAGTGAAAAAATTAGAAAAAGACGTCGATCGACATCAATTCGGTTCGACACAAATGTTAGAACGAAACGAACATTTAGTTAAAGAAATCGATAATCTCAAAACACAAAATCAAACTCTTCGTGAACAAGTTTCCAAACTCGAATCGGATCTAAACAGTTCTCAGACAACTCATCATCGATTAGAAGAACATTTCAAACGAAATGAAAGCGATGTTTGTCATTCGTGTTTTGTTTTTTGACTTAGAAAAAGTCCGATGATTCGTTTTTTTAGACTGAACAACTTCGATCGATTCGTTCGACACACGAAACGGAAATCGCGTCATTGAAAAGTTCAGTTAACGAAGTAAATTTCGATTTGATTTTCATCAAAACTAAACAAACTCTCGAATGATTTTGAAAAGCTCGAAAGTGAATTGTCAATTGCTCGCCAACGTTATTCACAAATCGACAAGGACAAACAAAATCTTCATCAATTACTACAAGAAGAAATCAATCATCGAAATCACGTCGATTCGAAATTAAAACAAGCTGAAGTTCGATTAACGAAATTCATTTCATTTCATTCATCGATTTTCGTCTTTAGACGGACATTGAAACATTAAATACATCGCGTTCTCAACTTCAACAACATGTTATCGAAATCGAAAACGAACGATTAGTAAAAAAAAAAGACATAGTTCTTTCATTTCGAAAACTGTTTTTTTTTTTAAAAGGATTTCTTACAAAGAGTCAAAGAACTAGAATTCGAACGAGATTCTCTTTCGATTCAATATCATTCCATTTCGAAATCATTTAATGATGTAAGACCGCTGTTTTTATTTGTTAATTGAAGCTTTTTGATTTCAATTTTGCTAAAAGGAAAAAACTAAATTTCAAACTCGACTTGCGTCACTCGAAAGTGATTACGAAGATATGAAAGTTAGTTTCGATTTTCTCTTCCCAATTAAATCTCATGCTGATTTTCTCTTAGCGTAAATTCGAAACAACAAAAATGGAATATACTCGAGGAATGAAAACGCTTCAAGTCGATTATGAAAATAAAGTCGAAACACTTAAAGTAAAAATCCCGATCGATTGATCATCGATGAACGTTTTGTTTTTTCAGTTACAATTATCCGAAGAAAAAGCTCGAATTGGAATTTTACAACGACATGAAAATGAATATAAGAAAGATCTCGAACGACTTCAGAGCAAAGCAACGAAATTCGATGACGAAGCCACACAAGCACAATATTCAGTCGAGAATTTAACAAGAGAATTAAAAGAAAAAGTTTCAATTTCATCAAATATTGAAATAAGATTTGGATTTGAAATTTATTTTTAGATTCGTCTCATCGATGAATTGGAATCAAAGTATGTCGAATCCACACAAAACAAAAAAAAAACAACTCCATCTTTCTTTCTAAAGAATCGT
>Ga0209952_1003717_pt1 | contig 10375 bp, 18 predicted proteins | sample ThiBiot_750_biof_2_FD_183951 | JGI IMG/M metagenome (GOLD analysis project Ga0209952, IMG submission 183951) | Wastewater bioreactor microbial communities from Cape Town, South Africa - Thiocy_cont_750_biof (SPAdes) | ecosystem: Engineered > Bioreactor > Thiocyanate-remediating >...
CGCGGATTCCATGAAACAAACAAACGAGCCCTGGAAGCAGCAGGTCGAGAAGGAACAGGATCCCGGCAGGATCTCGACCGATGCGCTTGAGCGTTGGCAAAAGACCAACACCCATTAGCTAGAGATCGCGGGGGTGTCCGATCACGATTTTTTCTTCGAGGCTTTCTTCTTTGATGTCTTTTTCGAAGCCTTCTTCTTAGATGCCGCCTTCTTGGGCACCTTCTTTCCCTTCTTGCGCGCCTTTGATAGGCCAATAGCGATCGCTTGTTTACGACTCTTTACCTTGCCGCCCTTGCCGCTACGTCCGCTTTTCGCGGTCCCTTTCTTATAGCGGCCGACCTCCTTCTTCACGTCGCTTCCTGAGCTTTTCGAATAGCGACGTTTGGTAGCTTTCTTCGCTTTCTTGGCCATCGGAATTCCTCGGGTCGTTTCCGCTACCAATTGCAACTCGTCGCTTAGACCAGAGTTCCAACGCGAGGGAATAGTGGTGCGTGGCTAGAGCGCCCAGGCATCCATCACTTCGCCGGCTTCGGCCAGTTCGATCTGGACGTGATAACGCTGCTCATAAAGCCGAAGCGAGGCGTCGTGGACTTCATCCGACGAACTGCACAGGCCATCCTTCACGATGATCATCCGGTAACCCAAATCGATCGCGTTCAAGGCCGTGGAAAGCACGCAGACATCTGTTTCCGACCCGGTGAGGATAAGCGTGTCGACATGCTTCGCCTGAAGGAAGGCGTGAAGCGCGCCGGTCGCGAAGCCGGAATAGACCGGTTTGTCGAAGACGTGGGCCGGCGGCACGAAACGCTCTAACTGCGGCATGAGTTGGAGAAGGGACGTATCCATGGCGTCGCGGGTCACATGCGGCCATCGCGTATAGTAGGCCCGCCACATGCCGGGCGCATCGTCCGGCCGGCGTGGCGGGATGAAGCGTGTAAAGACGGTGCGTTCAGGCGTTCTCGCGACCAGTTTTTCGACCGTCGGCAATACCCGCGACATCCAGGGCGCCGGCCACGGACCTCGGTCGCTGAACAGTCGCTGCATGTCGATACAAAGATGGACACTGTCGGGTCCGAGCGACGCTTTGAGTGCGCCCATCACTTGCACGTCAGAAGACATTATCGGATCAACTTGGGGTTCAATCGCGTGTTCCCACAAGGTGCCGAGTTTGTCTACCGGTGCGAAGATTCTTGCGAACGGCGAAGGTGGTTGGAGCCGCGCGGCTTTTCCAAGCGCTGTTAGACAGCCGACGAGGGAACGATACGGCGGGACAAGATTTCTTTCTGCTGGGAAATCGGAGAGCCGCGATGTTGCAAACCACCTATCCCCGTCCGCCATATCCGGCTCAACAGCAGCCGATGCCCGGCAGTACCGCGAAGATGAATCCGGTGCCCGATCATGGCGAGGCGACTTACAAGGGCTCTGGCCGACTTGCGGGCAAGCGCGCCGTCATCACTGGCGGCGACAGTGGCATCGGGCGCGCGGTCGCGATCGCCTATGCCAGGGAAGGCGCCGATGTCTTGATTGCGTATCTCGAGGAGGACGAGGACGCGGGAGAAACTGCCAGGTTTGTCAAAGAGGCCAAACGCAAAGCGATACTCGTTCGCGGTGACATCCAGCATTCGGAGCATTGTCAAGAAATCATCGCGCGGGCCGTGTCGGAACTGGGCGGCATTGATATCCTCGTCAACAATGCCGCCCATCAAGCGACGTTCAAGGACCTTCAGGATATTACCGATCAAGAGTGGGATCTGACCTTCAGAGTCAATATCCATGCGATGTTCTATCTGACGAGGGCCGCCGTGCCGCATATGAAACCCGGCTCGTCGATCATCAACACCGCCTCCATCAACGCCGATGATCCCAATCCGACATTGCTTCCCTATGCCACGACCAAGGGAGCGATCCATAATTTTACGGCCGGACTCGCACAATTGCTCGCGGGGAAAGGGATTCGGGTCAATGCGGTGGCGCCGGGGCCGATCTGGACGCCACTGATTCCATCGACGATGCCGCCGGAGGCGGTGAAGAACTTTGGCAAGAACACGCCGATGCAACGCGCGGGCCAACCGGCGGAGCTTGCAACGGCGTATGTGATGCTCGCCGATCCTCTCTCCAGCTACGTTTCGGGTGCCACCGTCGCGGTGACCGGCGGTCGGCCTTTCCTCTGAGGAGTGCTGTGCGATGAGTGCAAGTCATAAGGGAAGCGGGCAGTTGGGCGATACCAAGCCACGTCTGAGTGAGGATGATATCCAACGGGAGAAATTCGGCCCGAGAGGAGTTCCCGGCCAGCCCGATCCTGCGAGGATGGTACCGCAGCAGGAGAAGAATACGCCGAAGCATATCGATCCCGGTCATACGAGTTAGGTCGCGGAGAACACAAGGAGGAAGAAAAGATGGGCCTTGCCAGCTATGCGATCACCCCGGTCGACGGCAAGTGGAGCGTTCTCCACGACGGCGAAGTGGAGGGTGACTACGTCACCAAGGAGGCTGCGTTCGAGGCGGCCGTAGCTGCGGCGTCGCTTGCGATCCGCGAGGGCCACGAGGTGCACGTCAGCGCACCCGGTGTCACGCGGGGTAACCCCACGACCACGACAGGTTAACGGTCGCTCTCAGGATCGGCGCTGCCACCGCTTCAGCGCCCACCGGAGATGCCATGAGCCGAGGGCCATGAAAATCCATACGATGCTCGCGCCGGCAAATGCGGAGACCGCTCCAAAGGAAGACATCGCGAGGAAGGTGGCAGCGAAGCATATCATGGCGATGCTGCCGAGAGCGGCGCCGGCGGCGTCGAGCGCGGCAGCTTCCCGGCCCCGGCGCACGCCTCTTATGCCTGCGTCCTTTTTACGGCGAATCTCATGGCGTTCGATGAGCGTGGCGCTGGCGCAGAACATGGCTGGCAAGGCCAGGAACAGGCCGCCGATCGACGCACCCCAGACGGAACCGATCATGCCAGTGAGGACGGTGATAGCACCGCCGAGTCCAAAGCGGATCAGGTACTCGTACCAGCGGCTGTTGGACAGCGAGGAGAGGGAGACGTGAACTTGCATCACCTATCCTCCGATCGCACCGTACAAGCCAAAGGCGACAATGAACCAAACCGGTAGGGCGATAACGGTTGCGGTTAGCGCGCCAGTCCGAAGACGCATGAGTATCTGGCAAACGATCACGCTATAACAAGCCAGAGCGACGCCGCCGAACATCATAGCCTTCGCCTGAACTCCGGCATACGCGCCGCCGTGTTGAAACCAAGCAATGCCGAGGGTTGCGAGAGCGACGGAGGGCGCCGCGCCGAACAGTCCGGCGAAACTCTTGGGCCGGACGATGTCGCCGATGATGGCGAACAGCGAGACCAGCATGCCGCCGGCGAGAAACCGAATGACATGCTCGGTCACGTCACCCGTCCGTATGCGATGACCTCACGGAGGGCCCTGTCGGGATATCCGGTGAATCGCCGAACGATGCGTTCGAGAACAATTCCGAGGGCAAATCCCGCCGCGACATCGGATACCCAGTGCGCGAGGATCGCGATCCGCGTCCCGGACAGACCTAGCGCCACACCCCAGATCGGAATCCTGTATCGCGGCGGAAGGACCGTCGCCGCCGAAGCCAAGCCGCCCATATGGACTGCATGACCGGACGGGAAGGCGTCCATGCTGTCGCCGGATAGCGGGATGCCATGAAGGTGGCCTTTCACTGTCATCCGATCCGGCCGAACTTGATCGAATGTTGTTTTCAAGACGTGCGGAGCAGCCGCCGTCGCGGCAGCAACGATAAGCAGATGTCCGGCGGCTGGACGAAGCGGCGAGCGAAATGCCGCCGCGGTGATCCAGGCCGCCGCCGCGCAGCCCAGCAGCAGATGTTCATCGGCGCCCCATGTGAGCGTCTTCTCGATGTGCTCAGGGATCGGGCGCGCCTCCGCGGCGACCCGCTGCGCGACGTACCGGTCGACTGCCGTTGGCCTGATGCGAAGTAGCGCCATTCCTTCTCGTCCTTCCTTCAACCCGTCGTCCATCAGCCAATTCGCGTTCGGTGCGCATTGTTCCGGGAGGAGGGTCGGATGGTGGATGTACCGATCGGGAGCGATATCTGATTTCAGTCAGGAACACAGCTTCGAGAGGAAAGTTGTCTTGCTTTCAAATGGAGCCGGAAAATGGACTGGAATCGAGTCGAAGGAAACTGGAAGCAGATCAAGGGAAAGGTCAAAGAGCAATGGGGCAAACTCACCGACGATGATCTCGATGTCATCAACGGCAAGCGTGATCAGCCCGAGGGACGAATCCAAGAGCGTTACGGATATCAGAAAGATCAGGTGAAGAAAGACATCGACGATTGGTACGATCGTCAAAACTGGCAAGGTTGATGGGAGAGCGTCAATGGCGAAAGAGAAAGAACTGAGAGATCTGTTTGTCGATACGCTACGGGACATTTACTTCGCGGAAAAGAAGATCCTCGCCGCATTACCGAAGATGGCCAAGGCGACGAATTCGCCCAAGCTGAGAGCTGCATTCGAGAAGCACGAGGCGGAAACGGACGGACAGGTCGATCGGCTTGAAAAGATCTTCGAGATCATCGACGAGACGCCGCGCGGCAAGACCTGCGATGCGATCCTCGGCATTCTCGACGAGGGCAAGGAGATCATGTCCGAGTACAAGGGTATGCCGGCGCTCGACGCCGGACTGCTCGCGGCGGCCCAAGCGGTCGAGCACTATGAAATGTCGCGATACGGGACATTGAAAACCTGGGCGGGCGAACTGGGCATGAAAGATGTCGTGCAGCTTCTCGATGCGACGTTGAAAGAGGAAAAGGCAACCGACGCAGCGCTTTCGACGCTCGCCGAATCCGAAGTCAATCAGCACGCTCAAGCGGCGTAGTTGAGTGAGTTTGGTAGGTCAGAGAATCTGGCCTACCAAAAGCTCTCGTCGGCTCGACGACGCATGACCTGCTTCGTTCACGTCACTGTTGAAGTGGAGCGCAGCATGATTCGCAAACTCAAATCGGGAAAATATCGGATCTATTCGCGCAGAATCGATCCAAAAACAGGCAAGCGCCGCAATCTCGGCACCTTCGGAAGCCGCGCCGCCGCCGAGAGGCATGAGCGTGAAATCCAATACTTCAAACGCAACTAGGGTCAATCGAGTGAAGCGAACGTCCGGAATTCGATCAATGAAGAATCGGCGTTTTCTGGGTGAACTACCTGAAGCGGAGATCGAGTTTACTGGCGCTTCGGACAAAAAACGAATCCAACTCCAGGAACGCATGAATATTCCGAACTCCCGTGCGGAGGTCGTGCGGGATGATGAGCATGTGTGATCGTGGAAAGAAGTTATGACTACAGGTACTGTGAAGTGGTTCAATGAGCAGAAGGGCTTTGGCTTCATTCAGCCCGACAGCGGCGGCAACGACGTGTTCGTGCACATCAGCCCGGTCGAACGTGCCGGTCTCGACGGCCTTGGTGAAGGCCAGAAGGTTTCATTCGAGGCCAAGACCGACAAGATGCGCGGCAAGACCAGCGCAGAGATCTGTCGCTCGTTGAACGAGCGGCGCGAATAACCTACGGATGTACTCGGGACTCGCCGAGAAACCCCGCCATTAAGGCGGGGCTTTTCTTGGGGTTGGCAATACTCGTTTCGCCACGTTCGATAGGTCCGGGTCCATTTCAGTGACCAGGAGCCATTGGTGTCTTTATGAATTGACGCGGAAAGAGGGCAAAATCGCCCTCTCCGGAACGGCAAGCCGCGCGTCAATTTCCGCGATCCAATCATCTGTTGCAACGATGGAGGAATGGCGCTTCTGCTTTCCGCCAAGTAACGCTTCCCTCAAGCGAAGCAATCGGTTGACTTCAATAGCCGGCGGTAAGTGGAACATCGGCATTTGCACCTCCCGATACTCCGCTCGCCAGCTTGCGGATAGCAGACTGTTCTTCTGCCAGTCGCCGCGTCACGAACCGGTGCTCCAGATCCGTGAGGCCGGTCGCGAGGATACGCTTATAGCGTCGGATGTTGTCGCGATGCGCCCGCATCTTCGCAGCGCGCAAGGATGCGTCTTGTCGCAAGCGAGCCAGTTGGCGGGCCACCGGCGGCGTCGATCCGGATGGCGGGTCGGGATCGATGTCCACCGCTAACATTCGTTGTGCTGCCCCCGCCGCGCGGGGGTGGATCGTCATCATCCAAACTACGATGGGCGTCGAGAATCTCGCTCAGGCACAGCGGCGCTGCATGACCCGGTATCATTCTCAATCCGGGCGAAGATTCGACAGCATACATATCAGATGCCCAAGCCGACAGAATGGCTAGCCTTTCGTCCGATGAGAGTTTCTGGTCTTTCAGAATGGCTTGGACCGAACGGTGATGCGCATCCGGCCGGAATAGTGACGTTGATGTTTGATCATAAAGAAGACGACTCATCTGCTTCCCCTCCATCTCCTTTCATTGGGGATCAATACGGCAGAGACTCGGGCGACGATTGACCGTCGCCCGAACCCGACTGCGGGTGTTGTTAAGCCGCGCGCTTGTTTTCGATCTGCGCCTCAGCCGCGGCTCCGATCGGAATGCGCCGGGGCTTCATCGTCTCAGGGATTTCCCTCACGAGCCTGATCTGAAGCAGGCCATTTTCGAAGGACGCGCCTTCGACCTTGACGTAGTCCGCGAGATTGAAGGTCCGCTTGAAGTGGCGCGCCGAGATTCCCTGGTACAGGTAATCCTTGTTGGCCGTCTCTGTCTTCCGTCCTTCGATTGAGAGGACGTTCTGCTCGGCCGTCACCGTAATTTCATCCGGTGAGAAGCCGGCAAGCGCCAGCGATATTTGGTAGCGGTCCTCGGACTGCCGCTCGATATTGTAGGGCGGATAGTGGTCCTCTCCCTCAGCGCGTTGCGCTGCATCAAAGAGGTCGAGAAGACGATCGAATCCGATCGTGGACCGCCATAGGGGTGCAAAATCATAAGCTCTCATAGCCAAATCCTCCTTAGAGCAAGATGGGTACGAGCGGACGTCGGACACCAGCCGGCGCCCGTCTCTATTCTTGAGCCCTTATGGCGCTCAAGACCGCATTTTTCGCGGCAAAAATCGAATTATAAAAACAGCTGAAGATTTCAAGAGGTTCTATTGAAAATTTTTTGGCCAAGACCGGCGCTGCAAGTTGGCGCAAAGCGATGTGACAGAAATTGAATTGAATGCGTTATGGGTCTTCAAATTGAACGCCGACCCGGTACTCTTTCCGCCAAACAACATGGCACGGCAACTGAAGACCGTCTTCCGGAATTGCCAATATGAAACGCTCAGGAATCGCGACCGGGTTCTCGACGACTAGCGCAGCGCCAGTTGTTGATAGATCATGGATTCTGCACTGACTTGCGGTTCTGCCGAGACCTATTGTTGCAATCTTCGATACGCGATAACGGGGTGCGCGTCTGGTCTCGACCATGACGAACCTCAAAGTAATGAGCACCCGCCTACGAAGACGAGGCGCGACATAAAACGATAGTATGGGTTTCATCGTTTAATAAATTCGAAGCGGTGCCCTATCGGCGACCACGCCACTTTTATTGGGCGAAACTCCGCGCATACCCCGTTTGGGGGATGTGCAACCGGCGATAGATTGTGTCAAGTTGGCTCAACCGGGTCGAAATTTAAGTCCCAGCATATTTTAAGGCTAACCCGTAGGCCGTCGTTTTGACGACCACCTTCCAAGTTACTTAGCCCGCCTCCGGTCCTTCCTGAGGTGGGCTTTTCTGTGATCAGCACACAGTCTTGCAGGGAACCAATCGGGCATGCTCCTCTTGAATCCCAGTGCTGTTGCGTCCAGTCCCGGAGTATCCAAGGTCCCGCGCGCCAACTGGAAGGGCTTTCTGCGCCTTTCGCTCGTGACCTGTCCGGTGGCCCTGTTCCCGCCACCTCCGATTCCGAAAAGATCAGCTTCAACCAGATCAACCGAAAGACCGGGCATCGCATCCGATATATGAAAGTGGACGCCGATACGGGCGATGAGGTCGAGTCCTAGGATATCGTCAAGGGCTACAAGATCGATACCGACGCCTATATCACCATCGAGCCGGAAGAGCTTGAGAAGGTTGAAATCGAGTCCCCGCAACCAGTTCGAACCAAAGACCCCAGCAAACTCAACGAGTTGTTGGGGTCTTCGCTTTTATACGCTATTCTACCCCAGCAAAATCAAGCACTTAGATTGTAAGTTCAAATCGGGGGGCGCCACCCCGCAACCATCATGCAGTGATGATAACGGTCACCGCCTAAGCGGGTCGTTCTCATTAGAAAACGCGAGGCATTATCCGGAGGCCGAGGCCGATAGCTTCGTTTCCAGTTATCTCAATTCGGAAGGGCAGGTACGAGTGTGAGAGAGCAATTTCCCATCAGGCAGAATGCGACGAGGCTGCGATACGGGTAGCGCTGGACGACGCGCCGCCGCCCTCTAGTCCTGCGGGGTGTCCCCTCCACCACCGATGCTTGCGCAGCATGACAGGGAGGCGATCCGAAAGGGCACCGCCCAGCTCCCGTTGCTACGCTTCGGTCTGGTACGGGATGTGCCGCACGATCGGGTACCACGACGCGGGATGTATGATCCACGGTCCAGCCGAAGCCTTCGATTATGTCGTTCGCGCCCTGCCGCGACTGAGGGATTTCAGGTGAAGCCGCCATTCGATCGGAGGACTTGGGCATTGATCCATCCGCCGTCAGGACCCGAAAGAAACGACACCATGCTCGCGATGTCTTCCGGCCGGCCGATCCGCTCCAGCGGAGTGAGATGGGCCAATTCGTCGACCAGCTTGTCCGTCTTCCCCTTGAGGAACAGTTCGGTGCCGGTCGGGCCCGGAGCGACCGCATTTACGGTGATGTTGCGGCCGCGCAATTCGTTGGCGAGAACGCGCACCAGCCCCTCGACGGCGCCCTTGGACGCGATATAGGGGCCGTACCCAGGGAACGACTTGGCCAGCACACTGCTGGAAAAGGCGATAATGCGGCCGCCTTCAGAGACATGCTGCGCTGCTTGGCTCAGAACGAGGTAGGTGCCACGGAGGTTGGTGGCGATCACCTTGTCGAAGGTCGTCATGTCGCCGTCGATGATCTTGCTCAGCGGCATGATGCCCGCGGTGTGGACGACCACATCAATCCGCCCGTAGGTCTCGAGAGTGGTTTTGAATAACGCCTTCACGTCGCTCTCGGAGGCGATGTCGGCCTTGACCGCGTGTTCCTGTCCGCCCTCTGCCTTGATCGCCTTGAGCGTTTCATCGACTCTCGACGCATTGCCCGCATAATGCGCGACGACCGAAAAGCCGTCCCTGGCGAGCCGGCGTGCGACGGCACTCCCGATGCCGCCCGATGCGCCCACCACGATTGCGACTTTCCGCTGATCCGGCATGACAAATACTCCTTCGTTTCTTCTTCTTGCGGGGTGGGCATACATCGCCAAGTTGGCCGCTCAGACGGCATGCTGCGTCAGCATTTCTGCGGGACAAATTCTGCAAGATGCGGTTTTGGCGGCTCAGTTGCTAAGCAAGCTCCTGACAATGAGCACGTTGAGCGTTGACGTTCGAAGTGAAGTGATCGTAGCAAAGGCGCAGCGCACCGAGGCTGGTCTCAGATCGGCCAGGCAGAACCCAGAATGATCGAGCAGAAATTCTGGCGTGTGTAATTCATATCCTTGAGCGCGAGAACGTCTGCCTTGACGTTGCCGAACGTCGTCAGCGGCTTTTTCTTGATGCCTTGGTAGAAGTGATCAATGATATTTTCCTTGAAATTGCCCTCACGGGGATGGTGTCTGCAAACATGGTCCCGGTGCGCATGGCTGAAGTCATGATAGGCGATGCCAAGCACGTCCATCTCGACGCCGGCGGTGACCAGCGCGATGGTCGGACGCATGTGCTCCGGAATGCCCGGGGTCGTGTGCAGAGCGATCGAGGTCCAGACATCTTCGATGTCACGCTCGGAAACGCCGTACCCCTTCATGAATTCGCGGGCCGCATTCGCACCATCGACTTCGAAGCGCAAATCCGGGCTCGAATACTTTTTGGTCAACCCCATGTCGTGGAACATGGCCCCCAGATAAAGCAATTCCGGATCGTATTTCAGACCACGACGCTCGCCGGTCAGAGCCCCCCAGAAAAAGACGCGGCGGCTGTGGTTGTAGAGCAGGTCGTCCTCGGTATCGCGGACGAGCTGCGTGGCGGCGCGCGCAATGGCGCTGTCCGGCACGCGGATGCCGGCGATGATTTCGGTCATGGATAATCTCCTTCGTTGAATCAGAATATGGATCGAGGGAAGAGCAGGCCGCTATTCGGCGGCGACCTTTACCGGCGGAAGCCCCAAGGCTTGGGCGACACCCGCGCCGTACGCCGGATTGGCCTTCGTGCAATTGGCAATG
>Ga0209952_1003721_pt1 | contig 10370 bp, 6 predicted proteins | sample ThiBiot_750_biof_2_FD_183951 | JGI IMG/M metagenome (GOLD analysis project Ga0209952, IMG submission 183951) | Wastewater bioreactor microbial communities from Cape Town, South Africa - Thiocy_cont_750_biof (SPAdes) | ecosystem: Engineered > Bioreactor > Thiocyanate-remediating >...
CGCCCTCGTTGGCATGCGTGTCCCAACCGTCAAAGGCGAGCGCGGCAATCCGTGGTCCATCGTCTTTCGCCATGATCCTGGCAGCGCCCTGCGCGGCAAGCCGCATCGCGTTGACGCCGTTCATGTTCGGTTTCATCCCGCCATCATTTGATGCGAGCTTTTCGATCTGCAGGCCTTGCGACAGCGCACTGGCGAGCGCTGGGTCGCGATGATTGTAGAGATCAAGCAGCCGCATCGCCGTATCGTCAGCCGCCTGCGGAAGCCGCGCGGGCACCCAACCGACCGTCGGTGCCGGACCGCGTAGCACCAGCGGCGTTGTTGCACCCACGGCCAGCCCGCGCGAGACGCGCTCGCCGCGCGGCAAATTCGCCAATGCACGATTAAGCCACCCGCTCTGCACCCGGCCAGGACCGGCAAAACCACTTTCCAGCACGTCCTGCCCGTCGAAATGCGAACGGTCCCGATAGGCCGTCGCGGTCGCGTGAACCACGGCGGCGTGGCCGCTTTTGTACATGCGCGCGAATTCCGGCATCGACGGATGCAGCGCGAAGAAGGAATCCAGCGCGATCGCCGGATGCGGGCCATCGAGCGCGAGCGCAATCGAACCATGCAGCCCGGCATAGTCCGGATCCGCGACCGGGGCGACGGTGGCAAGGCCATCCAGCGCGCCGCGCAAAATAATCGTCACCAGATGCGGATCGCGTCCATCGGCGGCGCGCGCGAATTTCGGCAGATAGGCCCAGGCCGCGAATGTCGCGCCACCGGCGAGCAGCGTGCGCCGTGACAGACCGCGCGGAGTCCGGTCCTCACAACATTCAAGAAGACGATCATCCATCGAATTGGTCATGCTCATCTCCGCTGGAATTCGGGCGACATCAGAAGCAGCGCCAGCGCCTGCTGGCGCGTTTCCGCGCGCGCGACAGTCTTGCGTGTGTCATCCGAGGCCGCCTCGCCCGCGCAGACTTCAAGCACATCGACCGGATTGAGCATGTCGGCGATGCGCGCAGAAATCTGCGAGGCGACATCCAGACGCAGCTTCACGTTCTCGGGCGACGCCCATGTGGCTGTCGCATCCGAAAAGCCATTCGGTCCGGGTGGCGTCCAGAGCGGCTGGCCGAGCAGATTGAGCGCGCCGAGATAACGGCCGGGATCGTCCGGAATCCGCCCCATGATCCGTCCGGTGGCCACGAGAAATTCGTTCGGCGTGCGGATTTTCGTCATCGGCGCGGCCCACGCTTCGTCTGAATCGACAAGCGTCGTCGCGAGCGCCTTGAGGTCGCCGTCCGTGTTTCTGAAACTCGCTTCCAGCTTCGCAACCAGCGCAGGCGGCGGATCGTCGGCGACGAAATGCGCCGCAAGCTTGTGCGCGATAAATTTCGCCGTCGCTGGACGACGCGCAATATCGGCCAGTGCCGCTTCGCCTTGAGCGACGCCCGTGTCGTCGTAGACCTTGCCCAGCAATTTCTGCGGGCCAGGTTCATGCGCGTTCGCGTTGAAAATGAAGGTGCCGGGTTCGCCGAGGCGCCCAGCCCGTCCGGCAAACGTCCATCCGGTCAAAATGGCGGCGAGCGTGGTCACGTCCTGCTGTGAGTAGCCATTGCCGACACCCAGCGTATGCAATTCCATCAATTCGCGCGCGAGATTTTCATTGAGCCCGCGCTTGCGGTTTCGTCCCGCGCGTGAATTCGGTCCGATCGACTGTTGATTGTCGAGGTAGAACAGCATCGCGGGATGTTGCTCGACCGCAAGCAGCATGTCGCTGAACCGGCCGAGCACATGCGGCCGGATGACTTCCCGTTCAAAGGAGCCTGCCCAGATCCTATCGAGTTGTCCCTTGTTCGCGGAAATACAGAAATGATTTGACCAGAACGCGACAAGCCGCTCGACGATACCGCTTTCAGCCATCGTCGCACGCTGCACGCGCGCGAGCGCTTCGGCACGATACGCCTTCTGGATCACATTGGGAGGTTGCGGTGCAGACGGCTTCACGGCCGCGTCGTTCGCGAGCGGCTGCATAATGGTGCCGGCCTTCGGACCCGGCCTGGCCGGATCGGCCGGCTTGTCGGATGCCATCGTAAGCGCCTGCGCCGCCAGCTTGCGCTGCTGCTTCACGTCTTCCTGATAATCGAACGCAACCTGAGCAAGAGCCTGCGTCGTCTGTAGGCCGGGAACGTCGAGCAAGGCGGCGGTCGAACGACCCAATTCGGCCTTAACAAAACCTCTCGGGTCCGAGGCCGCGTTGGCAAAATCGCCCGCGCCGCCCCCGCGAGCGCCCAATCCAAAACGGTTCAGCGCAATCAGCGCCGCTTGCGGATCACGTGCCATCTTGCAGATCGCCCGTTCATCGGTTCGTATAGACGCGCGTCATAACGCGCCGGCCCGTATGAACGTGATCTGAAAATTCGGCTAAACCCTGTGTCCTTCCATGAAAGATTCGTCACAAAATCTCGATCAGTCTTGCCGGAAAGTCCTGTGCAGCCGCTGCGGAACCGAATTCACATGCGACCTGACCGGCCATTGCTGGTGCGCGGAGGAAACCGTACGCCTGCCGATGCCACGCGAAGGCGAAGATTGCCTCTGCCCGTCATGCCTGCGCTCCAGCGCCCAGCGCGAGGCATGAGAGCGGCCGCTTGAACTCAGGTGGCTTCCACCACCGGCGTTTTCCGCGCCATACCGTCGAACAGATCAAGCATGCGCTCGCGCCAGGCGTGGATCAGATCGTCCGGCTTCAGCAGTTCGAACGGGCTTGTCACCCGCGCCCATTGGAACGGACCGAACACAATGTAATCGGCGTAGTTCGGCCGCGCGCCGCCGATAAAGGGCTGCGTACGGAACGTCATGCGCAAGGGATGCAGCCATCTGTGCAGGCCATCCAGCCGCTGCTCGCGCCCGGCGACCACCTCTTCCAGCGGCCTGCCCATATTCTTCTCGCGGGTCCGGCGAAAATAATCTTTGTCGCCTGCGTCGAGTTGATCGTGAATATCGGCAATGATGAACGGCGCGATCTGACCGACCGAGACATCGCTCCAGTTGTTGAAAAAGCGTGCCATCCCCCGGCCACCCTCGCCGCCGAACAGCGACGGCTTATCCGGATAGGTGTCTTCCAGATATTCGGCGATCGCCCATGAATCGTTGACCTGTGCATCGCCGTCGATCAGCACCGGCACTTTTTCCGAACCAAACGCCTTGATCGTGTCCTTCTGCGCAAAGCGCCACGGCACCGTTTCGAAATCGAGTCCCTTGTGCGCCAGCGCCATGCGTGTGCGCCAGCAATACGGGCTGAATAGACGCGCCGGATCGCTGCCGGCGAGTTCGTAAAGCTGTCGTACCATCAGACCTTGCTCGCAACCTGCCCGAACAGAATCTTTTTCGATTCCTCGTTCACGGTCGGCGTTTTGTCAGGGTTGATCTGCTTGGCGAGCTTGTAGGCGCGCGCGGTGGCGGGACGCGCATAGATCGTTTCGAACCATCGTTTCAGGTGCGGGAAATCCTCTAGTTTCTGCAACTGGCGTTCATGCGGCACGATCCACGGATAGCAGGCCATGTCGGCGATGGAATATTCGCCCGCGATGAACTCACGATCAGCGAGGCGCTTGTTAAGCACGCCGTAGAGCCGGTTGGTTTCCTTGACATAGCGATCCATCGCATACGGAATTCTTTCCGGCGCATACTGCACGAAATGATGGTTTTGCCCGGCCATCGGACCAAGGCCACCCATCTGCCACATCAGCCATTGCAGCACGTCGAAACGCTTCCGCATGTCGGCCGGCAGGAATTTTCCGGCCTTCTCGGCGAGATAAATCAGGATCGCGCCCGATTCGAAAATCTTCACCGGCTCGCCGCCATCGCTCGGCGTCTGATCGATGATCGCAGGCATGCGGTTGTTCGGCGAAAACGCGAGGAATTCCGGCTTGAACTGATCGCCCTTGCTGATGTTCACCGGTACAATCTTGTAGGGCAGCCCGCTTTCTTCCAGAAACATCGTGATCTTGTGGCCGTTCGGCGTGGTCCAGTAATAAAGGTCAATCATTTCAGGCATTCCAACGAGACAAGGAAGATTCATGCGAATGCATGAACCTTGCGCGATTGTCCCTCTAAGTCAACCAGAACGCCCCGCCCTCACCGATTGTTCATTATGGACCTGCGAACGGTGCCGCTGATTGAACCGGCCCGCTTCCGATGAGACAAACAGCAAGTCACGCTGACAAAAAAACTTGAGGACGTCATGCTGTATTCCAAGACTGACCTGCAAGCGGCGTCCGATGCCGGCATCATTTCAGCCGGACAACTGGAAACATTACTCACGTTCCTGCAAGCGCGCGGATCGACATCCTCATCTCCGAAATTCGATGTCGTGCATGTGCTGTGGTACGCGGGCGCGCTGATCGTCATCAGCGCCATGGGCCTGTTCAGCACGCTCGCGTTTTCGCAGATGGGCGGACAAGCGCTTACCGCAACAGCTCTCGTCTATGCCGCGCTGTTTGCATGGGCGGGTCATTATCTTTGGACGGTCAAGAACCTGCGCACGCCGGGCGGATTGCTGATTGCGATTGCGGTGTCGATGGCGCCGCTGGCGGTTTACGGCATTCAGGATTCGTTTGGCCTGTGGAGTAAATTCGGCAAGCCCGGAACAACGCGAGACTTCTACATCTGGGTGCGGGGAAGCTGGGTCTTCATGGAGATCGCCGCGATTGCCGCGGCGGCGCTCGCACTTCGATTTTACCGCTTTCCCTTCATCGTCTTTCTGGCCGCGTTCGCGCTCTGGTTCCTCTCGATGGACATCGTGCCGTGGATCACCGGCTCCAAACTCCGTGACTTTGAAACCGCGCGGACCGTCTCGATCTGGTTCGGCCTTGCCATGCTCGCGATTGCCGTGGTGGTGAATGCGCGCCAGCGCACCGGCGACTTCGCCTTCTGGCTTTACCTGTTCGGTGTGCTGACGTTCTGGGGCGGCATTTCTGCGACATCCGGCGGCACTGCCCTGCAGAAAGCTGCATACTGCGAGATGAACGTCGGCTTCCTGTTCCTCGCCGTTTTCCTTGGCCGCCGCGTATTCGCGGTGTTCGGCACCATCGGCATTGCCATGTATCTTGGTGATCTCGCCGAGAAGGTCTTCAAGGATTCGCTGCTGTTCCCCTTCGCACTGTCGCTGATCGGCATCGCCATCATCGCTTTCGGCCTCTATTACCATCGCCATCAGGTCGCTATCGCAGCCTGGATTGATGCGCGGATGCCGGATGCCTTGAAGCGGCTGCGGCCTGCCAACAACATCGCCTGAAACCCTTTTCCTTCGCACCACGCGGCCCCATATTCCGCGCATGGCGAAAAATCCCGATTCTCCGAAAAAGCCGGCAAAAACCCCGAAATCCAAAGCCCATCGCGCCGAGGTGAAGCCCATCGGGCCTGCCCTGGCGGAGCTTTTGAACCCCGCGATCAATCGCGGCGAGAGCGGGCTGGGCTCATCTACCGGCCTGCAGCCGCCACCGGACAATTCGTGGGACCGCCGCAACGGCGGCGAAGCAGCGATCCATCGCGCCCGCAAATCGACACCGAAGACGTTCGACCACGACAGCGAGGCGGGGCCGCGGGGTTTCGACGAAGCACCGCAAGCCAATTACGGCACCAGCGCAACCATTCCGACGCTCGACCCCGAGCTTGCCAAGCAGCTCGGCTACGACATCGATGACGACGACTCCTTCAAGCCCGCGCGCAACAAGATGGAGGCCCTCGGCGTCAAGGCGACCGCCGACGCGCTGGAATCCCTCATCCGCGAAGGACGGCCGGAGTTTCACGGCGACAAGATCTGGACACCGCACCGCCCGCCCCGGCCGGAAAAATCCGAAGGCGGCGTCCGCTTCGAACTGAAATCCGAATACGAGCCCAAGGGCGACCAGCCGCAGGCGATCAAGGAACTGGTCGAGGGCATCAGCCGCAAGGATCGCACGCAAGTGCTGCTCGGCGTCACCGGCTCGGGCAAGACCTACACGATGGCGCAGGTGATCGCTGCCACCCAGCGCCCCGCTCTGATCCTCGCACCGAACAAGACCCTCGCAGCGCAGCTCTATGGTGAGTTCAAGAATTTCTTTCCCGACAACGCGGTCGAGTACTTCGTCTCGTACTACGATTACTACCAGCCGGAAGCCTACGTCCCGCGCACCGACACCTATATCGAGAAGGATTCCTCGATCAACGAGCAGATCGACCGCATGCGCCATTCGGCGACACGCGCACTGCTGGAGCGCGACGACGTCATCATCGTCGCCTCAGTCTCATGCATCTACGGTATCGGCTCGGTCGAGACCTACACCGCGATGACCTTCGCGATGAAAAAGGGCGAGCGCATCGACCAGCGCCAGATCATCGCCGACCTCGTGGCGCTGCAATACAAGCGCACGCAGGCGGACTTCACGCGCGGCACCTTTCGCGTACGCGGCGACACCATCGACATCTTCCCGGCGCACTATGAGGATCGCGCCTGGCGCGTGAACCTGTTCGGCGACACCATCGAGAGCATCGAGGAGTTCGATCCGCTCACCGGCCACAAGAGCGACGAACTCGAATTCGTCAAGATCTATGCGAACTCGCACTATGTGACACCGCGCCCGACACTCATTCAGGCCATTAAAGGCATCAAGACCGAACTGAAGTGGCGGCTCGAGCAGTTGCACGCGCAAGGCCGTCTGCTGGAGGCACAGCGGCTCGAACAGCGCACGACATTCGACCTCGAAATGATGGAAGCAACAGGAAGCTGCGCCGGCATCGAGAACTATTCGCGCTACCTCACCGGCCGCAAGCCGGGTGAGCCGCCGCCGACGCTGTTCGAATACGTGCCAGATAACGCGCTGGTGTTCGCGGACGAAAGCCATGTCACCGTTCCGCAGATCGGCGGCATGTTCCGCGGCGACTTCCGGCGCAAGGCGACGCTTGCCGAATACGGCTTCCGCCTGCCCTCTTGCATGGACAACCGGCCGCTGCGCTTCGAGGAATGGGACATGATGCGCCCGCAATCGGTCGCGGTGTCGGCGACGCCCGCCGCATGGGAGATGAACGAGAGCGGCGGCGTGTTCGTCGAGCAGGTCATTCGCCCGACCGGACTGATCGATCCGCCGGTCAATATCCGTCCTGCGCGCACACAGGTCGACGATCTGCTCGGCGAAGTGCGGGCGACGGCCGCGAAAGGCTATCGTTCGCTCATCACCGTTCTGACCAAGCGCATGGCGGAAGACCTCACCGAATATCTCCATGAGCAGGGTATCCGCGTGCGCTACATGCATTCGGATATCGACACCATCGAGCGCATCGAGATCATCCGTGATCTTCGCTTAGGCGCGTTCGACGCGCTGGTCGGCATCAACCTGTTGCGCGAGGGTCTCGACATTCCCGAATGCGCGCTGGTCGCGATCCTCGACGCCGACAAGGAAGGCTTCTTGCGCTCCGAGACCTCGCTGATCCAGACCATCGGCCGCGCCGCGCGCAACGTCGACGGCAGAGTCATCCTTTATGCCGACCAGATGACCGGCTCGATGGAGCGCGCCATCGCGGAGACCGATCGCCGCCGCGAAAAGCAGGTCGCCTACAATGAAGCCAACGGCATCACGCCGGAAAGCGTGAAGAAATCCATCGGCGATATTCTCAACTCGGTCTACGAGCGCGACCATGTGCTGGTGGAAGTCGGCGACGGCGGCATGGCCGACGATGCCGTCGCCATCGGCCACAACTTTGAAACCGTGCTGGCCGATCTCGAAACCCGCATGCGCGAGGCGGCCGCCGATCTTAACTTCGAGGAAGCAGCCAGGCTGCGTGACGAGGTCAAGCGTCTGCGCGCCACGGAGCTTGCCGTGGTGGACGACCCCACCGCGAAACAGAAGGCCGTCACCGGCAAGGCAGGCGCTTACGCGGGCGCGAAGAAATACGGCGACAGCGCCAATCTGCCGCCGAAGCAAAAATCGCGCGTACACAAGCCTTCGCTGGACGAGATGGGCATCGCCACCTGGCACGAGGTGCTGCCGGACCGCAAAGGCGTGAAGCGCCCGCGCAAGCCGACACTCGATGAGATGGGACCGGGCACGGAAAGCAAAATCTACAAGCCGAAATCAATGCGCGAGGGCGGTCAGGAATTCGGCGGCGTCATCAAGGACAGCAACGCGCCGCGCTCAACCGGCGGCGCACCGGGGCATAGAGGCGGATGGAAGAAGAGGTAGCTACGGAATAGCTACCCCACCCCCGGCGCTTCGTGTCCGGTGCGTTCGACATATTCCGTGTAGCCACCGCCATATTGATGGACGCCGTCGGGTGTCAATTCCAGCACGCGGTTGGAGAGCGCGGCGAGGAAGTGGCGGTCATGCGAGACGAACAGCATGGCGCCTTCGTATTGCGACAGCGCCGCTATCAGCATTTCCTTGGTCGCCATATCGAGGTGGTTGGTCGGCTCGTCCAGCACCAGAAAGTTCGGCGGATCGTAAAGCATCTTCGCCATCACCAGCCGCGCCTTCTCGCCGCCGGAGAGTACACGGCATTTCTTCTCCACATCGTCGCCGGAAAACCCGAAGCAGCCCGCGAGCGTTCGCAAGCTTCCCTGCCCGGCCTGCGGGAATGAATCCTCCAGCGACTGGAAGATCGTCCGCTCGCCGTCGAGCAGATCCATCGCGTGCTGGGCGAAATAACCCATCTTGACGCTGGCGCCGACCGCGACGCTGCCATCGTCCGGCTCGGACGCACCTGCGACGAGTTTCAGCAGCGTCGACTTTCCCGCGCCGTTGATCCCCATCACGCACCAGCGCTCGCGGCGACGGACCTGAAAATCCAGATCGTCATAAATACGCCGCGCGCCATAGCCTTTCTGCACGCTCTTCAGCGTGACGACATCTTCGCCCGAACGGGGTGCCGCGGGAAAATCGAACGACACGCTTTCGCGGCGCTTCGGCGGATCGACGCGCTCGATCTTATCGAGCTTCTTCACCCGGCTCTGCACTTGCGCCGCATGAGACGCGCGCGCCTTGAAGCGTTCGATGAACTTGATTTCCTTCGCCAGCATCGCCTGCTGGCGTTCGAACTGCGCCTGCTGCTGCTTGTCGGAGAGCGCGCGCTGCTGTTCGTAGAAATCGTAATTTCCGGAGTAAGACGTCAGCGCGCCGCCGTCGATCTCGATGATCTTGTTGACGATGCGGTTCATGAACTCGCGATCATGCGAGGTCATCAGCAGCGCGCCGTCGTAGTTCTTGAGAAAGCCTTCGAGCCAGATCAGGCTTTCGATATCGAGATGGTTCGACGGCTCGTCGAGCAGCATCACGTCCGGCCGCATCAAGAGAATGCGCGCCAGCGCCACGCGCATCTTCCAGCCGCCGGAGAGATTGCCGACATCGCCGTCCATCATCTCCTGCGTGAAGCTCAGACCCGCGAGCACTTCGCGCGCGCGGCTTTCCAGCGCGTAGCCGTCGAGCTCCTCAAAACGTGCCTGCACCTCGCCGTAGCGCGTGATGATCTCATCCATCTCGTCCATGCGATCCGGATCGGCCATCGCGGCCTCGAGTTCTTTCAACTCGGCCGCGACCTCGCTCACCGGCCCGACGCCGTTCATTACCTCGGAGACGGCGCTGTGGCCTTCCATCTCGCCGACATCCTGGCTGAAATAGCCGATATTGATGCCCCGCTCCGCCACGACCTGCCCCTCGTCGGGAAGTTCCTGCGCAGTCGCCAGGCGGAACAGCGTGGTCTTGCCGGAGCCGTTAGGGCCGACGAGGCCGATCTTCTCGCCCTTGAGAAGAGACGCTTGAGCCTCGATGAAAATGATCTGATGGCCGTTCTGCTTGCCGATATTGTCGAAACGAATCATGACGCCGTGCACAGTTGAAGGGATTGCGCAGGCTCTTAAGGCATAAGGCCATTTTGCGAAAGGGCGCTGTTCCCTTGCGACGCCAGGCCGCGCCGATTTGAGGATTGCGACAGTATTACGGCAACGCGCATGAGAAATATTTGTGCACGGCGTGATACGGCAGAGGCTGAAACACCGGCCCGAAAGATGTTATTAACCGGCATCGTTTGAGGTCGGCAGCCTGATGCCCCGTCTTGCGAGTAACCGATGATCTCTTTCCTTGCCAAAGTTCCGCGCCCGGTTCGCGTGGGATTTTCTTTGCCTGTCGCCATGCTGATGCTGTCAGTAGCGGCGGCGCATGCGCGCGCGCAGGAAGACGAGGCCAATCAACCTACAGAGGTGAAGGACGCCGCAAGCGCCGACGTGCCGGAGCCAACCGCGTTCGAGTGGAGCCTGCTCGATCCGTCGATTCCGGTGACCGTGGACAAGCCCTACAAATATCGTGCGCCCGCGACGCTGTCCGGACCGAGCGCGAACTGGGATCGCACGGCGAAGGATG
>Ga0209952_1003722_pt1 | contig 10370 bp, 9 predicted proteins | sample ThiBiot_750_biof_2_FD_183951 | JGI IMG/M metagenome (GOLD analysis project Ga0209952, IMG submission 183951) | Wastewater bioreactor microbial communities from Cape Town, South Africa - Thiocy_cont_750_biof (SPAdes) | ecosystem: Engineered > Bioreactor > Thiocyanate-remediating >...
GGCGTGAACCTGGCCCTGCACCTGTGCGACGTCGATCATCTGCGAGGTGGCGTTGCTGGGGATGAGGTTCTGGCCCGGAGGCGGCGTCGCATCAGTCAATGCAGGGGCCGGAGCAGGGGCGGCAGGAGCGGCCGCCGGATCGGGGCTCAGAATGCGTTTCACCAGCGGGCGGACCACCATGAACACGACGACCAGGCCGAGTAGCAGCACCACCACCATCTCGATCAGGTTCATGACGTCGTCCTTGGTGAACGACAGCATTCCCAGCATTCCGGTGGGCTCATTGATCGGTTGAGCCATCGGCGGCTCGGCGAACTTGAGATTGACGACTTCGACCTGGTCGCCGCGCTTCTGGTCGAAGCCGATGGCGGAGCGCACCAGCGCGGCGATGCGATCAAGCTGCTCCTTGTCGCGCGCCTGATAGACCATCTCGCCCTTGTCGTTCTTGGTGTAGGTGCCGTCGACCAGCACGGCGACGGAGATGCGATTGACGCGCCCAGCCTCGGTCACCTCGGTCTTGGTGGTGCGGGAGATCTCGTAGTTGTTGGTTTCTTCGCTCTTCTTGCTCTGGTCGCGAGCGGTAGGAGCGGTGTCCTGGCGTTGATTGCCCGGCAGTTCGTTGTTCACCGTCACCTGGCCGTCGCGATTGTCGGCGGTGAGGGAGGATTCTTCGCGGGTTTGGCTGGAACGCAGCACGCGGCCTTCCGGATCGAACTTGTCGGAAGTCTGCGTCACCTTGTTGTAGTCGAAGTCCGCTGAGAGTTGCACGCGGGCGCGGCCGGAGCCGACCACCGACGAGACGATCGATTCGATTTCGCCGCGTAGCCGCTTTTCGTAATTGATCCGGCGCTCGTCGCTGGTTGCGCCGCCGTTTGCGGGATCGCCCGCGGCACCGTCCGCGAGCAGTTGGCCGGCCTCGTCGACGATGGAGACGCGTTGCGGCTTCAGGCCGTTGACGGCGGAGGCCACCAAGTGGCGGATGGCGCGGACCTGCTGCGGCTCCAGCGCGCCGCGTACCCGCAGCACGATGGAGGCGGAGGGCTCCGGCGCTTCCCGCGAGAACAGCGGGCGCTCCGGTAGTACCAGATGGACGCGGGCGGCCTGAATCCGGTCGATGGCGCGGATGGTGCGCGCCAGTTCGCCTTCCAGAGCCCGCAGGTGATTGATATTCTGAACGAAACTGGTGGAGCCGAGGGTGTCGGACTTGTCGAAGATCTCGTAGCCGACACCGCCGCCTTTGGGCAGACCGCCTTCGGCGAGTTTCATGCGCAGCCGGGTGACCTTGTCTTTCGGCACCATCAGAATGGCGCCGTCGTTGCGCATTTCGTAGGGGATCGCCTGCCGTTCCAGCTCCTTGATGATGCTGGAAGAGTCCTCGACGCTGAGATCGGTGAAAAGCGTCGTCATCTGCGGCGTTGTGACGCGCATGATGACAAAACCGAAAAATCCGATCAGCGCCAAGGTCACCGCGGCCATCGCGGCCAGTCGGGATGCACCCAAGCCTTTAACGAATGCGGACAAGCCCTGCACGAACCAACCCCTGAGATTCGGCATGGAACGCCGACTGGGCAAAATTTGCCCATGGGATGGTTTCCATATGGTTAACGGCGGTTAACTCCGGTGACGAAATCTGGAAACGACTAAAAATCGGCCCCCGGAAGGGAGCCGATTTTCAGACAATTCGCGATTTCGAGAGGGCTTACTGGCGATATTGTTGAATGCGGGTCGTGCGCAAGCCGGCAAGACCGTGCTGGTCGATGGAAAACTGCCAGGACAGGAATTCGTCCACGGTCAGCGTATAACGGCTACAGGCCTCTTCGAGAGACAATAGCCCGCCGCGTACCGCGGCAACGACTTCGGCCTTGCGGCGGATGACCCACCGTTTGGTTCCGGGCGCGGGAAGGTCCGCGATGGTTAACGGACTTCCGTCGGGCCCGATGACGTATTTCACCCTCGGGCGATGGGGTTCGGTCATGGCATACTCACAAACACTAACCACTGAACTCACAATCGCAATCTACCGGGCGCGGCTTAAAATTTGCCTAAGCATACCGCTGCAATCCGAATGGCTTCGGAACTTGGCCTTGGGACGGGCATAAAAAAGCCCGCCTGACGGCGGGCCGAGATAGGGATTAAGCAGGAAGGGGAGAGGCGGTGACGCTCACGAGGAGGATGCGCGGGCGATCACTTTTTTGACCTTGTCGACCGTGAAGGTTTGATCGCCGATCGAGAGGGTGGGTGGATCCTGGCTCAGATCCGCAGCTTGCACGACGCCCTGGATTTCGGTGGAAACGGCGGCCGATTGACCGGACGCATCCTTGGCGGTGGCGGTCAACGTATAGCTGCCGTCAGGCCACTGCGAGCCGTCACTGCCGCGACCGTCCCATTGGAACGCCTGATGATCGCCTGCATTCATCGAAAAGTTGCCGGAATATACCGCCTGGCCGGCGGAATTGCTGATCGTGACGGTCACGCTCGACGGTTTGCTGACACCGAGCGCCCACGTTGCCTTGCCGTCTTGCAAGGTCGCGGTGCTGCCATCCACCACGGCCGTGGAGCCGACGAAGTTCAGCGCCTGCGTCGACTGCGCGGTCTTTTGCAAAGTCACCAGCGAGGTGAGCTGATCGTTGGTTTTGAGCTGCTGCTCGACGCCGGCGAACTGCACGAGTTGCTGGGTGAATTGATTGGTATCCAGCGGATCGAGCGGATTCTGATTCTGTAGTTGCGTTGTCAACAGCGTCAGGAAGGTCTGGAAATTGTCGGCGATGCCCGTGGTCTTGCTCGTCGACGTCGAGGTGTTCGATGTCGACGGGTTTGCAGGCGCCGAAACGATTGTATTTGGAAGCGTTGCTTCGACGCCCATGGATATCTCCTAAACTCTGATATCGAGACCGCGGCTTGCGCTCGCGGCGTATGAATATGTGATGTTTGCGGCGACCAACGGCGGTGCAGCGGTCTCGCTGATCACGAGGCGCTGCTGCTGTCGTTCGGCCTGTCCATTGTTGCTGTTCTGCTGGCCCGAGGATTGATCGCGCAGGCTGAATTGCAGGCCGTTCTGTCCGGTCTTCAGTCCGGCATCTTCGAGGGCGCGCTGAAGCTGCGGCGCGTCCTGCCGCAGCATCGCCAGCGTCTCGGGCTTTTCCACCGTCAGGTGCGAGGAGACCTGCCCGTGCTTGTCGACATCGAGCCGAACGTCGATACGGCCGAGTTCGGCCGGATCGAGACGGATTTCAAAGCGGCTGTTGCCGGCGCGTGCGCTGGCGGCGATCTGTACGGCGAGGCCGCTGACCGGCACGGCGAGATTGGTCATGGCCGTCGCCGTCAGTTGCGCCGCCGGCGCGGCCGTGGTGGCCGGTATTTGCGGTGCAGTCATCGTAGCGCCCAGTTGAGACAGGGCGTCAGGCGTCGGTGCTTGCGGCTGTGACGCTATCGTCGCGGCGTGGTGTCCGCTCGCCGATGGCGCGGCGGGATCGCCGTTCGAGCGATCAACTTGAGACGGCGGCGACGCAGACGCCGCCTCGGTGCCGGCGTTGCTCTGCGGATGAGGGGTTGCCTGAGTGGTGCCGGGTTGTGCGGCCGATGGCGGCGCTGCATTCGGTGAAGGCGGCTGCGATGCTTGGTCGGGCACTGGTCCGTCAGCGGTCGTCGTTGCCTGTGTCACGACCAGTTTGTCGCTCGATTTGATGACCTTGGACGCAACGGTTGCGACCGCCGAGGCCAATTGGGGCGTGGTCGACGGCGCAAGCTCAGCCTGTTCCGTCGCCTCGGATGCCGGCACCGGCGTCGTCGCGATGGTTCTGGCGATGGTGAAATTGGTTGCGTTCACTTCGCCGGCCGCGCCGGCGACCGCTTCAACGATCGGAGATGTCGCGTTGCCCGACGGGGCCGACATTGCCGACGCTTCTGCCGAGGTCGCGATCGCTGCGGCCGCGATGCTCAGTGGTGCTGCGGTGGCCGATCCCGAGGCGGCCGGCGAGGTTGCTGGGGTGGGTGTGGCCGCTGCGGCGGGAGCCGGGACCGCGGCAATAATGATGGCCGACGGGTCCACTGGAACATCGGAGGTGGAGGCCGGCGTGGCGTCGGCATCCGAGGTTTTTCCGGAACTGGCGTCGGTGGAGTCGTCGGCGGTCTTCCCGGATTTGGTCTGTTTCGATGGTTTTGTGGCCTCGTGACGGGAGCTTTCGCCGGCTTCCGCACTTTCCGCGTGACGGGGCGAATCGGGCTGAGGAGTTGACGCATCCGGCGCGGCTTCGCGCGGCGGGTCGCGGTCCTGGCGCGAAGCGCGGGAGGAGGATTGGGGAGGATCGCGGCGATCCGTTGTCGCGGGCCGCGAGGAGTCCGCGTTGGCATCGACCAGCGCCGCGAAACCGTTCGGTTGCGACGGGGCATCCGGGGTCGAAAGCCGTGGCGGCTCGGACCGGACGGGGGAAGGCGTGCTGGATTCGGATGTAACGCTGAACACGGGAACCTCGGCTCATGAAACCGAAACTCCTCCAGCAAGGAACAGGCCAATCAGGGCAAAACAAAAAATCGTGTTAGATCAGTTGCATACCCAGTCGGCGAGGTCACTCGTGGCCGCAGGCAGGCGCCGATTTCTGCCCGGCGGCAAGATTTGCCGCCGATGGCTAGCGACGGCATGATTGCCTCTCCGGGATGCCAACGTTATGTAGATAATGAATAAGAGATGCCTCGATCGGCGGAACGCTTCCGCTGCCTGGCTTGGAACCTGACGATCGCCAAACGTCTTGCGCGATCGCGAGCAAGACCGATCAATGCTGAACAGTCTGGATATCGAAGGCCGCCCGCAGGACACCCGTGTTGTCGTGGCGATGTCCGGCGGCGTGGATTCGTCGGCGACCGCAGCCCTGTTGAAGTCGGAGGGCTACGATGTCGTCGGCATCACCTTGCAGCTTTACGATCATGGGGCGGCCACCCACCGCAAGGGCGCCTGCTGTGCCGGTCAGGACATCCACGATGCCCGCGACGTCGCGGAGCGGCTCGGCATTCCGCACTATGTCCTCGATTACGAAAGCCGTTTCCGGGAATCGGTGATCAACAGTTTCGCCGAAAGCTATGCCTTGGGCGAAACGCCGGTGCCGTGCATCGAGTGCAATCGCTCGGTGAAATTCCGCGACCTGCTGGCCACCGCGCGCGAACTCGGCGCTGCTGCGCTGGCGACTGGCCATTACGTTGCATCGCGGCGGCTGGCTGACGGCTCGCGTGGACTGGTCTGCGCTGCGGACGCCGATCGCGATCAAAGCTATTTCCTGTTCGCGACCACGCGCGAACAACTCACCCATCTGCGTTTCCCGCTCGGTGATATGACCAAGCCGCAGGTGCGCGAACTGGCGCGACGGTTCGAATTGCCGGTGGCCGAGAAGCACGACAGCCAGGATATCTGCTTCGTGCCGACCGGACGCTACACCGACATCGTCGAGCGGCTGAAGCCGAATGCGATGGAGCCGGGCGATATCGTCGATTTGTCCGGGCGCGTTCTCGGCCGCCACCACGGCATCGCTCATTTCACCGTCGGACAACGGCGTGGCCTTGGCATCGCTGCAAGTGCGCCGCTGTATGTGGTGCGGCTCGACGTTGCCAATAGACGCGTGATCGTGGGCCCGCGCGATGCGCTGCGGATGCATCGCATTCGTCTGCGCGACGTTAACTGGATCGGCGACGGCACGCTCGATCAGGCTGCCGCGCAGGGGCGCGAGATTTTCGTGCGGGTGCGGTCGACGCGGGCGCCGCAGGCGGCGTGGTTGCGTATGGTCGACGGCAAGTACGAAGTCGAATTGGTTGCCGGCGAGGAAGGCGTGTCTGCCGGACAGGCTTGTGTTTTCTACGATGCTCCGGCGGGGCAGGCGCGGGTGCTTGGCGGCGGGTTCATCAAGAGCGCAGCCGCACGGCATGACGGCGCGCGCACGGCCGCCATCGACGACCCGGCGCGCAGCGACGCGGGTCAATTCGCAACGGCGCGTGGCTGAGCGCGGGACGGGGCATGGCTAACGATATCGACCGCGCCGGCGTTGCCAAGGCGTATGGGCGTTGGGCACCGGTCTACGATCTGGTGTTCGGCAAAGTGTTCGATGCCGGGCGTCAATCCACGATTGCGGAGGCTGATCGCATCGGCGGCAGAATCCTCGACGTCGGTGTCGGCACCGGCCTTTCGCTATCGGATTATGCGCGGACCACACGACTTTGCGGCGTGGATATTTCCGAGCCGATGTTGCGCAAGGCGCAGGAGCGAGTCAAAGCGCTCAAACTCGATAATGTCGAAACGCTGGCGGTGATGGACGCCAAGAATCTGGCATTCGCGGATGCGTCCTTCGATGCGGTGGTGGCGCAATATGTCATCACCGCAGTGCCCGATCCCGAAGCGACGCTGGATGATTTCGTCCGCGTCCTGAAGCCCGGCGGCGAGCTTATTCTGGTCAATCACATCGGCGCCGAGACTGGTCCGCGCCGGATCTTTGAACTGGCGTTCTCGCCGTTGGCGCGGCGGCTCGGCTGGCGTCCCGAGTTTCCCTGGGCGCGGCTGGTCGATTGGGCGGCGCGGCACGGCGGCGTCAGTCTGGCGGAGCGGCGGCCGATGCCGCCGATGGGGCATTTCTCGCTGATCCGTTATCGCAAGACGTAACACCGGAGCTTGAGGCTCATGGCGGCAAACAACAATGCCGGGTCGGTCGCGCGGCGCGGCCGGCCGGTTGGCGACCGCGAGGCGAAGCGGGCCGAATTGTTGAAGGCGGCGGTTTCGGTGATCGCGCGAGAGGGCTTCGCCGGCGCCTCGCTGCGCAAGGTCGCGCAACGCGCGGGCTGCACGACGGGGGCGGTGACTTATTACTTCGCGAACAAGGAAGCGATGGTCATCGCCGTTGCCGAAAGCCTGTTCGATCAGTTCGATGTATTGCTCGGCAAAGGACAGCATCGCATCGACGTCCGGGTTGGTTTGCAGCGGTGGCTGGACTGGATCAACTCCAGTGACCCGGAGCCGTGGCAGGCGGCATTCCAACTGCTGGCTCACGCGCGGCACGAGCCGGCCTTCGCCGCGCTCTACCGGCAGCGGTATGCGCGCTATCGCGATGCGCTGACAGCAATCCTGGCGCGAGGGCAGGAGCAGGGCGTGATCCGCCGCGATATCCCCGCCGACCTGCTCGCCGATCAGCTCAGCGCCATGGGTGACGGTTGGATGCTGATGTTCCCAGTCGAGCCGAACCGCTTTCAGCCGGCGCGGGTGCAGGCGCTGCTGGACGCGACGATCTCCATGATCTCACCGCCTCAGGAGGCGAACAACAAGATCCGCTCTTGAATTTCAGCCGGAATTGCTATGTCGGCGCGGCATCGGCTCGGCTTCCTCTCAGGCATGACCCCCTTCGCGTGTTGCATGGATGGCAGCGGCGTTTGTGCTTGTTTACGTAACAGTCGTAATGATAAATGAGCGCGGCGCATGGTCATGACGCGACTGTGGCTGCCTCGGGAGAACGAGAACGATGCCGCTGCTGCAAGTCCTGCGTCCCGCGCTTCCCGTTCTGATCGGCGCATCGGTGATGCTGACGCTCAGCATGGGGCTGCGGCAAAGCCTCGGCATCTTCATGCAGCCGCTGACCCACGACATCGGCATCTCGGTGTCGGACTTCACGCTTGCCGTCGCGGTTCAAAACCTTGCGTGGGGATTCCTGCAACCGCTCGCGGGCGCGATGACGGTGCGATACGGTTTCCGATCCATCATGATGGCCGGCGCGCTGCTCTACATGGCGGGGCTGGCGCTGATGGCGAGCGCCCACGGCGTCGTCAGCATCATGATCGGCGGCGGCATTTTTATCGGCGCATCGCTCGCCTGCACGGCGACTGCGATCGCGATGTCGGTGGCAACCCGCGCGGTGCCGGAGACGGTGCGCTCGACTGTGCTGGGCATCGTATCCGCGGCCGGCTCGCTCGGAGCGCTATTGTCCGCGCCGATCGGACAGGTGCTGAGCGACGGCTTCGGCTGGCGCGTCGGTCTCGCAGGTTTTGTTGTACTCGCACTGATCATGATCCCCGCTGCCTGGTTTGCCGGCCGCGTCGACAAGATCCCGTTGCCACGAAACTCGACATCGGAGGAGATAGGCGACGCCAGCGCACTGACCGCAGCGAAGACCGCGTTCAGCAATGCCTCCTTCGTGGTAATGAGCTGCGCTTTCATGGTCTGCGGTATGCAGCTCGTGTTTCTGACCACTCATTTGCCATCCTATCTGGCAATCTGCGGCCTCGATCCGATGCTGAGCGCACAGACGCTCGGCATGATTGGCGGCTTTAATGTGCTTGGCTCGCTGTTCTTCGGGTGGGCTGGCCAGCGCTGGAACAAGCTCGCGCTACTCGGCATGATTTACATTCTGCGCTCGCTGACGCTCGCCTGGTATTTCATGCTGCCCGCGACGCCGATGTCGACGCTGCTGTTCGGCGCCATCATGGGTTTTCTCTGGCTCGGCGTGAGCCCGCTCGCCGCCGGCGCCATTGCCGAGATGTTCGGGCTGCGATGGCAGGCGATGATCCAGGGATTGTCCTTCATGGTTCACCAACTCGGCAGCTTCCTTGGTGCTTACGGCGGCGGATTGCTCTACGACGCGCTCGGCTCCTATACGGTGGCCTGGCGCATCGGCGTCGCGCTGGGGTTGGCCGGTGGCATCGTGCAGGTGACGTTTGCGCTGATCCGGCCGTCGCAACCGCCGACGTTACGGACGGCGTGATTGCCGCGCGGCGTTACTTTCGTTCGCGTCGGCTCGTCGCGGCGAGAATGTTGCGAGCTTGCGTGCTTCCGGCCTTTGCCGCGCGCGTGAGGAGCTTCCTCGCCTCGGGAATATCCTTGCGGCCACCGATGCCGTTGGCGAAACAGCGGGCCAAATTCACGGTCGCCTCGGGATGCCCCATCTTCGCGCTCCTTTCATACAGCGCTCGCGCGCTCTTGACGTTGCGCGCGACGCCAAGTCCCTTTTCAGTCAGTTCGCCCATTTTGTTGATTGCGCCGGCGTCACCAAGGTCCGCGGCGCGCTGATAAAGCTCATAGGCTTTCGCGGCATCCTGGGTGACGCCGGTTCCGGTCTCGTACAGCAAACCCAGACTTGCGATGGCCGGAGCGAATTTCTTCTGAGCCGCGATCTCGTAATAGAAGCGAGCGCGTGCCGAATCGCGGTCCACGCCCTCGCCATGATCGTAGAGCGTGCCGAGAGTGAAGAGCGCGCGCACGCTGCCAAGCTCGAAAGCCTTCTTGTAGTTCGTCAGTGCAGCGTCATAATTTTGTGCGGCAAAAAACGCCCGCCCGAGTTGATAATAAAAGCGGTCGGTGGTGGGAAAACGTTTTACCGCGTCCGAACATGCGGCGATCGCATCAGCAGCTACGATTTTCTCAAGCGCAACTCCCGCGACCTCTGAAGGTTTGGCGGCGTCGTCGGGGGCGGCCGCGAGTTCGTCGCACGGCTGGACCTTTGCGGCTTCGGTCTGCGCCGTGGACGCGACGCCATCCTTGGGCGAGGCAAGAAAAATCTTCTGCTTGGAAAGTTGCCCGTACATGTACGGGGTTTGCTCGGAATGTGTCGCGTGCCGCACATGGTCGCGCACGTTGCGAAGCAGGAAGTTGATCTCGAGGCCCGGTTTGGGGAGATTCTCCAACAATGCCGCAGCCAACGGGCTGTTGCGCCCGTGGCCTTGCACCGAAATCTTTTTTGGCTCGGTGGCGAACAGGAGCAGCACGTTCCGCGCGCCGCCGGATCGCGACGAAGCCGCATCGGCACCGGGATCGATACTCAACGACTCGGCTTCGATGGGAAAAGGATTTCCGTGCAATGCATCGAGAACTACCAAGCCCAATGAGTGCGCTTTGCCGGCGCCAAACATCACGTGCCGCAATGGGATGGTCTCGGCGCGAAGCTCGGACGGAGCCGAAAGCCTGGCATCGATGGGCACCAGATAACCGCCGACTCCGACATTCAGGCTATAGCCCGCGTAGTAGACGATCGCGATATCCGCCTTGCTGGACTTCAGCGAGAATTCCTCGATCGCGGAACGCAGATCCGCCGCGGTTGCGTCCCGGCGAAGAACAATATCGAAGCCGAGACGCGTGAGGGCATCAGCGATGTCCTCGGCATCGTTGATCGATGTGGCGAGACGAGGCGCATTGACATAGTTGGCATTGCCGACAACCAATGCGACGCGTCGCTCCTCCGCGCCGGCGGCGTAGCCGCAGAGGAGAAGAATGGTCGCTGCAAATGTGAATATGGCCGACCGTAGTGAAAGTCGCATTCTCAATTCGGAATCGCGTGTGATCTCACCCAGTCACTGTAGGTGAGGAATGCGATGCCCAGCAAGCCGTAGTTGACCTGCAAATAGCCATCGTTCGC
>Ga0209952_1003732_pt1 | contig 10358 bp, 8 predicted proteins | sample ThiBiot_750_biof_2_FD_183951 | JGI IMG/M metagenome (GOLD analysis project Ga0209952, IMG submission 183951) | Wastewater bioreactor microbial communities from Cape Town, South Africa - Thiocy_cont_750_biof (SPAdes) | ecosystem: Engineered > Bioreactor > Thiocyanate-remediating >...
GCATTTGTTGACAAATATGATTATGTAAAAATAAATGAACAAGATGATAATGTCCATGTTCACAAGCTAAATCAAATGATGTTATTAAATATCGATTTGTTAGTGTTAAATCAGCATGATGAAATAAAAGTAACTGAACAATATCATAATGACCGTATTGACTGGCGAAATGTAATGGTGTATCACCATTATATGACTGTTCGTTGATATTTGCACCATAACGTAGAAGAATAAAAACAACTTCACTATGTCCTTGCCAAGCTGCGTAATGTAATGGACGAAGACCTTTCGAATCTTTTAAATTTACATTTGCACCATTATCGATAAGCAGCTTGAGAATATCAATATTACCCGCCACGGCTGCTTCGTGGATCGAGCTCATTCTAAGAGGAAAAAAAGAATGTCGAACAAACCTTGAACGATAATTATATACATAATAAATGAACGATTAAATACTATCGAGATGTATCTCCCAATTTCTTCTTTTGCTTCCTTATTTAATTGTTATCTGAAGACATAACAGCGTACAATTATACAGTTAGCCTTAGTCTTTTCTCTGTCAATGATGCGCAATATGTACATACGTATGTAGATACGAAGAATTACGTAAAACTTTTTGACACAAATAGTCAAGATTATATGGCGAAGAAAAATAGCAAAAAAGAAATGATCGATTTCCTCTGAGATCTTTTTGCAGGTTCGTTCTCTTTTGAAATGATCAATAGATGAGTTCTCATGAGATGACATGATAATCATCATTTATCGACATTTGACCTTTTCCTTAGTCTTATATGAGACGAGATGCTTTTATTCAAGACAAACTGACATTGACAGCAACACAATCACTAATACTAATCGTTTGATCAGTGTAGACAATCGATTTTTACAAATCAAACAACTGTCGAAAACAATTCGTACTGATGAATGAACATTATTTAGAGAAAGTTTCGGCCTTTTTTTTCTTCTCGATGAATTTATAAACAGAAAACGATGGAGAAGAAAAAGACTACTAGATAAGACTAGATCCTTATCTATCTCGTTTTGATGACATACTTATCTGGCAAGGTCGTCATTTCTCAAGGAAATATTCGAGTGTTGATAAGAATGTGAAAAAGAAACAAGAATTTAATATGCGAACATGTTAATTAAAACTGATTGATTCGTCAATTCACATACTTGTCGTAGTTTTTCAGAAGAGATCTTGTATTTGAAGTTGTTAAAGTTCGACTAGATTGATTATTAATGATGTTGAAATCTAACATTCGAGACAGGAGCTATGTATTTGTATATGCTCTTCAATTATGTACAACAAATGACGACCTTTTTTAATGACGGTTGGAAGTGGTAGTCGTACTAGATGCATCTCTCTCTTCTCTTCTCTTCTCTTCTCTTTTCTCTGTCCTTCCTTCCTCCCTTTTCTTCTTCTTCAAGGAACATGAACGCGCAAGAGAGAAAAAAACCGGGAAAGAACAAATGCTTCTAAGCGCTTAATCTCTTGACCGTCATAATGATACACCAACAAATTCAATGTTCACACATTAAACTTCCGTCTTTTTCCTTTCTCTTATCATTTAACTTTACTAAAGATGCTATCTAACATACCTAAAAGCAAAAAGAAAAAGTCTACGTATCAATTTTCCTTATTATATTCAATTAAATGCTAGGATTTCGTCTGCAAAGTCTTCTCCTATGACATCACCGACATAAATAAATACGTAATCGTCTTTCTTTCTCACGACATGGAAACTATCAACCCGTAGTTTTTTTCTGTCTGTCATAACCAACAAGACTAAACAGAGAGGAGAAGAAGAAGAAGAAGAAGGCAAAAAACTCGAAATACGAAGGGGAAGAAGTACATGTCAAAGAATAACAATATCATCCATATGGAAGAAAAGCATTTGCTCATTCTTAAATAGAAACATGTGTAATCAGTAGCAGTAAAGCATATGAATAAGAAACAAACGATCGATTGAATTTCTTCGTCTTCTGACGACGACGATGATTATCTCATACATATACACATATCAACAACGACAACAACAACAATAGTACATATCGAGTATTGAATATAATTTAGCCAATAGTCGTTGTATGCGATCTAATCAAATACATATACGTATATACATACAAGACATTGTCCAGTACAATAGAACGTCTCGATATATGATATCGAAGAGATTGACATTTAACGAAATAAGAAAAACAAAACTTATATAAGTCTTACCCATTATCATCTTGAAAGTTCAAATTGATTTTTTTCGCTGAAATAATATCTGAACAAGAAAATGTTCGATTTCTCATGTTAAGAATTCTTATTGTTGTTGTTGTTGTTCTTACTACTCTTTGTTGATCGACATTTGGAGAGTATACGTTGAATAGCATGTATATTGGCTGATTTAATAGCATCCAATAATTCATGTTCACGTTTCGTATTCTTGTTAGATCTATCCATCAATATCATGAGAATTATCGCACATGTTCACAATCGTTAGATAACGACGATCGAATAATCAATTGAAAGATGAAATAAATGTACTCTGGAGAAGAAATCTCTCTTGTGACAAGTTTCTTTTTTTTCTATTCTATTTCTCTTTTGGGAACAATGAATGATTGAATGAATATCTAAAGTTGATGGTGAAGATCTTATCTCTCTTCTTTTTTCTTCTTCTTTGTATATCTATAAATAGATTTTAAATGGTCAATGGAGAATCGTTTTTTATTACCTTTTCAATGAACTTTACTAATAGAGGGCGCACATTTTACTAATAACCGAAATACAGAGAGAAAGAAAGAAGACACTTTTTATTTCATATATCGTCTATTTCGTTTCCAAAACCATAGACCACGAATTTTAACTCTTAACTGAGGTAGACCTAACATCACTGCGTAAGGTACAATAATTGCTGGAACAAATAGATTCAAAAGGAATAGCCATGCAAGATGACATATATTGTAGAAACTAAAAATAATTGAATCAATATTTTTCGATATTGATGCCGGTGTATATTTTGTTTTAAACGTTGTTTTTGCTTTAGAACTCTTACAAATAAAGTTATATTGAGTTATACAATTGAACACAGTTAACATTTTTAATGATGAAAGATAATTTTAATTAGAAAAGCCATATAGTATCTTTTTTCTTTTTCTTTTGATTTTTGTCTCATTGATCGAAACAGAACGGAATTAGATAAGAATTTGATGTATTATTTAAGATCAAAAAGTTTGTTTGGAAGATACGCAAAGACACGCATCTTCATAGATAACGAAAGAGGGGAGTCATATCGCTTGTCGAAGTAGGATTTCCAAGCATATTCATTTCAAATTGAGCTCATGTCATCGAAAAAATCGTGTGCTAAATGCGACAAAGGGATAGGCACTGCAATGTGCTATGGATGTGAACAAGCTTTTTGTACAAAACATTTTGTTGAACACCGACAAGAACTTTCACAATTGATGGATACTGTGGGACTACAACATGATGTTTTATGTAGAGATATCATGGAGCACAAGTCTCATCCTTTGTTATTGGAGATCAATCGATGGGAACAAGAATCTATTGCAACGATTCAAAAAGCAGCAGAAGTAGCACGTGCCGATCTTCAAAATTTGCTTGACACGACAACAAATGATTTAAAAGAATCACTTAAAAAGTTAACAGAAGAACTTCGATCGAGTCAAGAATCGGATGATTATACCGAGTCGAATATTAAAAAATGGACTGCTAAGTTGGACGAATATCGTCAGCTGCTCGATAGTCCATCAACAGTTCTTGTTGACTATCAAAACGATAATCAATCAATTATTCGTTTGATCAAGATTAAAAATCAAGAACCTCTTCCTCCACCACCTCCTGACTCTACTCATCATCAACCCATACAGGCAGTTGCCAGCAACAATAATCAAACTATGGACAAACCAGAAATATGTTCTAACGAAAAATTCAGTAATTTATTTGGAAGTATTACACTATCAGAAGCTGGTCTAGTAGCAACATGTTTAGGTTATTATCGTGGTTGGTCGAGTGCATGTGGTACTGGTATATACGAATCAGGAGTGCATACGACACGCTTTCGAATTGAACATAGAGATATGTTCTATGTCTTTATTGGGATTATCAATGCATCAAAGCAATTGACAAAAGACGTACTTGATTCGACATCATGTTACGGCTGGTGGGATCTTAACTATTATCTCAAAAGTGGAAAAGCAATACGAACAGATGATCTTCCAGCTATAACGAAAAACGAAACTGTAACTCTCACCCTCAACTGTACTGATACAGTCATAACATTAAAGCATGACAAATCTAATCGAACCTCTACTATTCCTATCGATCCTCAGCGATGTCCATTGCCGTGGAAGATCGTTATTTCATTATACGGTGCGAATGATTGTATTCGAATTCTTCAATAAAAATGTTTCTTCTTGTTATTATGAATATTTCCATAGAAAATAATCACTGTTTATATTTTCATTCCTTCTTTTTTCTTAATTGTTCTGATCCAGTTCGACAAATTCCTTTCTCTTCTTTTCTTTTTCTTCTCTTCTCATTTTTCTTACTTAAATTACCTCACAAGGACAACAAAATTTACCACAACCTATTTTCTTTTCTTTACACATTCTTTATTTGTTTTCAAATACGAAACAACAAAAAAAAAAGATTTATTCGTCATGACAATCAAATGTATCAAATGTAAAAAACTTACTCCCGTATTTACGTGCGATGGATGTCAACAAACCTATTGTGATCAACATGTAAACAAACATCGAGAAGAATTAAACGAACAATTGGATCGTATCGAAAGAGATTATCAACAAACTGAACAAGAATTCAATAGCAATCTTTTTATGCAAACATATCTGACACGTATTAGTCAATGGGAACATGAATCCATTCGAACGATTCAAAAAACAGCTGAAATCGCACGAAATGATCTAGGAAAAGTTGTTGATCGAATGAAAAAACAATTGCAATGTTCACTCGAACAGATTAATCAAGATATTGAACTCAATCGTGAAACAAACGATTACACAGAAATCAATCTCAAACAATGGAACGAACAATTGAAACAACTTCGAGATTTATATCAAAATTCATTCAATGATGATCTTATCGATCAAGATGAAACATCAATTCAATTGATAAAAATCATAAATAGAAAACAATCATTTAAAATCGATCGAATACTACCGCCAACAGCACTTGCTCATGAAAAATTCGACAAAATTGTTGGTGCAATTAGTTTATCAAAGGATCGTTTGACTGCAACATGCAACGATAGACATTGGGATGGTTCGACAATAAGTGGAACGAATATCTATTCGACAGGTGTTCATTCAATTCGATTTCGTATTACGAAAAAAGGTCGAAATAATCTATTTTTCGGCATAAAATCATCGTTAAAAGAAGTCAATCCATGGAATCACAAAACACCATTTGCTTACGGTTGGTGGCAAATTCCTCTTGATAATAATGAAAAAAATCCGCCCAAAGATATTAATATTCGAACAAATGATGAAGTAACATTGACATTGGATTGTATTTATAATCAAATACAATTTGAACATCATCGAACAAATCGATATATCGATGAAATTATATCCAATGAACAATGTCCTTTACCTTGGCGAATTGCAATTGTTCTCTATGCTCCTGGTGATTCAGTTACAATTCTTTAGTAGATTTATTTGATTTTGTACTATCAAATTAGCATATATGTCGGATCAATAAATGAAATCACCAGGGTGATTGTGTAGAGATAAGGTTTCTGACTGTTAATTGACAACGAAATAATAAGGATTCTTATTGAAATAAATTCGCAGTTGAATAGACGAAAAAAAAATATATGTAAATTTTTAAGTACAAGCAGAAGCAGTACATGTTGTTGATGTACATTCAAAGCCATATTCACATGAACCTCCAGCTGATTTTAAGGAAAGACATTGAATAGTAACTTCATCAAGATAATATCCATTTGCAGCTAAACATTGACATGTAGAAGAAGTACACGTTAACGGACTAGTACATTCAGTACCAACTGGACATGATTCCGTGACACCGACTGTATCCAGACAACTAGAAGTACTCGAAGACCAATATTTACCTGTGCTACATTGACAGCTAGATGAAATGCAACTAAGTGCCTGTTGACTATTACACTGATCATTGGATGTACATGCAGTTCCTTCAGTGAATTGCGCGACGCAAGCACTTGTACCAGTATCGTAATAATAACCGGTCGCACACTGACATATTCCACTTGTTGTTGATGAACATACGAGATTTAATGTAGAAGAACATTCATCCGAAACAAACATATTCGCTACACATACAACTCCATAAGTTAAATAAGCGACACAACTACTGGTCGATGATTGATAGAAATGTGTCGACGAATCGCATATACATAAACTTGACGAACATATAGCATTCACTGGACATTGATTCGATGCTGTACAAGAATCGTATAAAGATTTTCTTTGAATACAACTTGTTCCATTCCATGAATAGCTTGTTGAACAAATGCATGTCGATGTTGTACTGTCACAATACAAACCAATAACTGTATTACAATATTGACCAGTGCTACTACTACATGCGTCAGTGATTGTTGCTGAATTTGTACATGTAGTTGATGTTGTATTATAATATTGTGTTGTTAAACATTGACATTTACTTGATATACAATAGTAACCTGTTTTGCATTGTTCATGTTCTGTACATGCAGTACCATACGATTTCAAAGCGACACATTGACCTGTTGTAGAATCAAAATAATAGGATCCAGGTGTACATTGACATACACTAGTATTACAATAGGCATTATCTATACATTGAGCAGTTGCAGTACATGTTACACCTGGATAAAGTCGTACTTCACAACGATCTGTAGTTGTATCATAATAATATGCTGATGGACATTCACAAATTCCAGCAGATGAACATTGTAATAGTCGACCATCATCACAATAAGGACCCATTGCTGTACATGCAACACCCTCTAACACTTTATCAAGACATGAATCACTTGTTGAATCATAATATCTTGTATCAGTACCACATAAACAATACGATGTACTACCCGTACTTGTACAAATAAAATTACTAGCACAATCACTGGTCGATAAACAAACTTGATTATAAGCAATCGGTGAAATACATTTGCCATACATAATCGAATATTGTGTTCCAGATACACATTGACATATACCACTAAGACAAGTTGCATTTGTCATACATTGATACGATACAGTGCAAGCTTGACCGATATGTCTTGCTCGATCACATGTATCTGTGGTAACTTCATAGTACCAATCCGTTGGACAACGACATACACCGCCAAGACATACAGCTGTAGCTATACAATTATAATCTGCATAACCTAAGAGAAAGAAAACGAGAAAATTACTGAGCTTTTTTTTTTAATTTATTTTTCGATATTACGTACAAGTATCTTGATTGGGTTCGCCTAATTTTTCACATTCATATGTTAATGTACTATAATATTTCGTTGCATTACAAGTGCAAACACCCAATAGACATTCAAATGAAAATGCACATTCAAGATCGTATGTGCATGATTCACCGTAGGTTTTCTCTTGAGCACATCGTCCTGTCGTTGGACTTGGATAATAATCTGTTATACATCGACATACACCACTCGTACATTTAGCATTCGTAAAACATTGATCATCAGCTGAACACGAATGACCAATGCCGACTTGTGTGACACATAAACCAACTGTACTATCATAAAAATAACCCGTGTTACAAAGACAATATCCATTTGTGCACTGAGCATTATTCATACAAGTCGACTGTGATGAACAACGTTCATAGATCGATCGATTTTGTCGACGTAGACCGATGCCAACACCGAGAACAGCAGCAAGTAAACCAAGAAGTAACAATAACCAAAGCCAAAAACACCAACGAGGAAAACGAACGTACGGACAACGACAATTACAATATCGTGATGTTCGACCGTTTGTTGTTCGTGTTACTCGTTGATTAATCGGTTGTGTTTCATCGACAAAATCATCATCGACCGTTCGAATCGATCGACGATATAAAACTGTATTCGCTTCGTCTTTAGTCGGAACTTCTTCAGCTAGAAATCCTCGCATTTTATTTTCAAATGAAATCAAGAGAGAAAAAATATATTCGAAAAAAAAATTAATCTCAGCGGGACAGAAGAAGTACGCACAAAAAAATTGAATGTAATTTATTTTCCGCCTCTGCAATCGAACAAAAGAAAAAGAAGTTATTTCCAAAGTGTTATATACGAATCTAATGGTGACGATGATTGTTGTGCTGTTTTACGTGCTGTTGGTAATGAACGTGAATTGAAAACTAAATACGTAAATACAAGTTTGAAATCTATCGAACCGATCTAATTTCGTCTTACTATATCCAGAACAAGCCAAACTATCACTATCATTTGTACCATCACATAAATCTCGAAGTGTTTTGCCGACTTTTGATTTCGCCACACCGTTAGCATCATTTGCAACGTTCGGTTGTTCGTTACCGTTATTATTATTATTATTATTATTCGTCATATAAATAGATTCATCGACTAAAATACGATAATCTCGAACTCGACGTAGATAACCTTTTAAAACACAATATTGCACTAATTTTCTTTAAAAACGAGATAGAAAATGATGTAGTTTTGAAGTTTTTTTTCGAAAGAAAATGATTATACTTTTCGTCGATATTATACGCTTTGATTTTAGTGACGACGTCTTTAACAAGTGACCCATGATCAAAAGCGCAAATCATTCGAAAACAATCGTAGAATGATGCGCAATCTTTAGCACCATTTCGAACAACAAAAAAAGCTAATTCTTTTTGAAGATTCGAATCTTTGTATAAATCTTGAATTTTTGGTGTGACTATGTAACGATTTTTATAGGAAAATATTGGCACAAGTCGAATAACATTATGATAACTAAATTATTTCAATTCAAAAAATAAAAACTGAAATCCTATTTGCGAAATAAATTACATTAAATTTCCCATTGCAGCTTTGACTAAATCCAATTCTGTGTCCGTATCTTGTGCGATCTTATTCACATGTCTTAATCCATCGATACTCACAATAATCTAAATCGAATAGATTCATTTTAATATTCATATTTTTGCTCTCTACTCGTTGAGTCATTGGATCCATTTGCTCGAGATTCGATAGATCGATATTATTGCAAAACATTGGCACATCACTCGATGCAACAACGGGTGGATCCGGTCGTTGTTCGAGTAATTTCAAATTAACAAATACCGACGAATCTAAATAATTGAAGTCTATTGTTATATCCTTTGATCCACATCAAAATGTTTATCTTACACATTCGTACAGAACATTGTTGACCCGTTCGATTTATTTCTTTTACAATTCCATCTAAAGCTGGTTTCAGATAATCTCGTTTCAATTCTTCAGTTGTTAGAAAACATGAATCCGTCTAAACATAGATTTTTCTTTCAAAAAAAAAACAAACAGGATATATTGATACTTCTAAAGTTCGTAGATATTTCGCTAATTTTCGAACTGCAACTTCATATTTTAATGCATTTGCTTGAGCAGGCACGATGAAACAAGCATTGAAACGAAATTCATTTCGATTATGTTTATATTTTTCTTCATCAGGAATAATCACAGGACATCCGATTAATTTTTGATCTTTGATTATTCTATTGAATTGAAATCAAACAAAAAAATCGGTTTTTTCTTCTCGATAAAATTTCTTTCGACATACAAAACAATCAATTTATCTTTTAGATTCGGTTCGGGACAAACAAAATTTCTTATACAATTAAATGATTGACTTTCACTAAAATTTGTTTCGTGTGTCTAAAAAACAAGAAAAAATACAATCAATCGAACATAAAATATGTCCTAAAACTCATTCGTACTTCATAGTAAATATACGCTCCTTTATTGATATCAAATTCGGAATATTGAATTGCATAAAGTGCAGGCAAACTCTCACTAGTCATGATCTGAAAAACGAGATAATTAATAATATATTCGAATAATAATCAATAAAATCATTCTTCTTTTTCTCTTGTTTTTTTTTATCTATTTTTATTTTTAATCAACTCGTTTTTTGCCGATAGTATTTCGTTTAATAAGCTTAGACCATTATTCTAATGAATATGAGATACGTATGTAGATAATCCGAGAAAAAAGAAGATCAGTTGTCTGTTAATGAATATTCTATTTAGTTAATGTTAGTTTAATGAGATATGACGGTAATAATCGGATGTTTTCTTTGCTGATATATTAGATAAATCTAATTAGAGATTTTGATTTACCAACTGTAGCACTTAAATCTCTGATCTATTTGTCTGACTG
>Ga0209952_1003738_pt1 | contig 10349 bp, 12 predicted proteins | sample ThiBiot_750_biof_2_FD_183951 | JGI IMG/M metagenome (GOLD analysis project Ga0209952, IMG submission 183951) | Wastewater bioreactor microbial communities from Cape Town, South Africa - Thiocy_cont_750_biof (SPAdes) | ecosystem: Engineered > Bioreactor > Thiocyanate-remediating >...
CGCTGCCGGGGCGCAGTTGTGTTTTTTGCTCCTACGGGTCGTTACCATGTCCGTCGGTCTTAGCTCACCGGCCCGATAATTCGAACTGACAGCATTGGCGTGGCTCAAGAACGAGAGCGTAACCGCTCATTGTAGAGAGTGTCCGTCGTCAGATAATTTGAGACCGATCAGGCCATTCGAGAAGAGAGGCTCTGGCTCATCAGGGGTTATAGTTTAAGCGGCCTGCAGTCGATGCTGCAAGCGACGGTTTGCGATGGTGGCAAGCTTGATACGCTTGCGTTCGGTGAGGATCGCCTCGGACCTGCCGAAGTAGACATCGGCAGGTGTCACGTTGCCGATGCTCTCATGGTAGCGATCACAATTGTAGTGTTCGACAAAGTCGCCGATCTGCCGTTCGAGATCACCGGGCAGATAATAGTTGTCGAGTAGAATGCGGTTTTTCAGCGTCTGGTGCCAGCGCTCGATCTTGCCCTGGGTTTGAGGATGATACGGCGCGCCGCGCACATGCTGCATGTCCTTGCCCTTGAGCCACGTTGCCAGATCGTCCGCGACGTAACTCGATCCGTTGTCGCTGAGAAGTCGGGGCCGCTGTCTGACGTTGACGTGATCCAGACCAGAGGCAGCCAAAGCCTGATCGAGCGTGGCCGTGACGTCTGAGGCACACATCGTAGGACCAAGCCTCCAGGCGACGATGTAGCGCGAGAAGTCGTCGAGCACCGTCGACAGATAGTACCAGCCCCAGCCGGTAATCTTGAGGTAGGTGAAGTCGGTCTGCCAGAGCTCGTTGATGGCGGTGGTCTTGTCCTTGAACTCGTTCGCCGCCTTGATCACCACATAGGCCGGGCTGGTGATGAGGTCGTGTGCCTTCAGCAGTCGATAGACCGAAGCCTCCGAGACAAAGTACTTTCTCTCGTCGGTGAACCGCACGGCCAACTCTCGCGGCGATAGTTCCGGAAGTTCCAGCGCCAGGTCGATGATCTGGCCGCGGACGTCATCCGGGATACGATTCCAAACCCGATCCGGTCGAGAGCGGTGATCTGCCAGGGCCTCAATGCCGCCCGCGCGGAAGCGATCGTACCACCTATAAAATGTGGCGCGGGGGATGCCGAGCTTGTCCAGCGTGCGTTTGGCCGGCAAGTGCGACTGCTCCACCAACGCGATGATCTCGGCTTTCTCGGACGCAGGGTATCTCATGCCTCGTCCTCCCCATCCCCGTTCATGCTTTTTTTAAGCAGACGGTTTTCGAGGGTGAGATCGGCGACAACCTCCTTCAATGCCGAGGCCTCACGACGAAGGTCTTTAACTTCGCCGGAGGTCGCGGCGCGGGCCGTGTCGCCTGCCAATCGGCGCTTGCCGGCTTCCAGGAACTCCTTGGACCAGCCGTAATACATCGAGGCGGCGATGCCTTCGCGGCGGCAAAGCTCGGAGATGTTCTCCTCGCCGCGCAGTCCTTCCAGCACGATGCGGATCTTCTCCTCCGCCGAATAATGCCGGCGCGTCTGGCGGCGGATGTCCTTCAGCACTTGTTCTGCCGGCGCTTTGCCCGGCCCGGATTTCTGCTTCATCTTCGCTCCTTGCGGCTACGATGAACCAGAAATCCTCCCTCCGTGAAGTCCCGCAATTTGTCTCAAGGGCGCTGACGGGGAACACTGTATTGCACCGTTCCGCCCCACGCCAACACGCGCGGATGGAATTCGGTGTCGACCGTTTGCTCGCCGCTGCCAGGATCGATTCCAAAGATGGTCGTCGAATGTCGGCCGGGGATCGCGTAGCCGACCTGCCCGGTGATAGCGATCGGCCGCAGCCACGACATCGTATCGGGCAGATCACCGAAGCCTTTGCCGAAATACAATGTCGGAGTGTAGGTGTTGAACTGCTCCGCGCCGACGCTTTGGGCGCCGGTGCGGCCCCATTCCGTGCTGAAGCCTGCCGACATCACGAACTCATGGGCAGGGTCTTTGAAAAGGCGGTATTTGAACGCGGTCTCCAAATTCTGAAACCCGTTTGCGCCGATCCCGGTTGGCCCACCTGGCGCTCCAAGGTGCGTGTAGGTCGAGCCGAACGACACGGCGAACGCTTCGGTAATCCGTTTGGAGAACTCGCCGGAGAAATCGCGTTGTCTGATCGAGGGATCGTCGCTGGTCTTGAAGGACGACACCGTCGGCAACGCCAGTTCGTCGTTGACGCCCGGATCATCGGTGCCGAGCGTTGCCGGAAAAAAACGGTTGCCGACGATTTCGTGGGCAATGCTTTGGGTAAGAGGGATAAGCACCATTGCGAGCCCCGGCAAGACTGCGCGCAGAAGACGGAGAGACATTGATATTTCTCTGCTAACGTTGAAACGATACATGCATCGCGGTGGCCAGTCGGCGCCAGTGCACAAAATAATCTTTTTTGGTATTATTCGGTTGCATAAACCGTTGGCGCCGTCCCGTCTTTGGTGACCGCATAAATCGTAAACGGTCCTTTCTTCTTGCCCACCATGCCGGGAGAACCTGTCGGCATACCCGGCAGCGTGATGCCGGCGATGGCGGGCTTCTCGGTGAGAAGTTTACGGACCGTCTTGATCGGCACATGTCCGTCAATGACGTAGCCATTGACGAACATGGTATGACAACCCTGCAGATTCTCCGGAATCCCGGCTTTGCGACTGATCTGGGCGAGGTCATTGGTGGGTTTGATCTCGACTTCAAATCCATTGTCGCGGAGGTAAGCGGCGTAGTCTTCACAACAGCTGCATTGGGGACTTTTGTACAAAGTGGCGTGGAGCGTCTCGGCATGCGATGCGAGTGGCAATCCGACGAGCGCCGCGGCAGTTGTCAGGCAGAAAGTGCGTCTATTCATGGTCATTCTCCTTGATCTTCGGCGTTCTAACTCACCTGCAGGACGGACATCATCCCCGACGCCTGATGATCCGTGATGTGACAATGCAGCATCCACTCGCCGGGATTGTCGGCGACAAAGGCGACGTCAACGGCGTCTTTTGGGGCGAGGAGAACAGTATCTCCCCATTGGTTATATGGAACAGAAACGCCATTGCGGCTCAGCAGTTTGAAGCTGTAACCGTGCAGGTGCATCGGATGCCACCACGCGGTCTGGTTATGCATCGTCAACATGATGTTACTACCCCGGGGCAAGGTCAGGAGCGGGGGCATGTTGGCGTGGCCGTCCCCGGTCATGGAACGACCGTTGATGCTCCAGCTGGCATCATGAGCCATGTCAGACATCCCACCCATTCCACTCATCATGCCGCCGCCCATCATCCCGCCCTGCAAGTTGATCTGATGCCGTTCGGCGCGAGTAAGATCGGGTTCTTGTAAAGGATTGCCAGGAAGCGGGGCGTAACTATCGTCGCGCATCGCGCGCGCAGACGACGTTGCATTGTAGTTGAGATGGGTGACCGTATAAGCAAGATCCTCGTAGAAATCGTCGCGGATGGAATAACGACGTCCAGGCTCACCCTGCAAATCGAGCACAATGTCGATGCGCATCGCCGGCCCCAGCAAGACGCGGCCGTCGGCGGGCTGATGCGGCTCGCACGGCTGGCCATCGACGGCGATGATCACCGGACGATGGCCTTCGAATCGCAGTGCCATGATGCGCGCAAGGGCACCATTGATCAGACGTAGCCGAATCCGCTCCCCGGCATGAACCTGTTCGCCTCTCGAAACCGATCCGTTTACCGTGACGGTGTTGCCGACGCGACCGGACATCGCCGCCTCCATGGCATTGCCGAATCCGGGCGCAATCTGCGCATCGGGGGTGAGCCGCCAGTCAGCAAGCATCCAGATGATATCGCGATCGACCGGATAAGGTTCCGCTTCTTCGACAATGAGGGGGCCGGCCAATCCGCGGCCGAGCTGCTGCAGGCTGTTGCTGTGTGAGTGATACCAAAATGTACCGGCATCCGGCGGCGTGAATTCATACGTAAAGGTTTCGCCGGGAGCGATCGGACGCTGCGTCAGGTCCGGCACGCCGTCCATGTTGTTGGGCAGCCTTATGCCGTGCCAATGGACAGTTGTACTCTCCGACAGGTCATTGCGCACGATGATGCGAACGGGCTTTCCTTGCCTAACCCGGATTTCCGGTCCCGGAATACTGCCATTGTAGCTCCAGACCTCTGTCCAGGGACGCCTCTCACCAAGGATTGGCGACCGCGCAATTGCCGCGACGAGGTTGTACTCGGCGCGTGGTGTTTGCGCGCGCACCGCGCGTGGAAACATCCCGGCCGCGGCGAGGCCCGCACCCGCCTGTAAAAGCGTTCGTCGATCGACCATTGAATGGCAGAGTGAGGACACGCAAATCGGCTTTTCATCAGTGCGGACGTCCCGCGTGGTGGTGAAGGAGGTGCCTTGTTAAGCACCTCCCGCTTGGCAGCGGCCAGGTCGCGATCCGTCCCGACCGCTGCCGGATCCGTCAGTGCGCCGGCGTGATCGACTGGACGGTATAGGTGCCGCCGGAGCCGCTCAGGGTGAAATTGACCTTGTCGCCGGTCTTCACTTTCGAGAGATCGACCGATGGTGCAACGGCGAACTCCATCTTCATGGCGGGCCAGTTGATGGCGGGAATCGGACCGTGATCGAAGGTGATCTTATGGTCGGCGGCGTTGAGCGCCGTGACCGTGCCGGAGGCGGGCGCGGTCGTTGCCGCTTTTACGTCGCTCATCGGCGGCATCTTCTTCATGTCCTTCATGTCGGACATGCCCGTGCCGCCTTGCGCGGACGCGGCGCCCGCCTGCAGCGTCAGTGCCGCGCCGAGCAGCGCGGCGGTCAGAACTCCGGCACGGCTGGCCCGATGATAACTGCTGATGAAATGCATGGATACTCTCCGGTTTTGGTGTGAAGGTTGTTGAGCGCAGGGCTCGGAGCGAATGTATTCGCTCCTGGCTCGAAACGAGGAAATACAGATGATCAAACAGTTCGGCGTTGATTATCAGAACTATCAAAAGCGCGTGCCGATGTTTTGGCCGGCTCGTCGCGGTTGGCGAGCAGTTTTCAGTAACCGTTCGTTTCGAGGGACGTTTTAACAGGAGCGATAATAGAAGGAGCTTCTGCAGTGATGCGCGCGTATGAGGCCTCTTGGACGAAATATCCGGCAGAACCTGTTTGTGTGCCCATGTTTAACACTCGCTCAGTGCCGATCGCCGCCGGTGTGCTCCACCCGGCGTCTGGACTTCTACTCAATCCGATCATCGCTAGCGCGGCGATGACTCTCAGCTCGATCTTGGTGTCCGCAATGCGTTGCGCGAAATGACGCAAGCCAAATTGCCGGAAATGCAAATCGATCGCCAAAACTTTACAATCCAATGGCGGTCGAAACCGGATTAGCTCTCTTGACCTTCCAATCGTTGGAAGGACTATCTTGCTCTTTGTAAGGAGTTCGAACAATGGAACCGAATGAAAATCTTACGAAAGGATGCTCTGGCTCTCCAGCAGCGGGGAGCTGGCTCAGTGGATGGAGCGGGCTGGCGGTCTGCGCAGTTGCCTTCGGCGGGGCCGTCCTTGTGTTCGGTGGTGCGTTCGGCGGCACGCAGAGCGTCGGAAAGTTACTGCCTCTGCTATTCTTGCTGCCGTGTGCGCTCATGATGTTCATGTGCATGAAAAATATGGGTGGCAATCAGAATGACGCGGGCAGCTCAAATGTCAAAACGGGTGTTCACAAAGCCGGTCCCGACGACGGACGTTGACCCGCAGGCCAAGAAAGGAATTTTGTCGGATGATGTTTTGGCTGTCGGTCTCGATGGAAGGCGTTGAATCGCGTGGACGCGCCCCAGTTTCGTTGTGAGGGTAGCATGAACCAATTTTTCCAAAGCCGCCTGAAGACTACGCAGGGCCTGCGTTCTGCGCAATCCGACATTGACATCGGGCTACGTACCTATCTCGTGCGCGTCTACAACTATATAGCATCAGGGCTGGTGTTGACTGGCGCCGTCGCCTATGCCGCAGCCACTTCCGGGCTCTATGCCGAAATCGCTCATACACCGCTAATCTGGTTGGCTTTATTCGTGCCGCTCGGGCTTGTGGTGGCACTTTCGGCCGGCATTGAGCGGATGGGATCCAGGACAGCCAAGGTGCTGTTCTGGGCTTATTCGGCGCTGACAGGCCTGTCGCTCGCGGGCATATTCCTTGTGTTCACCGGTGAGAGTATCGCGCGCGTATTTTTCATCGCAGGCGCCACATTCGGGGCGATGAGCCTTTACGGCCAAACGACGCAAACCGATCTGTCGAAGTTCGGATCGTTTTTGACGATGGGTTTGATCGGTCTCGCCATCGCTTCGATCGTCAATATCTTCGTGGCATCATCGGCCTTGCAGTTTGCCTTGTCCGCAGTCGGTGTCATCGTGTTCGTCGGCCTCGCAGCTTGGGACACGCAGCGGATCAAGGCGATGTATGCCGAACAAGACGACGAAGCCGTCGCCGGCAAGAAGGCGATCATGGGCGCTCTCACGCTCTATCTCGATTTCATCAACCTGTTCCTGATGCTGCTCCAGATCATGGGGCAACGCAGAGAATAGCGGCTCAATATTCGACGCGAGTTGTGCCCAGGCGTGTTCGGCGGCGGTGTTATAGCCAGGAGTACATGGCCATGGATCACGTGAATATCGGCGACGCGGCCAACGCCTCCGGCGTTTCGGCGAAACTGATCCGCTATTACGAGAGTATCGACTTGATCCCCGAAGCCGCCCGCACGGAATCGGGTTGCCGGGTCTATACGGAAGCGGAGGTACAGACGCTGCGCTTCATCAAGCGCGCCAGAGGCCTCGGCTTTTCCATCAAGCAGGTCGGGCGGCTGCTCGCCCTATGGCACGACCGGTCCCGAACCAGCGCGCAGGTGCGATCCGTCGCGCTCGCGCATGTCGAAGAGCTCGAGACGAAAATCCTCGAACTCCGCGCGATGGCGAATACCCTGCGCAAGCTCGCCACAACGACAAACGGCCCAATTGCCCCATTCTCGATGATCTCGCCGAAGCCAATTCGTCGAGCCGCGTCGGCGACTCGGCAAAGAAACGCAAACCGGCAGGTCGCCCAATAGTACCGGCCAATTGACCGCGCAGCGGGAACGATGGTTCGGGAACATCGCGGACAATGCGCACCGAGGCTGAGGGCCGGGGACGGTAAAGCAGGCGGCTGGCGCGGCGCAGTTCACGAGCAGCGCGAGCTTTCAATGACTGGCTTGGTGGGTGACAACCGGAGTCAACACGCATGGTCTCGGCTGCGGAACAATTGGCGGCCAATCTCAACTTCCCCGCGCTCGCCCAGGCCGAAGAGCTTAAGAAGCGTCTGTGGTTCACACTCGGCACGCTGCTGGTCTATCGGTTCGGGACCTATATCCCGTTGCCTGGCATCGATCCTTCGGCCCGGGACCAGATCTTCCGCTCCCAGGCCGGCGGCATACTCGGCATGTTCAACATGTTCTCCGGCGGCGGCATCCACCGCATGGCGATCTTCGCGCTCAACATAATGCCCTACATCTCGGCCTCGATCATCATCCAGCTGCTGACGACGGTATCGCCGACTCTTGAGGCGCTGAAGAAAGAGGGCGAGCGGTGCCGCAAGATCATGAACCAGTACACGCGGTATCTCACGGTCGTGCTGGCGGCCTTCCAGTCCTACGGCATTGCGATCGGACTCGAAGGGGTGGGGCACGTCGTTACCCAGCCCGGGTGGTTCTTTCGCATTTTGACCGCGATCACGCTCACCGGCGGGACGATCTTCCTGGTGTGGCTCGGCGAGCAGATCACGGCGCGCGGCATTGGCAACGGCATTTCGCTGATCATCATGTCCGGGATCATCGCTGAATTGCCCTCGGCCATCGCCGGAGCGCTCGAGCTCGGGCGTCAAGGGGCCCTATCAACGGGCCTGATTCTTGCTGTGCTGACCATGGTGGTGGCTGTGATCGGTTTCATAGTGTTCATGGAGCGCGCTCAGCGCCGGCTCCTGATCCAATATCCGCGGCGGCAGGTCGATAACCGCGCATTTGAAAGCCAATCCTCGCACCTGCCGCTGAAGCTCAATACCTCCGGTGTGATCCCGCCGATCTTTGCGTCCTCGCTGATATTGCTACCAACGACGATCGCCAATTTCAACGCCGGACAAGGTCCGGCATGGCCCAGCACGATCACCGATCAGCTCGGCCACGGCCGACCGCTTTTCATGATACCCTACATCGCGCTCATCGTCTTCTTTGCCTTCTTCTACACGGCGATCGTGTTTAATCCGACGGAGACGGCGGAAAATCTCAAGAAACATGGTGGCTTCATCCCCGGTATTCGCCCGGGCGAGCGTACGGCAGAGTACATCGATTACGTGCTCACACGTATCACCGTGCTGGGCGCGGCCAATCTCGCGTTCGTCTCTCTGGTGCCGGAAATCCTGATCTCCTATGCGGCGGTACCGTTCTATTTCGGCGGAACATCCCTACTGATCGTGGTCAGCGTGACGATGGACACAGTGGCCCAGGTCCAGGGCCACCTGCTCGCGCATCAATACGGGGGACTGATCAAGCGCGCAAAGCTGAGGGGGCGAGGACGATGACGTTCTCTGCTGATCGAAACGGGCTTTCTCATTTCCTGGTGCTCGCACCAGTTGGCCGCTGAACGTCCACGAAGAAAGGACGACCGATGAGCACGACCCCTATTTCTCTCGCGGAACCGACTCGACGGGACTTTCTTTATGTTGCCACTGGTGCCGCCGCCGCGGTGGGCGCTGTGGCGACGACGATACCGTTAATCTCTCAGATGAATCCCGACGCCGCCACCATCGCGGCTGCGGTCCCTATCGAGGTCGATATCGCCCCGATCGCGGAAGGTCAGATCATCAAGGTGTTCTGGCGCGGCAAGCCGATCTTCACCAGCCACCGCGCACAAAGGGACATCGATCTGGCGCGTAACGTGAATTGGCACAGCCTCCCTGACCCGGCACCGGACAGCGCGCGGGTCAAGGAGGGGCATGACCAGTGGCTCGTGGTGATTGGTATCTGTACGCATCTCGGCTGCATCCCGCTCCCCCATCAGGGTAACTATGACGGCTGGTTCTACCCGTGCCACGGCTCGCAATACGACAGCGCTGGCCGCGTCCGTCGCGGTCCGGCGCCTTTGAATCTCCTTCTGCCGCCGTACCAGTTTCTCTCAGCGATGAAGATCCGGCTCGGATGATGAGTTTTCGAGTGATGGATGCGGCAGTGGCTTTTCCCCAAACCTCTTCCACTGATTGAGTATCAAATATCGGCGTAACCAACCGGCGAGGCGTAGCCCGCGAATTTATTCATCCGTGCAGAGCAAACAAACCTGCCGCTGCCGGCGATCATTAGGATATCAGGTTCAGCCGTTGCCCCTTCAAGGGAACGTTTTTGCGACTGCTGATCCTCACGTATCCACCGTTCTTATCTTTCGTAGGAAGGTCGGTGCGCTCCAACCAGGTCTGGCTTTTGGATCGCATTTCGGCATCATGGCTGTCAGCGGTGTCGATTGCATCTCTCCCAAAGTGCCCCGAGAGGGAAAGTGATCGTGATTTGTCGAACTTCTTGGACCAAGAAGCGAAGTACGCGATTGCCGTCATCATTGAAAGCCCAGCGACACTGACGAAGATTTGTGACCATACGGTCCGCGAGCCTGACTCCAATACGAAATAGGCCAAGAATGACAGGATAATTCCTGAACAAAAGACGTGGAGAGATTGTTCTCCGCATTTGATCAGAGGTTGAAGAATGCGGCATTGCAAGCCGCTCCAGTTCACGGGCAGAAGCCGTGTCGCGAACAGCGCAACGAACGCAAAATGGATCACGCGGTAAGGGGCAAGGTCGGTCTTGTCATTTGGATTGAATGCGTCAAAGAGCCATTTTGGGAATTCATTCGCCAGATTCGGGATATGACCCGCCATCGTCATCGCGAATGAAAACAGCAGATAGACGATTCCAACATACAGAAGACCTCGTGAACTAATGAGACGGCGTGATCGCTTTGCGCCGCCCACAGCAAACCATGCGCCAAGGACGAATAGCAGCTGCCACGTAAAGGGATTAAAATACCATGCTCCTCCGGGGTAGGCTGACAAATTCCAGCCGAAATGTCGCGCCGCGAGGTAGATGTACAATGATCCCAACATCGTAGCATCGGGCAACCGTAACATAAGCCATAAAACTGGAGAGATACTTGCCAAAAGGACAATGTAGAGGGGGAGCACGTCCATGTTGAGGGGCTTGAAACGGAGGAGCAAGCCCTGGGTAAGGACGTCGAAGGGGTTGCTCAGCAAACCGGCAATATTGAATTCATTTATGAGCGCAGGATCGTTGTAGCTCTGTGCGATATGGCCGATCACTGCCGCATACAAAACAAACAAGAAAATGTGCGC
>Ga0209952_1003751_pt1 | contig 10325 bp, 8 predicted proteins | sample ThiBiot_750_biof_2_FD_183951 | JGI IMG/M metagenome (GOLD analysis project Ga0209952, IMG submission 183951) | Wastewater bioreactor microbial communities from Cape Town, South Africa - Thiocy_cont_750_biof (SPAdes) | ecosystem: Engineered > Bioreactor > Thiocyanate-remediating >...
GTAATTGGCGAGCCACGACAGCAGCAGGCTGGTGACGAAGAACAGCCCGGCCACGATGGCCGTGGTCCGCGTCAGCAGGTTCGCCGTGCCACGGCTCGACATGAAGCCGCCGCCACCGCCGCCGCCGATCCCAAGGCCACCGCCTTCGGATTTCTGCACCAGCACCACGCCGATCAACACCACGACCAGCATCAGGTGAATAACGATAATGACGGTTTCCATCGAGACCTTCCATCGCAGCGCCGGCGGCGGACCACGTCCACGGGCAGCAGGCGAAACATGAATTCGCAGGGTGTCTACACGACCGGCGGGGCGATTGTCACCCCTGCCCGGCCGCCCAAGTGCGCAATCCGATACCTGATCGATTGGCGCTTAATTAAGGACAGGCTCCCGCGATCGCAAGAAAGTCGGTCGCCTTCAGGCTGGCGCCGCCGATCAGCGCGCCGTTGACGTTCGACACCGCAAGAAGTTCCGCCGCATTCGACGGCTTCACCGAACCGCCGTAGAGCAACCGGATGCCGGCGGCCTCGCCGGCAAATCGGCTGGCGAGCGTTTTCCGCATGAAATCATGTACTTCGGCGACTTCCCCGACAGTCGGGGTGCGCCCGGTGCCGATCGCCCAGACCGGCTCGTAAGCAACCACGGTATTGGTCGCGGTGGCGCCGTCCGGCACCGAGCCCGCAAGCTGCCGTCCGACCACATCGAGCGCCTGCCCGGCATCACGTTCGGCCTGCGTCTCGCCGATGCAGATGATCGCCAGCAGGCCCTCGTTCCAGGCGGCTTCCGCCTTGCGCCGCACCAGCGCGTCGGTCTCGCCATGGTCGGCGCGGCGTTCGGAATGGCCGACGATGACGGCGGTGGCGCCGGCATCCGCCAGCATCTGCGGGGAAATGTCGCCGGTATGCGCGCCCGAGGTCGCGACATGGCAATCCTGCGCGCCGATCGCCACCCGCGACCCGATCACCGACGCCGCCGAGGTGAACAGCAACGTCGCGGGCGGACAGAGCAGAAGGTCGGCCTTGCGCCACAGGTCGCCGGCGCCGCGCGCGACTGCCGCGATCTCGCTCAACGAGGCCTTGAGGCCGTTCATCTTCCAGTTGCCCGCGATCAGCGGACGAATCGGCTTGGTCATGGGATCGAACTCTCACGCTCGGGGTGACTTTGCGACGACGGTTAAAGCATCATCACGGAATTGGGATGGCGGAGCCAATAGCCGCAGCGGCCGGCGCTGACAACGCCCAAGGACGGAACGGGGCGGGATTTGGCGACGAATTGCGCCGTTGCGCCACGGTTGCGACGGCGCGGCGGGCTCTTTATGATGACCGGATCACTTCGTGCTGCCCTTCGGACGCCTTCCGGCGACGTGGAACGCCGGTTCGTGCCAGGACCAACCCGGATTCCCGTGCCGGCGAAGCGGCTTGGCACATCACCGCTGCCATGACGCCGAATACGCCCCGGATGCGGCCCGCCCCTCCTGCAATAAGATAGGCCCATGCTTCGCGGAATTCGTAACGCCACATCCAACTGGTTCGGCAAAGCCATCATGAGCGTCGTGATGGGCGTCCTGATCATCAGCTTCGGTGTCTGGGGCATCGGCGACATCTTCCGCGGATTCGGCCAGTCGACGCTGGCCAAGATCGGCAAGACCGAGATCTCGATCGAGCAATTCCGCCAGCTCTATACCGACCGGCTGCAACAGATCAGCCGGCAGATCGGTCGCCCGCTCGCGCCCGACCAAGCGCGCGCCTTCGGCATCGACCGCCAGGTATTGCAGCAGGTCATCGCCGAGACCACGCTGGACGAATCCGCGCGCAACCTCGGTTTGCGGCAATCGACCGACGAGGTCATGAAATCGATCACCAATGATCCGAATTTCAAGGGCGCGAACGGCGCTTTCGACCCGGCGCGTTTCGCCCAGATCATCCGCCAGTTCAATTACTCGGAGCAGCGCTATATCGCCGAGCAGAAGCGGAACGCCCTGCGCCGCCAGCTCGTCGGATCGATCTCCGGAGAGGTGGAGCCGAGCAAGACCGCCGTTGCTGTCCTGAACCAATTCCAGAACGAGCAGCGCACGGTGGAATTCGTCAAGCTGGAGACGGCGCAGGCCGGGACCATCGACACGCCGACGCCGGAAGTGCTGGCGAGTTTCTACGATGCGCACAAGGTGCAGTTCCGCGCGCCCGAATATCGCAAGATCGCCTTCGTCGCGATCACGCCGGACGAACTGGCGAAATGGACGACAGTGTCCGACGAGGATGCGAAGAAGGTCTACGAAGAGCGCAAGGACACCTTCGCGACACCGGAAAAGCGCGACGTCTCGCAGATGGTGTTTCCCAACGCCGAGGACGCCGCCGCCGCGCGCGCCCGTCTGGTCGGCGGCCTCTCCTTCGACGACCTCGCCAAGGAGCGCGGCCTCAAGCCGTCCGACGTCGATCTCGGTCTGGTCGCCAAGTCGGCGATCATCGATTCCAAGGTGGCCGATGCCGCCTTCGCACTGAAGACCGGCGACATCAGCGAGCCGATCCAGGGCACGTTCGGCACGGTGCTGGTCAAGGTCGGCAAGATCGAGCCGGGCAGCCAGACCAGTTATGAGAGTGTCGCCGCGAACCTGAAGAAGGAAATCGCGCTTGAACGCGCGCGCAAGTCGGTGAAGGACCTGCACGACAAGATGGAAGACGAGCGCGCCGGCGGCGCGACCGTTACCGAAGCCGCCGAGAAACTGAAGTTGGCGGTCACGACCATCGAGGCGGTGGACCGTTCCGGCCGCGCGCCCGACGGCAAGCCGGTCACCACCATCCCGCCCGGCCTCGATCTCGTCTCGCAAGCCTTCGCCAGCGACGTCGGCGTCGACAACGAAACCATCTCCTATCAGGGCGGCTACGTTTCGTTCGACGTGCTCGGCGTCACGCCGTCGCGCGAGCGGACGCTCGACGAGGTGAAGGATCAGGTCGAGGCGCGCTGGCGCACCGATCAGATCACCAACAAGCTGCGCGCCAAGGCGACCGAGATGGTCGAGAAGCTCAACAAGGGTGGCAAGCTCGCCGATGAGGCTTCGGCGGCTGGCGTCAAGGTCGAGACCGCCGAGAAGTTCAAGCGCGACGCCACCGTCGCCAATCTCCCGGCCAGCGCGGTCGCGGGTGCATTTCGCACCGCCAAAGATGCAGCGGGCCAGAGCGAAGGCGCGAACGCAACCGAGTGGGTGGTGTTTCGCGTCACCGACGTGACGGAGCCGACGCTGGACATCGCCTCCGAGGAGGCCAAGAAGCTCAAGACATCGGTCGAGCGCGGCGTCGCCGAGGAACTGGTCGGTCAGTACGTCATCAAGATGGAAAGCGAGATCGGCGTGACGATCAACCAGCCGGCAGTCGCGCAGATCACCGGCGCGAACAACTAACCGACGCGGCTTAACGACTTGAAGGCACGGATTCGATGGACGATCTGAAAACGATTATCGCCAAGGTCGCCACCGGCGCCAGCCTCACCCGCGACGAAGCCGCCAACGCCTTCGACCGCATGATGTCCGGTGAAGCGACGCCGTCCCAGATGGGCGCCATGCTGATGGGTCTGCGCGTGCGCGGCGAGACGGTCGACGAGATCACCGGCGCGGTGTCGGCGATGCGCGCCAAGATGCTGCGGGTCACCGCTCCCGCTGACGCCGTCGATATCGTCGGCACCGGCGGCGACGGCTCCGGTTCGGTCAACGTCTCGACCTGCGCATCGTTCGTCGTGGCGGGCGCCGGCGTGCCGGTCGCCAAGCACGGCAACCGCGCGCTGTCCTCGAAATCCGGCGCAGCCGATGTGCTGGCGGCGCTCGGCGTCAAGATCGACCTGACGCCGGATCAGGTGACGCGCTGCGTGAAGGAAACCGGCATCGGCTTCATGTTTGCGCCCGCGCATCATCCCGCAATGAAGAACGTCGGCCCGACGCGCGTTGAACTCGCGACGCGCACCATCTTCAATCTGCTCGGGCCGCTGTCGAATCCCGCCGGCGTCACGCGGCAGATGGTCGGCGTGTTCTCGCGACAGTGGGTGCAGCCGTTGGCGCAGGTGCTGAAAAATCTCGGCGCGGAATCGATCTGGGTGGTGCATGGCTCCGACGGCCTCGACGAAATCACCCTCACCGGTCCGACTTTCGTGGCCGCGCTGGAAGGCGGCAACATCCGCACCTTCGAGATCACGCCCGACGACGCCGGTCTGCCGCGCGCCAATGGCGATGCGCTGAAAGGCGGCGACGCCGATGCCAACGCCGTTGCACTCAAGGGTGTGCTCGACGGCAAGCCGAGCGCCTATCGCGATGTTGCGTTGTTGAATGCAGCCGCTGCATTGATCGTTGCCGGCCGCGCCAAGGATTTAAAGGAAGGCGTCGCCATCGGCGCAAAGGCGCTCGACAGTGGTGCTGCGGCGGAACGGCTGAAACATCTGATCGCCGTTTCCAACGGTTGATACAGGGAGGCGGCGATGTCCGACATCCTGACCAAGATCGAAACCTACAAGCGCGAGGAGATCGCGAGCGCCAAACGCGTGCGCTCCCTCGCCGACCTCGAACACCTTGCGCGCGCCGCGAGCGCACCGCGCGGCTTCATCGCGGCGCTGCGCCGCAAGCTCGCGAACGGCGACTACGCGCTGATCGCCGAAGTGAAGAAGGCCTCGCCGTCGAAAGGCCTGATCCGTGCCGATTTCGATCCGCCTGCGCTGGCCCGCGCCTACGAGGCCGGCGGCGCGGCGTGTCTTTCGGTGCTGACTGACACGCCCTCGTTCCAGGGCCATCTCGACTTCATGGTGGCGGCGCGCGCGGCGGTGTCGCTGCCGGTGCTGCGCAAGGATTTCATGTTCGATCCCTATCAGGTGGTCGAGGCCCGCGCCCACGGCGCGGACTGCATCCTGATCATCATGGCCGCGCTCGACGATGGCGCGGCGCGCGAGATCGAGGACACCGCGCGCGTTCACGGCATGGACGTGCTGGTCGAGGTCCACGACCGCGCCGAACTCGATCGCGCTCTCAAGCTGCGCTCGCCGATGATCGGCATCAACAACCGCAACCTGCGCACCTTCGAGACGACGCTGAAGACCAGCGAGGATATCGCCGCGCACATGCCGGCCGATCGCCTGATGGTCGGCGAGAGCGGCATCTTTACACCGGACGATCTCGCGCGACTTTCGCGCGTCGGCATCTCGACGTTCCTCGTCGGCGAAAGCCTGATGCGGCAGGACGACGTCACCGCTGCTACGCGAACGTTGCTCGCGCGCACCACTGGAGCGCATTGAGCGTCATGGCCCGCAAGCCCACCCTCACCCACATCGACAGCAAGGGCGAAGCCCGCATGGTCGACGTCTCGGCCAAGCCCGCGACCGAACGCGTTGCGGTGGCCGAGGGCAGCGTCGTCATGAGCAAGGCGACGCTCGATCTGATCGTGAAAGGCGACGCCGCCAAGGGCGACGTGCTGGGCACCGCGCGCATCGCCGGCATCATGGCGGCGAAGCGGACTTCCGAACTGATTCCGCTGTGCCATCCGCTGGCACTGTCGAAAGTCACGCTCGATATCACGCCGGACACAGCGCTGCCGGGTTGCCGGATCGCGGCGACGGTGAAGGTCACCGGCCCCACCGGCGTCGAGATGGAAGCGCTCACCGCGGTGTCGGTCGCGGCGCTCACGGTCTACGACATGATCAAGGCGGTGGAGCGCGGCGTCCACATCGAAGGCATTCGTCTGGTGGAAAAGCGCGGCGGCAAGTCCGGCCACTATCGCGCACCCGCGCGCAAGGCGACGAAATGAATCACGCGCATCGCAAGCCGTGGAGTTCATCATGGCGTTGATGCCGGTCGCCGACGCGATGGCTGCGGTGCTCGACGGCGTCAAAGCGCTGCCGGAAGAAATGATCGCACTGCCCGACGCGCATCATCGCGTGCTCGCCCGCGACATTGCTTCGCTGCGCACGCAGCCACCCGCCGACATGTCGGCAATGGATGGTTACGCGGTGCGCACCGCCGACGCAGCGAAAACGCCGGCACGTCTGACAGTCATCGGCGAAGCTGCCGCCGGCAGTCCGTTCGATGCACCGGTGAAGCAAGGTGAAGCGGTCCGCATCTTCACCGGCGGCGTGGTGCCGGCCGACGCCGACGCTGTCGTTATTCAGGAGAACACCTCGCGCGACGGCGATGTCGTCATCATCAACGAGCCGATCGCCATAGGGCGCAACATCCGCCGCGCCGGTATCGACTTTCGCGAAGGCGACGTGCTGCTGCGCGCCGGCCGCCGCCTGACCGATCGCGACCTCTCGCTCGCGGCCGGCATGAACTATCCGCGACTGCCGGTGCATCGCCGCCCGCGCGTCGCGGTGCTGGCGACCGGCGACGAACTGGTGCTGCCCGGCTCCGATCCGAAGCCCGGTCAGATCGTTCTGTCCAACGGCTTCGCGCTTCACGCGCTGGCGCGGCAGGAAGGCGCCGACACCATCGATCTCGGCATCGCCGCCGATACGATGGAGGCCACAACGGCCGCGATCCGTCGGGCGCGCGACAGCGGCGCGGATATCCTTGTCACTACCGGCGGCGCGTCGGTCGGCGATCACGACCTGATGCACGTCGCGTTGCAGGCCGAAGGCGTCGATCTCGCGTTCTGGAAGATCGCGCTTCGCCCCGGCAAACCGATGATGCACGGCCGCCTCGGCGATATGCGGGTGATCGGCCTGCCCGGCAATCCGGTGTCCTCCTACGTCTGCGCCTTCCTGTTCATGGTGCCGCTGCTGCGCGCACTATCCGGACGCACCGACGTTCACCACGCGCTCGAGCCCGCCGTGCTCGGTAATGCGCTGCCCGCCAACGACCAGCGACAGGACTACCTGCGCGCCAGCCTGGCGCGACGCGCCGATGGCGTGACCGTCGCCACCACCGTCAGCCATCAGGACAGTTCGCTGCTGGCGAATCTGGCCGTGGCGCAGGCGCTGGTGGTCCGGCCACCATTCGCTCCCGCAGCCAGCATGGGCGATCCCTGCACCCTGATCCGCCTGCCGGGCTGACGCCCCGAATTGAGCCGGCATTGACCTAAAATTAAGAGGTTGCGGAACACATATCGAACATATAGTGTCCGTTCATGATTTGTTTCGAGGTCACCTCGTTCGATGTGAGTATCGGCCGGTGGATGACCGGCGCAAGGCAACGGGCTTTCGATACCTGTTCTGTGCCTTAGGGATCGGGATTTTGGGGATGGGACCGACATGCTGACACGCAAACAATATGAGCTTCTGCGGTTCATCAACGAACGGTTGAGCGAAAGCGGCGTCCCACCCTCCTTCGATGAAATGAAGGATGCGCTCGACCTGCGCTCCAAGTCGGGCATCCATCGCCTGATCACCGCGTTGGAAGAGCGCGGCTTCATCCGCCGCCTGCCCAATCGCGCCCGCGCCATCGAGGTCATCAAGCTGCCGGAGACCACGACCGGCGCCAATCCGCGGCGCGGCTTCACGCCGAGCGTCATCGAAGGCAATCTCGGCAAGGTCCGCCCTGCCAGCAGCACTCCGGACAACGACGCGGAGCACCCGGTGGCCGTGCCGGTGATGGGCCGCATCGCCGCCGGTACGCCGATCGAGGCCTTGCAGACCCGCAGCCACACCATCAGCGTGCCGCCGGACATGCTCGGCTCCGGCGAGCATTATGCGCTTGAGGTGCGCGGCGATTCGATGGTCGAGGCCGGCATCCTCGACGGCGACATGGCGCTGATCCAACGCAACGAGAGTGCCGACACCGGCGATATCGTCGTCGCCTTGATCGATGAGGAAGAAGCCACCCTGAAACGCTTCCGCCGCCGCGGCGCGTCGATCGCGCTGGAGCCCGCCAATGCCGCCTACGAAGTCCGTATCCTGCCACCCAACCGCGTGCGGATTCAGGGCAAGCTGATCGGACTGTTCCGGCGGTACTAGATCGCGATGCATCCAGACTGATCCGTCATGCCCGGCTTTATGCCGGGCATCACGTCTTGAATGGTGTTGCAGGTTCAAAGACGTGGATGGCCGGGACACAGACGCGCTAAGCGACGCCGTTCTCTGAACGGCTATGCCCGGCCTTGACGACGCATATTGCTCAACGCCAATTCATCGTATTTCGGCTCGGCAAAAATATTACTTGGCAGCATCCTTCGCAAAACTGTCGCGCAAACCGATGGTGCGGTTGAACACCGGCTTTTCCGGCGTCGAGTCCCGGTCGCGCACGAAGTAGCCCTGCCGTTCGAACTGCATCACGTCTTCAGAGTTCGCCGCTGCCAGCGCCGGCTCGATGCGGGCGTCGCGCAGCACTTCGAGCGAGTCCGGATTGAGGTCCGCCGCGAAATTGGCGGCGTCCGGCGCCGGATTGCTGAACAGCGGATTGTAAATCCGGATCTCGGCGGGGACCGACTGTGCGGCGGACAGCCAGTGCATCGTCGCCTTGACCTTGCGGCCATCGGGGGCGTTGCCGCCCTTCGTCGCGGGATCGTAAGTGCAGCGCAGTTCGATCACTTCGCCATTCGCATCCTTCACCACCTCGCGGCAGGTGACGAAGTAAGCGTAGCGCAGCCGCACTTCCTTGCCCGGCGACAGGCGGAAGAATTTCTTCGGCGGGTTCTCCATGAAGTCGTCGCGCTCGATGTAAAGCTCGCGGCCGAAGGTTATCGTGCGCGTACCGGCCGCCGGATCGTCCGGATGATTGACGGCTTCCAACTCCTCGCTCTGCCCTTCCGGATAATTCTCGATCACCACCTTGAGCGGCCGCAGGATCGCCATACGCCGCTGTGAGGTACGATTCAAAACCTCGCGGATGCAGAACTCCAGCATCCCGACATCGACGACGCTGTTGGCTTTCGCAACCCCGATCCGCTTGATGAATTCGCGGATCGCTTCCGGCGGCACGCCGCGGCGCTTCAGACCGGCGATGGTCGGCATTCGCGGATCGTCCCAGCCGCTGACATGGCCGCCGCGCACCAGTTCGGTGAGCACGCGCTTGGACAGCAGCGTGTAGGTGAGATTGAGCCGCGCGAATTCGTACTGATGCGGATGCGACGGCACCGGGAGTTTGTCGAGCAGCCAGTCGTAGAGTGGACGATGATCCTCGAACTCCAGCGTACAGACCGAGTGCGTGATGCCTTCGATGGCATCGGACTGGCCGTGCGCGTAGTCGTAGCTCGGATAGATCGACCATGCCTTACCGGTGCGCGGATGCTCGGCGTGCAGGATGCGATAGAGCACTGGATCGCGGAGGTTGATGTTGCCGGACGCCATGTCGATCTTGGCGCGCAGCACCCGCGCGCCGTTGGGGAATTCGCCCGCCTTCATGCGCCGGAACAGGTCGAGGTTTTCGTCGACGCCGCGGTCACGGAACGGACTGTTCTTGCCGGGCTCGGTCAAGGTGCCGCGCGCGAGGCGGATTTCCTCCTGCGACTGGTCGTCGACATAGGCGAGACCGGCACGGATCAGGTCTTCCGCCCAGCCGTAGAGGCGCTCGAAATAGTCCGAGGCGTAGAACAGGTTGTCGCCCCAGTCGAAGCCGAGCCAGCGCACGTCGCGCTGAATTGAATCGATATATTCCTGTTCTTCCTTAGCCGGATTGGTGTCGTCGAAGCGCAGGTGGCACTTGCCGCCGAATTCCTTCGCGATGCCGAAATTGAGCGCGATGGATTTGGCATGGCCGATATGCAGGTAGCCGTTCGGCTCCGGCGGGAAGCGCGTCACGATCTGAGTGTGCCGCTTGCTGTCGAGGTCAGCCTGAACGATATCGCGAATGAAATCGCGTCCTGCCTCTGCCGTCGTCGCGTCTGCCGTCATTCCAGTATCCCGAATCCGAAGTCCGCCGCGTTTTGCAGCGTCTTCCTTTGCCAAATCCGCCTGCCGCCGCCAAGCCCGCATATCGGCGGCGCCGCTTCAAGAAGGCTTTAGTTATGCCGCGATCCTGCTATACACCGACCGCGCGTTTCCAGCCCGCCCCATTTCCTTCAATACCGGTACCATGACCAAACCAGTCGTCACCCGCTTTGCGCCCTCGCCCACCGGTTTCCTGCACATCGGCGGCGCCCGAACCGCGCTGTTCAACTGGCTGTTCGCCCGCCATCATGGCGGCAAGATGCTGCTGCGGATCGAGGATACCGACCGCGAGCGCTCGACGGACGCCGCCATCACCGCCATCCTCGACGGCCTGAAATGGCTGGGGCTCGATTCGGACGGCGACGTCGTCTACCAGTTTCAGCGCGCCGAGCGCCACCGCGAGGTGGTCGCCCAGTTGCTCGCCTCAGGCAACGCCTATCGCTGCTACGCCACGCCGGATGAACTGACGGCGATGCGCGAGAAGGCGCGCGCCGAGG
>Ga0209952_1003754_pt1 | contig 10320 bp, 15 predicted proteins | sample ThiBiot_750_biof_2_FD_183951 | JGI IMG/M metagenome (GOLD analysis project Ga0209952, IMG submission 183951) | Wastewater bioreactor microbial communities from Cape Town, South Africa - Thiocy_cont_750_biof (SPAdes) | ecosystem: Engineered > Bioreactor > Thiocyanate-remediating >...
GAATTCTGATTGGCAAGAGATATGAACCGATGAAACATTCAAATTGAGGCCCCTTTCACAACGATTTTTTTCCTCCGACAGTTCATTTTTCCTCTCACATTCATAAAAAAATTCTAAAAGACGTATTATTATTTTCAAATCTTTTCTAATTCATCAAATGGCTTCATGTATGGCATTGAAACGTTCGTTTGAACATGATCGAGATTCTTCACCTAATAGCCGTTTCGAATCTCGAACGCCGTCGCCATCATCATCGAAACGTCAACGTCGTTGTTTTCCCATGACGGTTGTTTCGTCGCCAAATCTCTCTTCGGAAACACCTGAATCAACAGTATTCCCCGAAGTTCAACCAGTATTATCAACTGGTAAATCTTGATCAATAAAAAAAAAGCGATTAGTAAATATATTTTGTTTAGATGCTTTATTAACTCGAATTAAAGAAGAAGTTCGTCGTCTTCAACGACGACATCAGTTAAAACTTGCGCCAACATCAGACTTGAGCGATGATGATAACAGTTCGAACGACTGCAACAACTAATAATTCTCAACATATGTTAACACTCAAACAAGTTAATATTATTTGTGCTCGAATATTAAAAGAACGTGAAGAGAAAATTCGCGAAGAATACGATCGAATTTTAGCTAATAAATTAAACGGTAAATACGAAACAAAAAATTTCGAAACCAAATCTATTTTTCGACTTTTCAGAGCAATACGAAGGTTTCGTTCGATTTACTCAAGATCAACTTACACGAAGATTTTCCGAATTACAATTTTCCTGTAAGTTATTCCTTGAAAATGTTTCGTTTTCGTTTCGAACATCTTTTCTATTTTCAGATGTTTCATGATCATTTCTATTCGTACATACATATATCTTGGTGCTGGTTAAAAACTTAAACTTCTCAATCCGTTTGTATACATTATGATTATCTTCTGTCGTTTTCGTTTATCTTCTCTCTCTTTTTTTATACATATATCTATTCAACCAAAATAAACCACAAAATTTCTTTTCTTTTTTTTTCTCGTCTGCTATTATTTGTGTATTATTCTTGTTTTTATTTTCGCCTTCAAAAGGTGGCACGATCATTCAGCGCAGATAATATTCTTGAATAGTAGTGCACACGCAGACATATATATATATAAATATCTTCTCTCTTGTATTTTATGTTTACTAGTTTCGATTGTTTTTCTCTCTCTTATGTATATATTCATCTATCTATCTCTATTAAAACAAAAGTTCTCTTTTTTTTCTTTCTTTCTCGATTCAATAAAAGATACGTTTAAACATAATTCGAAAGTATGGAATGACTTACAAAAGAATGTTGTCCTTAACTCAGAGATTGATATTTATACAAAGAAACGAGAGGAATAAAGGTTATTTTAATACACCCAGTTATCATTCGAACGAACAAAAAAAAAACGGAATATTTCTCAAGATAATGTTTGTAGTTAAATAAGAGAATTGTTCTTTTCATTTTATTCTATGTGTGCGTGGTAAAAGTCATTGTTAGATTGATTATGCTAATGAAAAAACAATTGATATATATCATCAAACATCGTTTGATAACTCCTCCACAATGGCTTGAATACTCTTCTTGTTCTTATTCATGATATTTAACAAGATTATCAGGGTGAAAGAAAAAAAAGCGAAAGAGAAACCTCGAGGTTGAATAGCAATCGTTCGTTTTCTTTTTGTTTCGTATTTCAAATCGATAATACAGAATGTTAACTGAAGTTGATCTGACGATGGATAATGAATGTAAGTGAGTGATTGATTGATAGCCAGTTAGCTAGCTCAAAAAAACAAATTATTGTCATTTTTATTGGCTATCGATATTCTCGAGATACTTACCTCTCTTTTTTTTGCGTTTTCGAATACAGAAAAGAAAAAAAAGGTATTGTTTGTAATCAAATGAAATGCACTCAATTGTGTCTTGTATTAGTATTGATAATAAAAGAGAAGCGAAAAAAAAAAATTACCAAGACATTAGCATTCTTTATCGTTTAATATCGAGAAAGAGATACTTTCGTGCACATATTTCAAATTCGTGTTGAGCTAATCTGTTTATTCTCAGTGTATAATGACAGTTGAAAGTCGGTCTCAGAGGAATGCGAGAGGTTATGCATCACCCAGAGATGATCGCCGTGTAGGCCAACGACTCTTGAGTGTACCGGACTCCGACTATACTTATGGTTAGTAGACGAAAATATCCGAGCAAAAAATCGATTGATTTCGATGAAATTTAGATCCAACATCTCCACCACCAAAATCCTCACGAACAGTTAAACTTTACAAACGAAGTTGGGATAATGATAAAGCCATTAAGAGCACATACAATGGTTCATCATTTGGTAAGTATCAAGTACGTGCATATCTACTATTGGCATTTGGCTATGGAATTGTTGCGGCATGGTTAACTGAAATGCCTGTTTTTGCATGTAAGTGAATATTTTTTTAATTGTTCGAATGGAAATGAAACGATGTTTTCAGTATTACCACCGAAATTTATCGATTGTACGCAACATTATACGAATGTGACAAATGTAACCAATATAACCAACGTAACAGGTGTTACAACAAGTAGTCCACTCAATCGAACATTAGTTGTGTTGGATAAAAATCTTCGGCGAATTATCATCGATGGACAAACACGAAAACTCGAACCGGCTTATAATTATAGTAAAGAATATGGTCGAAGTGTGTTAACTGATGTAAGACTCGTTGTTTTTCGATTTTGTTTGAAAAGAAAAATATCGACATTTATTTTTTTTTGAAATCAAGATGCAAGATACAATGGTATTGATAACTATTTTTTTACTCTATTAAATAAAATTGATTTTTTCGATTTAGTTCAATACTTTATGTGATGAAACACGTTTGAAAATTCCTCATATTGTCTACATGGTTGGTATGATTCTCGGTGGTTTACTTTTTGGTTACTTAGCCGATCATAGTGGAAGAAAAATGATTTTACTTGGTAATTGACTTTCTCTTTTTTTTCAAATAGAATGATTTGGTTTTTTCTTCTGATGAAGGTTCGATATGGGCTGGATGTGTTCTCTCCATATTTCAATTGTTAAGTGAAGATTACATATCCTATGTATTCTTCATGTTCTTTCTCGGATTGGCGATTGGTGCTGTGCAAGTTATTGCTATTCCTTATGCCATGGAAATGGTACCTATTGATATTTGAAATTTCAAAAAAAAAATGAACTTATTGTTTTAGTTTCCAATTGAATCTCGAGTTCTTTACGGTTTAGTTTTGTTAGGCATTGTCTATTGTTTGGATTTGATTTTACCATGGCTTGCTTTATTAATCAAAAATTGGAAAATTCTACAAGCTGTCGTATCATTTCCGTTAATAATCACGGCAATTCTCTATTGGTATGATGAAATGAGCATTTCATGTTTAATAAACAGACAAAAAAAATATTTGATATGATTTTAGGACACTCGAAGAGTCAATGTTTTGGTATACAACGAAAAAAGATTATATATCAGCTATCTTATCATTGACGAGAATTGCTCGATTCAATGGTGTGATATTCGAAGAAATTTTCACCGAAGCAAGCAATTTTCTCAAAGGCAAACATTCAGTTGGTACTCAATGTGATTTTCAACCATTATTAAGACTTGGTTTGTTGAATGAGAATCTTGTATGAACTAGTTTTGTTTCGTGATGTTCGTAGAGGATATTGGACAATTCGGAAACAAATATCCTGATATCGATATGAGCGATATACAAGCAACAACTGGAAAAAAGGATAGTTTTACTCAACGTTTTCGAGAAATTGTCACAGGTCATCATTATACACCGACTCTCTCACAATTCTATCCAACGGATATTCTTCATTCATCGATTCTCACGAGTTATTTATTGATTATGTGTGGTTTATGGTTTGTTTATTTTTGAGAATGTCGGATGAAATCGATTTTTTGTTATCTTTTCTAGGCTTGTCAGTGCGCTGACTGAGTACAGTCTCGATGTTCCTCATTTGACTCAGCATTTAACGGATAATTCGTTTTTGAATTATTTCTATACTCATTTAATTCAAATCATATCATTTCTTGTCGCCGTACCATTAGTCTATGTGTAAATCGATCGAAAGAATATCTTGATTGAATATTGATTTGATTATTTAGATGGGGTCGTCGTTGGCCAACATTTTGTTTTTTTCTTCTCGCCGAAATTTGTTTACTCGGTTCGGTGGCTGTTAAATTAGGTATACATAAATAATTTTTCATTGAGAACATTTGAAGAAAAACCAAGATTAATTATTTCAGATGAAGAGCAAACTCGTGCAGCGATGTTAATTGTTTATTTTACCGGTAAATTTGCTACACGAGCTGCTTTCATTGTCATCATCGTTTATACATGTGAAATATTTCCAACGGGTTATCGATGTACAGCATTGGGCATTTGCTATACATTTCGATTAATTGGCGTTATTCTTGCATCGCCTGACGCGGTAAATATGATTAAAAAGGAAGTATCTTTTTTTTTCTGTACTTGTTTGTTTTTAAAAGGTTGAACTAAACGATTGGATGCCGCGTTTAATCTACGGCGTTCTTTCGTTGATTCTTGGTGCTATGGCACTTTTGTTGCCTGAAACAAAGAAATTTCCACTGCCAAGAACCATGATGCAGGTTGAAATGATCCCGACAACAATTAGTCAACATTGCCGTCGGCGACGTCTGCGTGCTTCGAAACGAACTTATCCAGCTGATGGCGCGCACGGCGATGGCGGACGTTCGCTAGCTGAAAGAAACTCAACAATCTCAGTTTTGCCATTGAATCGTCCGTATGACAATCAATCGACGGTGCACAGTTTTTATGAAATGCAAGAATATGGATCCGAAGATCCAAACAATCGAAATCTAGTTCGACGTAATCCAGCTGCGCCTCAAAGTCCCAATGTGAACAATTACTACACTCAAAAACCACAAGCGATTGCCGAGGATGTCGAATCTGATGACGACGAAATCGATGAACATCAGCCACGTTTAGTCTATGCTGAAGAACGACCACAACGAGGTCCACCAAAGACTTCGATTACGCATAATGATGATGATGTTATTGTTTCGCCAGTTATGCGAAGAACAACATCGGATAGTCGACACTCGACATCCGAAACACCGACACAACTTGAAGTGACGGCTCAAATTCAAGCTGGAGATGTGACCGTTGATCCAAATGAATCGAAAGAGAAACATGATGAGACAAGTAAAACCTCGGAATTTCAACGAACGATGAGCGAAGAAAATTATTTCTCTGAACATTCGTAAATTAATACGAAGATAAATAATCAAGAACTTCTTTTTTCTTTATTTTGCTTTTCTTGGGCCGTCTTTGTTCGTCTCTCTTGTGTTTCTATTTTATTATTAGCTATTAATATGAATAAAAATCTTCGATTATCATTTTGCATGAGTAAATCTATTTCATCATCAATATCAATTATTTATTTAGTTATTCCTATGAAATTGAATTGCCGTCGTCGTCGTTGTTGTTGTCTTTGTTGTATCAAGTTATTCTTTTATTTGTTTCTAATTACACTTTCAACTAGAAGCTACACAAAAAGAGGACCTTGAGAGAAAGAAGTTTTAATAATTTATGCGACTATGTAATTTTCTTGCTTTATTTTTTGTTGTTTTTCTTCCGAACTAACTACTTTGACATACGAATCCAATGGACACATGGAAATAGGTAGTAGTATCATTCAAATGAGGGAGAAAAACAATGGAGCATGAAGTAAAGAAGATAGATCATGCAACTATATTTCTTTTCTTCTTCTTCTCCTTTTTTTTTCTTCTTTTGTTAAATTATTATCGATCTACTACTTTACACACACACACATACGCATATGAAGAAAACACGCAGCTCTTTTCTTCGTTGACGTCTGAAAAAAAGGCCACTTGTGCTGTTTTTTTGAAGACACGTATATCAAGATAAAGAACAAGGAAAAAAAAACAACAAAAGAAAAATTACTTCTCGTATTCAAATACCTTCACATGCAGTGTCTCGATTTTCAGACGAAATAGTCTTGAGATTCCTTTTGTTTTCTTCTCGTGATCCCTGTAGAAAGTTTAGTTATGCTAAATATGACGCGAATGAAATATACATACACAAACCAAATTGCTTCTTTTTAGAATATCTAATTATTGATAAAATAGATACTCGATTGTCTAGATCAAACTAACATTATATTATGTCTATACTATATAAGCATGGCGATGGCGAATGTATTCTGTATGCATGTTATTTAAAAAGAACTGGAACAGATCAACAACATCAAATAGAATGAAAACGATTGGTAAAACACGCCATTGATAGTGTGGAGGAGGAAACATAGGCGTTATTGCAGAGAAATAGCAACATCGGCGGTATACTTGTAGAAACAGTGGAAGAAAAAGTTGTCGAAGTAAGGACGAACACGAGAGACTGAGAGAGATGTGCTAAAGTGTAAACTCGATGTGATAGATAGACAATTTAGAGAGTTAATGAAATGCTTTTTTCTCCTTTTTGTGTCATTCTTTTCTGAGCGTATTCTATTGATTATTATAAAGAGACAGAACATGATCAGTTATAATAATAAGAACAAGTAAAATATGATTTTCAAAGATATGTTTATTAGCAACTGAAAAAACAAATATTTAGTTAAGATGTTTAATTTTCTTTTCTTCGTCATCGTCTTTTTGTAAATAAAAAACAGAAAAAACTTGCAATAGTATATTTGAGACTCATAATTTCAATACCATTGAGACCTTTTTCTCTCTTTTTTGTGCTTAATTCAAATCCCTTCTTTCTATTCTGATCGAACCTAATCGACGAGTACAAAACAAAAAAAGGCACACAATTTTTTGCCTTTGTTTGTTTGTTTTTATTGTTTATCGAACGAGTTCGACAAGAACTAGTTCGGTGTTTTTTCATCCGTTTCTCATCAGAAGAATATCAATGCGACAGCTGTAAACAAACACCTGATACCATTGATCGATTCTTCGACATCGAAATGTTATTTCTGATTGCTAAATCAATAATCTATCTTGTTTATCAATTCTAGAGTAATGCCAATAATAAATCTTTCATTTTGTCCGTTAATTCCAACTGAGATGATTTCTTACTCGTTATTCAAATCATAGAAAAAAAACACAAAACATCATTATTTGTCTCTTATTTATTGATTAAATCAAATCTAGACGAACATCAACCGCAGCAATGACAATGGCATGGAATCGTTCTTTACGATTAGTAAAATCCAAAACCAGTCGAATGATAATTATGTTAATATTAACTTTCGCGATTGCAGTAGCTGAAATTGTCTATGGTATACGAACACGTTCGCAGTTATTAATTGCTGATGGGCTTTTTTCACTTGCTGAATGTATTGCACTAATTGGATCATTGCTTGCATTACGGTATGCAAAAGCACAACGATTGCACACAAAAAATACCTTTGGGTAAGAGAAGAAAAAAAAACAATTTCATTTGAATAAATAATTGAATTTCGAAATTTAAGTTGGGCTCGTTTGGAACTTCTTGCTGGTCTTCTTCAAGAGGTTCTTCTTGTTTCTCTTTCATTATCGATCATTGTCGATGCAATCAATAAACTTATCAATCCAAATCATATCGAAGATCCAACAGTTATGATCTATCTCGGGTCGGCCGGTGTATCTGTTGGTCTATTAGGCTTATTTCTTTTTCGTGGTTATCATCATGATCATAATATTCGTCATGAAATATTCGAACAGAAAAAATATGATTTCGTTCAAAATGTTTGTAATACATTGAAGAATTTAGATATGAGTCATTTAAATATTGTCGAACAAAACAAAATACCCGAAGAAGATGAAGAAGAAGAAAGCAAAGAACAACAGACACAGATTTCATTGACAAATTCGAGCGAACAAAAACGCAAACGTTATGAATTAATACTTCCATCATTAAATGATACTTATGCAAATGCATTTCTTGTTGCCGATCGAGTCGAACAAGTTTATGCGAATTCAACTGAACAAGATAAATCAAAACGAAAAATGAGCTGCCAATCGGTTCAATCCATGCGCAGCGATGTCAATGAAAATCGTGGATCAGGTCTCGATGATCATTATCAAGAATCGAGAGTCTATGCAACATTGCATGCGCTTTGTTTGCATTCATTGGTAAACATACTGATTGAATTGAGACCGTATTTCGAAAGTTCTTGACTAATTACTTTCTTTTGTTTTCTGTTATTGAAAAAATAGGCGGTATTACTCGAATCATCGATCGTACTTGTCACTGGTCTATTAAATCGATTTGTTCCAACATCAGATCCTTTAACTGGTGAGATCATTAATGCTTGGCTAAAGTATATTGATCCATCATTGACATTATTAATGGTTGTTATTATCTCTGTCAAAGCTATACCGGTCATATGGTCTCTAGGTCATATTCTTGTTGAAGCTGTCCCATCGGGTATAAAGACGCGTCATTTGATACAAACAATCATGAAAACAATTCCGCAGATACGTGCTGTGCATAGTGTACATGTTTGGCGGTATGTCAATAGTTCGAAATCTGCCTATTGAGAATTGAATTGATATGTTGTTGTTGTTTGTTCGTTCTTCTAGAGCTACAGCTCGTGATGTTTTTGCGACATTACATGTTGTCTGTAATGAAGATTTACCATTGAGTACATGTACAAATCGATTCGGTCGACAATTCGAACGAATCTTTGAAACATACTGTATTCGTCATTTTACTATACAATATGAATATATTCCACCGAATGAAAATATTCATCGATGTGCATACGGTACACGACGACGACAACGTGGCCATCAATCAAGTTCCGAAGATACGGAAAATGTTATTCAAACACGAATCAGCATTCATAATGATACACTTCAAATCAATGCAAACGATGTATAGAAAACGTTTCGATTGACCACGCGAGCTTGTTGGTGTGATATGTTGATTGTTTTTTTTGTCTCTTTTATTTTGCAGAAATCATTCCACAGTTTTTCATTGTACTTTTTTTTGCTACTTATCTCTTAGAAGACTGTATTTTTTTTTTGTTTTGTTTTGCTTTGTTTATTTCTCTCTTCCCTAATTCTTTCGAATTATGTAGATAGATGAAAGGAAATAAAAGAATCAATTATTTTAATTTGATAGACAACAAACCTCTGATGAATTATGACAAGACAACGAAATGTTCGAGTCTATAACCTAAGGTCAACGCATATGGTCTGTTGAATTGTCATTGAATTTTGTTCAAAAAAATAAAATGAAAGAAAGATAAACAATTCTATTCAACAATCATTTATTCGTTTTGTTTCTCATCTATAATTAACTGTTGTTCATTTGTTGTTTTTAATAGATTTACTTCTTCTTTCATTTATCGATAAAGAGACACAAAACAACAACAACAATAAATAATAGTAGTATGAATAGCAAGAAATCAAACGAATACGAATGATATTGTCGTTGTTGTTGAAGATTTTGTTTATGTCTTCTAACGATATCGTCGAAGACTGAGTTGTTGTCGACGTTTCCAGCATTTTCGTCGTGAACCACCTGTTGTAAGTGAATAACGATGACCGTGACCAAGACCACGAGATTTCTTGCCAGCTGATGTTAAGCCACGTAATTCACGATGTTTCTTATTGGCACGACAAATCCAATTGATACGTGGATCTTGACGAACACCTTTGTGAAATGGATCAATAAGAATGACTTCATAGAATTTATATGTGGCATCTTGAGCGATCCAATACGAGTTGAGAACACGTAATGATGGTAAACGACGACCGGCACGTTCTTCAGCGACGGATTGTAATGAACGTTGGAATTTCAATTGATTGATACCTTGATGTTTTGGTTTGCCATAGACTTGACCTTTTGGTACTGGTTTCTTTCGTGAACCACGTCGAACACGAACACGATAGACGACCTAAGCAAAGATAAAAACAGATGGGAAATGCGCATAAGATTGTTTTTGTTTTTTTACATAGCCAGCTTTAGCTTTGTAACCAACACGTCGAGCTTTTTCGGGACGAGTGGGTTTCGGGTGCACGATGAACGGCAGCTAATTGTCGATATTGCCATGTACGAATACGGAAGATAAATCGCATGACATCACTTTGCTTTTTACGATAGATCTCTTGCAAATATTTATAGGCACCCATGATGTTTTGTTTTCTGTGTTCCTAGAAATCAATCTAAAGCGAAGGAAAAAAAACAAGAGTTTTTTTCTGTTGGTTCATTGTCATTAGTTATAAAAGTAAAACGAATGTTATATTAATAAACAACTGAAATCTACTTTGGATCGAATCCAAAGTG
>Ga0209952_1003759_pt1 | contig 10312 bp, 4 predicted proteins | sample ThiBiot_750_biof_2_FD_183951 | JGI IMG/M metagenome (GOLD analysis project Ga0209952, IMG submission 183951) | Wastewater bioreactor microbial communities from Cape Town, South Africa - Thiocy_cont_750_biof (SPAdes) | ecosystem: Engineered > Bioreactor > Thiocyanate-remediating >...
CCCTTGGCGGCCATGTCTTCCAGCAGCTTCGGCGGCGTGAAGCGCGAGCCGTATTTCGCCTCAAGCTTGTGGCACAGCGCGACGAAGTTCTTGGTACCCATGAAGTCGATGTAGGACAGCGTGCCGCCGGTGAACGGCGCAAAGCCGAAGCCGAGGATCGAGCCGACGTCCGCCTCGCGCGGATCGACGATGACGTGATCCTCCACGGTGCGCGCGGCTTCCACCGCCTGCGCCACCAGGAAGCGCTGCTTCAATTCCTCGACATCGAGCGTATCGGGATCGAGATGCTTCGGCTGCAACGCGGCGATGCCCGACCACAGCGACTTCTGACCCTTGCCCTTCTCCGGATAGTCGTAGAAGCCCTTGCCATTCTTGCGACCGAAACGGCCTTCCTTCTCGACCATCGCGACCATCAGCTTCTTCTGTGCCTGATCGACGGCGTTGGCGCCGAGGTCGGCCTCCGTCGCCTTCATGATCTTGAGCACGAGATCGAGCGCCACTTCATCCGACAAGGAGAGCGGACCGACCGGCATCCCGGCCATCCGCGCGGTGTTCTCGATCATCGCCGGCGGCACGCCTTCCATCAGCATCTCCAACCCTTCGGCGGTGAAGCGCAGCACGCAGCGATTGGCGAAGAAGCCGCGCGAATCGTTGACCACGATCGGCGTCTTGCTGATCTGGCGCACGTAATCGAGCGCGGTGGCGAGCGCGACGTCGCCGGTGTTCTTGCCGAGAATGACTTCCACCAGCATCATCTTCTCGACCGGCGAGAAGAAGTGAATGCCGATGAAGCGCGACTGGTCCGGCCATTCCTCGGCCAGCGAGTTGATCGGCAGGGTCGAGGTGTTGGAGGCGAAGATCGCATCCTTGCGCAGATACTGCTGGGCCTTGGCGAAAGTCTCCGCCTTCACCTTACGATCCTCGAACACCGCTTCAATGACGAGATCGCAATCGGCGATCGCCGCATAGTCGGCGGTCGCGGTGATGCGGCTCATCAGCGCGTCGCGATCCGCATCCTTGGCGCGGCCCTTGGCGACAAGCCCGTCGATCACCGACTTGGCGTGTGCCTTGCCCTTGTCGGCGCTTTCCTGATCGCGGTCGATCAGCACCACCTCGATGCCGGCCTTGGCCGAGACATAACCGATGCTGGCGCCCATGAAGCCGGCGCCGATCACGGCGAGCTTCTTCACCTTGGTCGGCGGCACGCCCGCCGGACGGCGCGCGCCCTTGTTCAGTTCCTGCATCGACAGGAACAGGCTGCGGATCATCGCCGCCGCTTCCTTACTGCGCAGGATTTTCGCGAAGTAACGCGACTCGATGCGCAGGCCGTTGTCGATATTGACCAGCAGGCCTTCATACACGCAGCTCATGATGGCGCGCGCGGCCGGATAATTGTCGTAGGTCTGGCTGCGATAGAGCGCGTTGGCCGGCGGGAAAACATTCATGCCGGCGGCGGAATACACCGCGCCGCCCGGCAGCTTGAAACCCTTGACGTCCCACGGCTGAACCGGCTTGCCGCCGGCCTTGATCCATTCCTTGGCGGTATTGATGAGATCGGCGGCCGGCACGATGGCGCCGACGATGTTGGCGGCCTTCGCCTTGGCGAGCGTCATCTGATCGCCCTTGAGCAGCAGTTGCAGCGCATCCGCCGCCGCCATCATGCGCGGCAGACGTTGCGTACCGCCGCCGCCCGGGAACAGGCCGACCTTAACTTCCGGCAGGCCGAGCCGCGTCTTCGGATTGTCGGCCGCGACGCGATAGTGACAGGCCAGCGTCAGTTCGAACGCGCCGCCGAGCGCGAGGCCGTTGATCGCCGCGACCCACGGCTTGCCGCAGGTCTCGATGGTGCGCAGCGTCTGCGACAGCTTGCGGCTCTCATCGAACAGCATCTGGTTAGCGGCTTCCTCGCCCTTGTCCTTCAGCATTGCCGCATAAGTGCGGTTCATGCCTTCCAGCATGGAAAGGTCGGCGCCGGCGGAGAACGCATCCTTGCCGGAGGTGATGACGACGCCCTTCACCGCCGCGTCGCCGGTGGTCTGCGCGACGATCTGGCCGAGTTCTTCGATGGTGGCGGTATCCAGCACGTTCATCGACTTGCCGGGAATGTCCCACGTCACCAGCGCGATGCCGTCGCTGTCGGTTTCGACTTTGAAATTCTTGAATGCCATTTGGCGCTCCCAACTCTGCCGTCATCCTGAGGCGCGAGGCCGAATGGCCAAACCTCGAAGGATGATCTGAAAATTTTGCCGCCATCCTTCGAGGGTTTTCACTTCGCTCAACCACCTCAGGATGACGTTTTTTCTACCGAAGCCTCACACTCGCTCGATGATTGTCGCGGTGCCCATGCCGCCGCCGATGCACAATGTCACCAGCGCGGTGTTGAGGTCGCGGCGCTCCAGTTCGTCGAGCACGGTGCCGAGGATCATCGCACCGGTCGCGCCGAGCGGATGGCCCATAGCGATGGCGCCGCCGTTGACGTTGATCTTGGCGGGATCCATGTCGAATGCCTGAATGTAGCGCAGCACCACCGAGGCGAACGCCTCGTTGAGTTCGAACAGGTCGATGTCTTCCAGCTTCATGCCGGAACGCGCGAGCACCTTCTTGGTGACGTCGACCGGGCCGGTCAGCATGATCGAAGGCTCTGAGCCGATGTTCGCAAATGCTCTGATCTTCGCGCGCGGCTTGAGACCATGCTTCTTGCCGGCGGCCTCGTTGCCGAGCAGCACGGCGGCGGCGCCATCGACGATGCCGGACGAGTTACCGGCGTGATGCACATGCACCACCTTCTCGACTTCCGGATGCGACTGCGTCGCCACGGCGTCGAAACCGCCCATCGCGCCCATCACCTCAAACGACGGCTGCAACGACGCCAGCGACTGCATCGTGGTGGACGGGCGCATATGCTCGTCCTTATCGAGGATAGTGAGACCGTTCTGGTCCTTCACCGGTACGATCGACTTCTTGAAGTAACCCTTCTCCCAGGATTCGGCGGCGCGCTTCTGGCTCTCAACCGCGTAAGCATCGACATCAGCGCGGGAGAAGCCGTACTTGGTCGCGATCAGATCGGCCGAGATACCCTGCGGCAGGAAGTAGGACGGCACCGCGATGGACGGGTCCATCGGCCACGCCGTGCCCGACGACAGGATGCCGACCCGGCTCATCGATTCCGCGCCGCCGCCGATGGTCAGGTCATGCTGACCGGCCATCACCTGCGCCGCCGCGAAGTTCACGGCATCGAGACCCGAAGCGCAGAACCGGCTGATCTGCACACCCGGCACCGAGGTGCCAAGGCCTGCCTGCAACGCGGCAAATCGGGAGATATCGCCGCCGGCTTCGCCGACCGGATCGACCACGCCGAGCACCACGTCATCGACGCTGCCGGCTGCGAGATTGTTGCGCTCCTTGATTGCCTTGAGCGGCGCGGTGGCCAGTGCCAGCGCCGTGACTTCGTGCAGCGAGCCGTCGGATTTGCCTTTGCCGCGCGGCGTGCGGACATGATCGTAAATATAGGCTTCAGCCATCGCTTTTCCTCGGGGTTGTCCTCAATCCATATGGGAACGGCGCCACAATGGGCGCCGTCATCGCAGTCTCAGAATGCCTCGGCCGGCAGTTCCATGGTGGTCCCGCTTCCGCTTTGAATGCGCGCCTGATGCAGCGCGGTTTCCGGCAACATCCGTTCCATGAAAAATCGTCCGGTGACCAGCTTGGTCTTGAGATAGGCGGAGGTATCGCCGGCCGCAATCTTGTCCTGCGCAACTTTCGCCATGCGCGCCCACATGTAACCGAACACCACCAGGCCGAACAATTTCATGTAGTCGGTGGCGGCGGCGCCGGCATTGTCCGGTTTCGCCATGGCATTCTGCATCAGCCACATCGTCGACTGTTGCAGATGGCCCAGCGCGGTCGAGAGCGGCGCGACGAACGGCTTCATCGCATCATTGCCGCCATGCTCCTTGGCGAACGCCGTCACCTCACCGAAGAACGCCATCGCAGCGCGGCCGCCGTGGCGCGGCAGCTTTCGGCCGACCAGGTCGAGCGCCTGAATGCCATTGGCGCCCTCGTAGATCATGGCGATGCGCGCATCGCGCACGAATTGCTCCATGCCCTGTTCGGCGATATAGCCGTGACCGCCGAACACTTGCTGCGCCTGTACCGCATTGGCGAAGCCGCCGTCGGTCAGCACGCCCTTCAGCACCGGCGTCATCAGGCCCATGTGATCGTCGGCCGCCTCACGATCCTTCGGATCGTTGGAACGATGCGCAATGTCGCTCTTGAGCGCGGTCCACACCACCATGGCGCGCGCGGCTTCGTTGAAGGCACGAATCGACAGCAGCGTGCGGCGCACGTCGGGATGCACGATGATCGGATCGGCCGGCTTGTCGGGGGCCTGCGGCCCGGTCAGCGCGCGGCCCTGCAAGCGTTCGCGCGCATAAATCACCGCATTCTGATAGGCAACTTCCGACATCGCGAGGCCCTGAACGCCGACACCGAGCCGCGCCTCGTTCATCATCACGAACATGCCCTGCATGCCCTTGTTTTCTTCGCCGATCAGCCAGCCGGTGGCGTTGTCGTAGTTCATCACACAGGTGGAATTGCCGTGGATACCCATCTTGTGCTCGATCGAGCCGCACGACACGCCGTTGCGCGCGCCGAGCGAGCCATCGGCGTTGACCAGCACCTTCGGCACCACGAACAGCGAGACGCCCTTGATGCCGGCCGGCGCGCCCTCAATGCGGGCCAGCACCAGATGGATGATATTGTCGGCGAGGTCGTGCTCGCCGGCGGAGATGAAGATCTTTGTGCCGGTGATCTTGTAGCTGCCGTCGGCCTGCTTCACCGCCTTGGTGCGCAACAGGCCCAAGTCAGTGCCGCATTGCGGCTCGGTGAGGTTCATGGTGCCGGTCCATTCGCCGGCCACCATCTTCGGCAGATAGGTCGCCTTCTGCTCCGGCGTGCCGTGGACCAAGAGCGCCGCGGTGGCGCCCATGGTCAGGCCGCCATACATCGAGAACGCCATGTTGGCCGAAATCTGGAATTCGGCGACGGTTTGCGACAACGTCACCGGAAGGCCCTGCCCGCCGAACTCGGCAGGCGCCGACAACCCCAGCCAGCCGCCTTCCGCCACCTGCTTGAAGGCGTCCTTGAAGCCCTTCGGGGTGGTTACGCTGCCGTCGTCATGACGGACGCAGCCTTCGAGGTCGCCGACCCGGTTGAGCGGTTGCAGCACCTGCTCAGACAGTTTGGCCGCCTCTTCCAAGATCGCGGCGCGAACATCGGGCGAAGCGTCGCTGAAGCCGGGGAGATTGTTGTAGCGGTCGAACTGAAAGACGTCGTTGAGGAGGAAATTGACGTCGTCGATGGGCGCTTTGTAGCTCGGCATGTCGTCCCTCTAAACTGGCGTTATTGGAACCGTTTCTACCAAGGAATCTCGCACCGCAGCAATGAATCTATTGCCGCGGACTCAATCATAGGTTGAATATCCTTGCAGCCGCACGAGGGGTCCAACCCTTCGCCGGCGCCACGGCTCGCGGGGCGCGAGCATGAGCCTCACGACAACTTTTCGGCTGGTCCCATCAATCCTTAACGGGATGTTTACCCTAACACGAAAAAGTCCGGTTGAGAGGCAGACGAGCGCCGCCCGATGGGATTGTCTTTACCAAACGGGAGACGCGCGGAGCCAGACGGCGCAGCAAGTGGCGCCACGGCGGACACCGGACCACAACATGAATTCGCGCGGATCATGGAACGTTGAAGAAATCGAACCATCCGTTCGCGAGAGGGCGGAAGTGGCGGCACGGCGCGCCGGCATGTCGCTCACCGATTGGCTGAATTCCTCGATCGGCGGCGTCGGTGAGCCCGCGCATGACCAGCGCCCCAATCCGCCATTATCACCGCAAAACGCGCCGGAAGTTGCCGAAATCCATCAACGGCTGGATTCGATCGCACGTCAGATCGAGACCATCTCGCGCCCGACCGATCGCGATCAGCCGCCGGTCGCCCGGCAATTGAACGACGCCATTTCGCGACTCGACGAGCGGTTGTCGCGGATCACCACGCCGAAACCACAAGCCGAGCCGCAACCCCAGCCGCCCTTCGTTCCGCTCAGCCGTGCATCGATGGCCGAGCGTCCCGCCGCCCCGGCGGCGGCCTACACCGCCGCTTCGACCGGGCGTCCGTCGCCGTCGCCGCTCGATTCCGCCATCGCGGAAATCCTCGCCCGGCAAAACGAGTTGGAAGCCGGTCGCGCAGCATCGCAGCCGCCGCTTTCGGCCGCTACCGTCGCGCCCGAACGCGCGATGCCCGGCCAGATGTCGGCCCTCGAACAACAACTGGCAAAGATCACCAGCCGGATCGAAGCCCTGCACCAGCCGGCGCAGGTCGACCACGCGATCGCGTCGTTCCGCGGCGAACTCGCCGAGATCCGCCGCGTCATCACCGAGGCGATGCCGCGGCAGGCCATTGAGTCGATCGAACGCGATATCAGGCTGCTGGCGCAACGCATCGACGACAGCCGCCACAACGGCAGCGACAATCAAACGCTGGCCGGCGTCGAACATGCGCTGCGAGACATCCAGCACACCCTGCGCACGCTGACACCCGCCGAGCAACTGGCCGGCTTCGACGACGCGATCCGCGGCCTCGGCGCAAGACTCGACACCATCGTCCGCTCCGGCGAAGGCCCGGGGACGATGCAGCAACTCGAAGAGGCCATCGCTGCATTGCGCGGCATCGTCTCCAACGTCGCCTCCAACGAGGCGCTGGCGCAGCTCAGCGAGCATGTCCAGGCGCTGTCGTCGAAGGTCGACCAGCTTGCCCGTTCCGAAATTCATTCCGATTCCTTCGCTGCGCTGGAAGCGCGCATCGCGACGCTGACCTCCGCGCTGGAGAGCCGGCCGCAACGCATCGTCGACGATCGCTCCGAGCAGATCGAGGGCGCGCTGCGCGCCCTCTCTGAACGGCTCGACCGCATGCCGGTCGGCCAGGACGGCCCCTCCGCCTTCGCGCATCTGGAGCAGCGCGTTTCCTATCTGCTGGAGCGGCTGGAAGCCTCCGCCGATCACCGCATGGGCGGCCTGAACCGCGTCGAGGAAGGCTTGCAGGACATCCTGCGCCACCTGGAGCGGCAGCAGATCAGCTTCGCGGCGATGAGCAATCCGGCCGCCGGCCCGGCGATGGATGACGCCGTGGTCGATACGATCCGGCGCGAATTATCCGACATTCGCTACAGCCAGTCGGAATCGAACCGCACCACACAGGATACGCTGGAAGCGGTCCATAACACGCTGTCCCATGTCGTCGATCGCCTCACCGTCATCGAAGGCGACCTTCGCACCGCGCAGGCCGCGCCGCCCACCGTCGCGGCGCCGCCGATCGCGCCGATGCCGAAGCGGCCGGACTTGCCCAATCCGGCGCAGGGACAAAAGCCGCCATTCGCGCCGCCGTCGCTGGCGCCCACGGTGCAGCCCGTCGCAACGCCTGAACCGAACGCCATCCGGGACATCCTGACGCCGCGTCCGCGCGTCGAACCCCCGCCGGTCGCACCGCCTCCGATTGCAATGCGCGACGAGCCGCCACGAACCACGCTCGGCCTCGACCTGCCGCCGGATCATCCTCTCGAACCCGGTACACGCCCGTCGAACCGATCGATGACGCCGGCCGAACGCATCGCCGCATCCGAGAATGCGCTGGGCGAAATCGCGCCGCAGACGCCCGACGAGCCGGCCAGCACATCGAGCTTCATCGCCGCCGCGCGCCGGGCCGCCAAGGCCGCATCGACCGCCGCGCCGGCCTCCGAGAAAGCGGGCCGAGGCGCCAAGCTCAACGACTCCATCCGTGCTGCCGCCAACAAGGGCGGTAAGATCAGTTCGAAGATCCGCGCACTTCTCGTCGGCGCCAGCGTTATCGTCATCGTGCTCGGCACCTTCAAGCTGGCGATGACGTTCCTCGACGGCCAATCGACGCCGGTGGCGCAGAATGCCGTTTCGAAGAAGATGCCCGCAGCGGCCCCGGCAGCACCTTCCACCGCAGTGGAAACTCCGTCGATGACGTCACCGACGCCGATCGATCGCCAATCGCAACAGACGCCGGCCGGCAATCCGCCGAAGGTTAATGACCGCGCGGACGCCGCCGACCAGATCGACAGCACGCCGCCAACGACAGGCATGGCCGCAGAGACATTCGCACCGCCGGTCGGAGCGACGACCCATGCCAGCGATGAGACCGGCAGCCTGACCACCGCGCAAGGCGCCGTTGCAACGGCTCCCGCCGCCGGCCAACTTGCGATGGTGAAAATTCCTGCATCGGAAAAATTGCCCGATGCGATCGGCGGCCCCGTGCTGCGCAACGCGGCGCTCAAGGGCGATCCGGCGGCGGCGCACGAAGTGGCGCTGCGTTACGCCGAAGGCAAGGGTGTCGCGGCGAATTTGCCGGAAGCGGCGAAGTGGTACGACCGCGCCGCGCAAGGCGGCGTGGTCCCCGCAATGTTCCGGCTCGGCACGCTTTACGAGAAGGGCACCGGCGTCACCAAGAACTTCGATACCGCGCGGCGTTACTACGCCATGGCCGCTGAGCGCGGTAACGCCAAGGCGATGCATAACCTCGCGGTGCTCGAAGCCGACGGCGGCGGCAATGGCGCCAACTATCGCAGCGCGTCGGCTTGGTTCCACAAGGCCGCGGCGCGCGGCGTCGCCGACAGCCAGTTCAATCTCGGCATTCTCTACGCGCGCGGCATCGGCGTCGAGCAGAACCTCACCGAGTCCTTCAAGTGGTTCAGCCTTGCCGCGGCCCAGGGCGACGCCGACGCCGCCCGCAAGCGCGACGACGTCGCCAAGCGCCTCGACCCGCAATCGCTCGCCGCCGCCAAGCTGGCAGTCACTAGCTTCACGCCGGAAAAGCAGCCGGACGATGCCGTCAGCGTCACCGCGCCGCCGAAGGGCTGGGATGCGCCGCTTGAGAAAACCGCATCGGCAAAGCCCGCGTCGCGGATAGCGCGGGCCGTTCGTTAAGGTGAAATCTTCACCAATTCACCACTGAAAGACGACCGGCAGCGGCGAAACCTGTCGCTTCCGAATTCTTTAACTCCCCTTTCGTTCGATTTCGGTTATGCAGGGGCGTGGCGCGCGCCTGCCGCGCTCCAAACACCTCTCGTCGTGAGCGGTTTGGTCCAGCTCTCGGCGACTATCGAAACGAACGCGCTGTGCAGCTTTATCTTCCGATCGCGGATATTCCGATCAACGTGTTCCTCATCCTGGCGATGGGAGCGGCGGTCGGATTCGTGTCGGGGATGTTCGGCATCGGCGGCGGCTTCCTGCTGACGCCGCTGTTGATCTTCATCGGCATCGCGCCGGCGGTGGCGGTGGCGTCGGTTTCGACCCACATCGCCGCCTCGTCGTTGTCGGGGGCGCTGTCGTATTGGCGCAAACGCTCGATCGATCCGACCTTGGCACTGGTGCTGCTCGGCGGCAGCGTCGTCGGCACCTTCCTCGGCGTCTGGCTGTTCACGCTGCTGCGCGCTCATGGCCAACTCGATCTGGTGATCGCGCTGTCCTACGTCGTGCTGCTCACGGGTGTTGGCAGCGCGATGTGCTACGAGGGCCTGCGTGCGATCCGCCGGGCACGACGCGGCGGCAACGCGACCTTGCGGCGCCCGGGCGCGCACACCTGGATCCACGGCCTGCCGCTGAAGATGCGCTTCAAGCGCTCGAAGATTTATCTGTCGGTGATCCCGGTCAACATCATCGGCCTGCTGATCGGCTTCCTCGGCGCCATCATGGGCGTCGGCGGCAGCTTCATCCTGATCCCGATCCTGATCTACGTGCTGCGGATCCCGACCAGCACGGTGATCGGCACCTCGATGGCGCTGACGCTGGTGACCATGGTGATCGCCACCATCCTGCACGCGGTGACCAATCATCAAGTCGACGCTGTGCTGGCGTTGATTCTGATGATCGGCGGCGTCACCGGCGCGCAGTTCGGCGCGCAGGCCGGGCACCGCATCCGCAGCGAACACCTGCGGCTGCTGCTGGGGTTGCTCATCCTCGCGGTCGGCGTCCGCTTCGCCATCGAACTCGGGATCAAGCCCGACGAGATCTACACCATCCGCGCGTCGGGAGGCGGCGCATGACCCTTCGCCGTATCGCAGTAGTGTTTCTCGCGCTTGCCGTTTGCGGCCCTATGAGCCTCGCGCCCGCACAGGCTGAGAAGCTGATCGTCTCGATCTCGAACCACCGCGTGACGGTGACCTCGAGCTATTCCGGCGAGGAACTGGTGCTGTTCGGCTCGGTCGAGCGCGACGCGGGTACGCCGGCGCGGC
>Ga0209952_1003761_pt1 | contig 10306 bp, 11 predicted proteins | sample ThiBiot_750_biof_2_FD_183951 | JGI IMG/M metagenome (GOLD analysis project Ga0209952, IMG submission 183951) | Wastewater bioreactor microbial communities from Cape Town, South Africa - Thiocy_cont_750_biof (SPAdes) | ecosystem: Engineered > Bioreactor > Thiocyanate-remediating >...
TTCATGATCAAGCGCTGCACCGCGTGCGGCGAAGCGCATTACTTCCCGCGTTCGATCTGCCCGTTCTGCTTCTCCGACAAGACGGTGTGGGAAGAGAGTAGCGGCGAGGGCGAGATCTACACGTTCAGCCTGATGCGGAAATCGCCGACGGGCCCTTACGCCATCGGCTACGTCAAGCTGAAGGAAGGCCCCGCGGTGCAGACCAACTTCGTCGATTGCGATCTCGGTGCGTTGAAGATCGGGCAGAAGGTGAAGGTGGTGTTCAAACCGACCGACGGCGCACCGCTGCCGTTCTTCACGGCGGCTTAGCCGATGTGACGACGACTTCACCCTCTCCCCTAGTGGGAGAGGGTGGCGAGCATCGCAAGATGCGGGCCGGGTGAGGGGGCGGCCGTCAACGATACCCCTCACCGGACATCATTTTTGGGTTGGCGACTGCGATGCCCTCTCCCGCAAGGGGAGGGGGCGTCGCGACAAACGCCGCGATAACATAGGGGAAACGTACAATGGCGCTCAGCTACGACCAACTCATGGCGCTCAAGAGCACCGGCCAGAAATATAGCTACACCGACCGCGAAGTGATGCTCTATGCCTACGGCATCGGCCTCGGCGCCGATCCGATGGACGAGAAGGAATTGGCGTTCGTCAACGAAGCCTGCTTCACCGAGCGTCCAGTCAAGGTCGTGCCGACATTCGCATCGGTTGCAGCCTGGGGCTCCGGTCCCGGCGACATGCAGCTCAACCGCCTGATGGTCGTCGACGGCGAGCGCGACATCACGTTTCATACGTCGATGCCGGTGGCCGCCAACATCACGGCGGACTCCAGCGTGCTCGGCGTGTTCGATAAAGGCAAGGACAAGGGGCTGGTGATCCGGCACCAGACCGTGCTCAAGAACGAGAAGGGCGAGGCGTTGGCGACCTTGGTGGCGTCGCGTTTTGCGCGTGGCGATGGTGGCATCGGCGGACCCGCGCAGGGGCAGCCGGTGGCGCACGAAGTGCCGAAGCGCGCGCCCGACAAGACCGTCGACATCACGACGCGTCCCGATCAGGCGCTGATCTATCGCCTCTGCGGCGACCGCAACCCGCTGCATAGCGATCCGGAATTCGCCAAGCGCGCTGGCTTCCCGCGCCCGATCCTGCACGGCATGTGCACCTACGGCATCACCTGCCGTGGCGTGCTGCAAACCTATGCCGATTACGATCCGTCAGCCTTCCGCCGCCATGCAGTGCGGTTCTCTTCGCCGGTGTTTCCGGGCGAGACCGTGACAATGGATCTGTGGAAGGACGGCAACGTCGTGTCGTTCGAGGCCAAGGTGAAGTCGCGCGGCGTCACCGTGATCAAGAACGGCCGGACGGAATTGGCGTAGCAAAAGCTGCGGCTACAAACAGCCGTCATGCCCGGACTTGGTCCGGGCATCCATCTTTCAAGATGATGGATTGCCGGATCAAGTCCGGCAATGAGCAAAGGGAGAAAGCCCATGGGATTGCTTGACGGAAAAGTGGCGCTGATCACCGGCGCGGGCGGTGGGCTCGGCGAGGCTTATGCGAAGCTGTTCGCGCGCGAGGGCGCGGCGGTGGTCGTCAACGATCTCGGCGGGCCGCGCGATGGCAGCGGGGCGGACACCTCGATGGCGCAAAAGGTGGTCGATGCGATCAAGGCGGAAGGCGGCCGTGCGGTTGCCAACGGCGCCGACATCTCCACCATGGCCGGTGGGCAGTCGGTGTTCGATGACGCCATCAAGCATTTCGGCCGCGCCGATATCCTCGTCAACAATGCCGGCATCCTGCTCGACCGCAGCTTCGCCAAGATGAGCGAAGCCGATTGGGACAAGTGCCTCAAGGTGCATCTCAAGGGCACGTTCTGCGTCACCTCGCCGGTGTTCCGCTGGATGAAGGACAATGGCGGCGGCGTCATCGTCAACACTTCGTCCACGTCGGGGCTGATCGGCAATTTCGGTCAGAGCAACTACGGCGCGGCCAAGGGCGGAATCTGGGGGCTCTCCAACGTGCTCGCCATCGAGGGCCGCAAGTCCAACATCCGCATCTGGACGCTGGCGCCCGGCGCGTTGACGCGGATGACCGCCGACCTGCAACGCTACATCGACAATCCCGGCGCGGCGCTGGGACCGGACGGCATCGCACCGGCCGTGCTATACATGGTCAGCGACCTCTCCGGCGACCAGACCGGCAAGGTGCTCGGCGTCTCCGGTCCGCGCGGCGTGCGCGAAATGAAGATGCTGGAAATGGAAGGCTGGAAGCCGCCGCATAACGGCTGGAAGGCCGAGGACATCGTTACCCACGCCAAGGAAATTTTCTTCTCCGACGATGCGATGGCCGCGCGACGATTTTGAAAGAACGACGATGAAACTTACTTCCCAAGCCAGCGGCACCTTCGCTATCGCGCCGACGCCGTTTCATGATGACGGCCGCATCGATGAGAGTTCGATCGATCGACTGGTCGATGTCTACACCGAGGTCGGTTGCAACGGTGTCACCGTGCTCGGCATTCTCGGCGAGGCACCGAAGATGGACAGCGCGGAGGCGGCCGCGGTGGCGACGCGTTTCATCAAGCGGGCGACATCGCTGCAAACGGTGGTCGGCGTCTCGGCGTCGGGGTTTGCCGCGATGCGCGGGCTGGCGCGCGCATCAATGGATGCCGGCGCCGCGGCGGTGATGATCGCACCGACGCCGAACCTGCGGACCGATGACCAGATCACCACCTACTTCAAGCAGGCGGTGGAAGCGATCGGCGACGACATCCCGTGGGTGTTGCAGGACTATCCCCTGACCCTGAGCGTGGTGATGACGCCCGCGGTGATCCGCAAGATCGTGATGGACAATCCGTCCTGCGTGATGCTCAAGCATGAAGACTGGCCGGGCCTGGAGAAGATCACCGCGCTGCGTGGTTTCCAGAAGGACGGTTCGCTGCGCCCGCTGTCGATCCTCACCGGCAATGGCGCGACCTTCCTCGATTTCGAGATGGAGCGCGGCGCCGACGGTGCGATGACCGGCTACGCCTTTCCCGAATTGCTCATCGATGTGGTGCGACTGTCAAAGGAGGGCAAGCGCGACGCTGCGCATGATCTGTTCGACGCGCATCTGCCGCTGATCCGTTACGAGCAGCAGCCGGGCGTCGGCCTTGCGGTGCGCAAATACGTCTTGAACAAGCGCGGCATGATCGCGTCCGCCGCGCAGCGCAAACCGGGCTCGGCCTTGAGCGCCAAGGCGCGTGAGGAAGTCGATTACCTGTTGTCGCGGGTGGCACGCGTCGACAAGCGCGCGCTGATCGCGCGGCAGGCCAGCGCCGCCGGCTAAAGGAGAACCTCAATGCCGACCGAAGTTGCTGCCGCGCGTCCCGCGTCGACCATCCTGCTGTTGCGCGCCGGCCAAAGCGCCATCGAAGTGTTCATGATGGTGCGGCACTATCAGATCGAGTTCGCATCCGGCGCGCTGGTGTTTCCCGGCGGCAGCGTCGATCCCGGCGACCGCGATATCGTCGAGGATCCTGCGCTTTGCAAGATTGGCGACGGCCTCGATGCCGCAGCATTGCAATTCCGCGTCGCCGCGATCCGCGAGACTTTCGAGGAGAGCGGCATTCTGCTGGCGCGCCCGCGCGGTTCGCAGGACCTGATTGCGGCATCGCGCGCGGCTGCTGTCGCGGATGCGCACCGTGGCGCGCTGTGCGAGGGCAAGACGTCATTTCGCGAAATTCTGGCAACGAACGAATTGATCCCGGCGGTCGACCGTCTCGCGCATTACGCGCACTGGATCACCCCGGAGGGGCAGCCCAAGCGCTTCGATACGCACTTCTTCCTGGCCAAAGCGCCGCCGGAGCAGGTCGGCGCGCATGACGGTCGCGAGTCCACCGACTCGATCTGGGTCTCGCCGCAAGAGGCGCTGGACGGCGGCAAGAGTGGCCGCTTTATCCTGCCGTTTCCGACCACGCGCAATCTGATCAAGCTCGGCAAGCAGCCCAGCGTCGAGGCGGCACTCAAGGACGCGCGTGGCTCTCGCGTGGTGACCGTGATGCCGGTGGTGACGAAGGAGGGCGACAAGCGCCGCCTGAAAATCCCGGCCGAGGCGGGTTACGACGGCGAGTTGTTCGACGTTCCGGCGCGTTGAGCGCTGGCCGAGTCGATTGATCCGGAAGCCGCGAAACTATGCTAGGATGAAGGGGCATGTGTCCGGTCTCGGGCCATGACGACCGGAAACGTCCTCCTTCACGCGGGCAGGTGACCGTGCTTTTTCCGCAACTGGCGATCGATCTGACCAATGCCGAGACGCTGATTCCCGTCTGTCTCGTCGCGGTGCTCGTCGGTGCGGCGCTTGGCTATCTCGCGGCGCTCACCGGCCGCAGGGGACGCGCGGCTGCCGCCGACCGGGCCGGCGAGGTGGCCCGCCGCTCGCTGGCGGAGCGGCGCTTCGCCGAAGCGGAGGAGAGCTACCGCAAGCTGTTCGACAGTTCGATCGACGGCATCTATGTCACCACGCCGGAGGGCCGGCTGCTCAACGCCAATCCGGCGTTGGCACGGATGATGGGGTATGACACGCCGCGCGACTTGATCGAGGGCGTTACCGACGTCGCCAGTGCGATCTATCTCGATCCCTCGGTGCGCACCGAATATCAGGAGCGCATGGCGCGCGACGGCATGGTGCGTGAGTTCGAGTATCAGGTTCGGCAGCGCGACGGCACCGTGCTCTGGCTCTCCGATAGTGCGACGACGGTGCGGGACGAAGCGGGCAACGTCGTTCGCTATGAAGGTGTGGTGCGCGACATCACCAACCAGAAGCGCGCCGAGGACGAGGTGGCCGAAGGACGCCGTCGTTTGCAGGAGGTGATCGACACCGTGCCGGCGGTCATCAACCTCAAGGACATGCAGATGCGCTATGTCCTGATGAACCGCTACATGGCGAGCATTTTCAACATCGAGCCGGAAGACGCCATCGGCCGTACCACCTCCGACATCATGTCGCGCTACGGCGCGCAGAAGACCGACGAGAACGATCGCCGTTTGCTCGATGCCGGCAAGGAGCTCGGCTTCTACGAGGAGGAATACATCGATTCGTCCGGCACCATGCGCCAGTGGCTGGTCAACAAGCTACCGCTGCGCGGATCGGGCGGCGAGATCAAACAGATCGTTACCGTCGCGCTGGATATCGGCGAGCGCAAACGCAACGAACAGGAAATGCGCAAGGCGAAGGATGCCGCAGAAGCCGCCCTGCAGCATCTTCGGGAAACGCAGAACTCGCTGATCGAGGCGGAGAAATTGGCGGCGCTCGGGCGTCTGGTGGCTGGCGTTGCGCACGAGGTCAACAATCCGGTCGGGATCAGTTTGACGGTTGCGTCGTCACTGGAACGCAAGGTCGCGATGTTCGCGGAGGAGATGGCGCGCGGCGATTTGCGGCGTTCCAGCTTGAACGATTTCGTCGAGACCAGCCGCAGCGCGGCGTCGCAACTGGTCGGCAATCTCAACCGTGCCGCCGAACTCATCCAGTCGTTCAAGCAGGTCGCGGCGGATCGCAGCTATTCCGACCAGCGCAGCTTCAATCTCGCCGATCTGACCGATCAGGTGGTGATGAGTCTGCGCCCCGGCATCCGCAAACAGAATCTGACGCTGAATGTCGAATGCGAGCCGGGGTTGATCATGAACAGCTATCCCGGTCCTTACGGACAGGTGTTGACCAATCTGTTCCTCAATTCGGTGGCGCACGCATTTCCCGGTGGTGCGGCCGGTGAGGTGAATATCGAGGTGCGAGCCTCGGGCGCCAACCATGTCGAGGTGCTGTATTCCGACAACGGTTGCGGCATGACGCCGGACATCCGGCGGCGGGCGTTCGATCCGTTCTTCACCACGCGGCGCGACGAAGGCGGCACCGGACTGGGGCTGCACATCGTCTACAGCATCGTCACCAGTCGCCTGGGTGGACAGATCCACCTGGAGTCGGAACCCGGCAAGGGAACGCGCGTGCAGATGATCCTGCCGCGCAACGCGCCGAACGAGTTCGCGGCGTCTTAATTCGCGGCGTCTTAATCGGCGTCGGCCAACTTGCGCAGGGTCGCTGTGAATATCTGGCTGGCTTTGCCGACCAGCGCCGTTCCGGTCATGGTGCCACCGGTCTCGGTGAATGTGCCGGACACGCCGACGCCGACCGGCTGGTTCTGACCGCCGAAAAGGGGATTCACATCGACACTGCGGGTGTGCTGATTGACTTGCAACTCGCCCTTGAAGACCGATCCCTCGACAGTGTAGCTGCCGATATAGAACAGATACGCGTCGCCGCCGAGAATCTTCCCGTCGCGGAACACGACCACGCCGCTGCCTTTGCCCGTTCTACCGTCGAGCAGATCGACGTGGACTGAATACAGTCCGTTTCTCATCGTGCCCCAGTCGTTGTGGTTGCGCCATCCCGCTTTAGGTTATGCCAAACGCTGTCCGGGGCCGTCAACGCAGCATTTCCATCGTGCCGTCGCGACGATGCATGTGCGAACGGGCGCGCTTGCGTCTATGCTTGTTCAATAGACAAAGAGCCCGGAATGATCCGGGCTCCTCGTGACATGATGATGACAGTTGTTGTGGCTTGTTCAGCGATGATGGCCGCCGCGTCCACCGCCGCCGTGTCCGCCACCACCACCGTGTCCGCCGCCGCCATGACGGCCGCCGCCCGGTCGCCCGCCCATGTGAGGACGAGGGCCAGGTCCGCCACCCATATGGGGACGAGGGCCGTGCCCGCCATGCATATGCGGCGGCCGGCGATGATCCCAGCCGTGCCAACCGTGGCCGCCGCCCCAGCCGAAGCCCCGACGCCAAGCATAGCCGCACCAGTAGAATCCGGGGCCGTTCCAGCCGTTCGGGTAGAAGCAGTAATTGCGGCCGCCGAAGATGTACTGGCTTTGCTGCACATCGGTTGGCACCGCGATGCCTGGCTGCACGGGAAGCGCTTGCGCCGGCGCGAGAGCACCGAACGTCGCGAGAGATAAAGTTGTCGCTGCCGCGTAAATCCACTGGCGCATTGGTCCTCCTTTTGCCGATCACGATCGGCGCTGTTGCGGTTCCACGATATTTTAGACGTTCGAAAAGATAAAGGGTTCGAACCGGACGGCCGATATTCCATGGCCGGAGGTGGCGTGCAACCGTCGACGCTCGCCGTGCATCGCCGGGACCATGGTTCTGTTGCTATGCACAGGGTTCGGCGTGTGAGCCGCCGGTTGGCAGGCGTTGGTTTTGTCGCCGCAGAATCACGATAAAATCCGCCGATGAGTTTGCATCGGGATATCTACTGGCTTGGCCGGCAATGGGCCGTGACCGGTTACGGCATTCAGGCCGTCGATCAAAGGCGCTTCGGGCAACATGACATCGAGGCCGCTCGCATCGACGACCAGGAGGTCATTGCCGCGCTGGAGGCGTTCGGCTGGTTCGACGTGGAGGATTTCCGGGAGGCGGTGCGTCAGGCGAGGCGACGCCCGAAATCTGACCTCGATGGTTTGTTTACGCGTGGCGGCGGGGAAAAATAGGTGCGGCAGGATGTGCGGATTGAGTGCGGTTCGCCGGCCTGTATGTGCTGCCCCGATGTGTTTTCTTGGCGTGACCGGCTTCCACTTTACTCGAAAACGCTATAATCGGACCCGCGTGGCCTGATGCGCTCGTAGCTCAGCTGGATAGAGCATCGGATTTCGATTCCGAGGGTCGGGAGTTCGAATCTCTCCGAGCGCGCCACATCGTCGGAGCGCGCCACATCGTCTGAAGATTATGCTGGGACTTGTCAGAATTGCGGAGAGGGCCGAAGCCCTCTCGTTCCCTTTCTTATCATCGTGGGGCCGGGCGCTTACCAGCGATGCCGATGTCCCCAGCCGTGATGGCGGTGACCGTGCCAGCCGCGATGCCATCCACCATATCCGCCGTAGAAACGCGGGCCGTAATATGGGCGCGGTCCATAGAAGCCATAACTGCGATAGTTCGGCCGCCACCAGCATCGACCCCAGGCATTACAGACGTAACGGACCTGGTCGACATTCGATGCCTGGTTCTGCATGGGCAGTCCGTTCGGCATTGCCGAAGCGGTTCCGGCGGTCATCGCCGCGGCTCCCAGCACCGCCAAGCCAATGAGGGCTGATTTCAGTCTCATGGTGAGTCTCCTGTTGCACATCGGAAACGCACGAGCATTCGATGGGTTTCTGTGCGAATGAGGGCAGAGCACAAGATTTAATGCTGGTGAACGTCCGTTCAGGTTTCACGATGCGCGCAGATGGCCATGCTTAACGAAATGCCAACACAGTTAGGCCAGATTTCCGGGGCACGTGATGGAATGGTTCCAGTCACCGCCTTCGGTTTCCTCGATATGGCGCGGGTGCGGGCCGCTGTTGCGTGCGGCGGATTGCAACGCTTTTGGATTTGACATGCGCGGCGTGGACTGGCTGCAATATCGGCTGCGACGACCGTATCCGCACCGGGACGGTACGATGGCTTTGCGGCATTTCATTCGGATCGACGGTCACCCGATGCGCATGACCTGGTTGATGGCTTGTCTGATCGCGGTGTGCGCGGCGGCGCCGGCGCGCGCCGACCTGCGCATCACGCGCGATCACGGCGGTTACGTCACCGAATACAAGGCAAAGTACGAGCGCATCCGCGCGCGGCACGAGCGCGTCATCATCGATGGCATCTGCAACTCGGCCTGCACGATGGTGTTCGGCATCGTGCCGATGAACAAGATCTGCGTGACGCCCCGCGCCAGCCTCGGCTTCCATCAAGCCTATTACGACAAGTCTTTCACTTTCGGTATCAAGGTCATCAGTTCGGAAGGGACGTCGGACCTGATGGCCTACTATCCGTCGAGCGTGAAGGACTGGATCCGCCGCAACGGCGGCCTCACGCCGCAGATGAAGAAGATCAAGAACGGGCCGGAACTCTGGAAGATCGTCGATCCGTGTCCGGAAGATTTTTGAACAGCCGGTCTGTACGCACCCGCGTTGTCCAGCATTGACGCAGGATCGCAGAAACTCCGTTCTACACGTCTTGGACCATCGTTTCCGTCATGGCCGGATTTATTCCGGCCATGACACCACTTGAGAGAATCTTGACGCTTAGAACGTCACCACGCTCCGGATCGACTCACCTTTGTGCATCAGGTCGAATGCCTTGTTGATGTCGTTGAGCGGCATGACGTGGGTGATCATCGGGTCGATCTGAATCTTGCCCTGCATGTACCAGTCGACGATCTTCGGCACGTCGGTGCGGCCGCGCGCGCCGCCGAAGGCGGTGCCTTTCCAGGTGCGGCCGGTGACGAGCTGGAACGGTCGCGTTGCGATTTCCGCGCCGGCGGGTGCGACGCCGATCACGATCGACTGGCCCCAGCCGCGATGGCAGGCTTCCAGCGCCTGCCGCATCACGGTGACGTTGCCGGTGCAATCGAAAGTGTAGTCGGCGCCGCCGATCTGGTCCGCGCCCGACTTCGTCATGTTGACGAGATGCGCGACGATATCCTTGCCGACTTCCTTCGGATTGACGAAATGCGTCATGCCGAAGCGCTCGCCCCACGCCTTGCGGTCGTTGTTGATGTCGACGCCGATGATCATGTCGGCGCCGGCGAGGCGCAGGCCCTGCAACACGTTCAGCCCGATGCCTCCCAAGCCGAACACGATCGCCTTGGCGCCGGGCTCGACCTTCGCGGTGTTGATCACCGCGCCGATGCCGGTGGTGACGCCGCAGCCGATGTAGCAGACTTTGTCGAAGGGGGCGTCCTCGCGGATCTTCGCCACCGCGATTTCCGGCAGCACGGTGTAGTTGGCGAACGTCGAGGTGCCCATGTAGTGGTGGATCGGCTTGCCGCCGATGGAAAACCGCGATGTGCCGTCCGGCATCAGCCCTTGGCCTTGCGTGGCGCGGATCGCGGTGCAGAGATTGGTCTTGCGCGACAGACACGACGGACACTGCCGGCACTCCGGCGTGTACAGCGGAATGACGTGGTCGCCCTTCTTGACGCTAGTGACGCCGGGGCCGACATCGACCACGATGCCCGCGCCTTCATGGCCGAGGATCGCCGGAAACAAGCCTTCCGGATCGGCGCCGGAGAGGGTGAATTCGTCGGTGTGGCAGACGCCGGTGGCCTTGATCTCCACCATGACCTCGCCCTCGCGCGGGCCGTCGAGTTGGACCGTGGTAATCTCCAACGGCTTTCCTGCGGCAATGGCGACGGCGGCGCGAACATCCATGATGAATTCCCGTTCTCTCTGCGGTGTTATGTGAAATTGCGCGAGCGTTCCGCGCAAACTTGCGTTGCCGCTTAGCATAAGTTCGGGCACTCAATG
>Ga0209952_1003762_pt1 | contig 10304 bp, 7 predicted proteins | sample ThiBiot_750_biof_2_FD_183951 | JGI IMG/M metagenome (GOLD analysis project Ga0209952, IMG submission 183951) | Wastewater bioreactor microbial communities from Cape Town, South Africa - Thiocy_cont_750_biof (SPAdes) | ecosystem: Engineered > Bioreactor > Thiocyanate-remediating >...
GGCAGGATATTCGGAGGCGAAGTAGCAGACACGCATCGGACTACCTTTCCGGTCAATAGGCGTTGATGCGCGCGCGCTTCGAGAAAGCGGTCCTGACCAGGATCTTCAGGTCGAAGAAGAACGACCAGTTGTCGACATAGTAGAGGTCGTGCTCGATGCGCTGCTGCATCTTCTCGAAGGTATCGGTTTCCCCGCGCAGGCCATTCACCTGCGCCCAGCCGGTCATGCCGGGCTTGACGTTGTGACGCCGGAACATCCTGCGGATCTGGTCGGCAAACATCTGGTTGTGGGCCAGCGCGTGCGGCCGCGGCCCGACCAGCGACATCTCCCCGCGCAGCACGTTCAAGAGCTGCGGCAGTTCGTCGATGTTCGTCCGCCGCAGGACCCGGCCCACGCGCGTCACGCGCGGATCGTCGCGGACGGCCTGGCGAAACCCGGTGCGCGCATCATCCATGCAGTGCATGCTGCGGAATTTCAGCACCTGGATCGGCTGGTTGTTGAAGCCGAGGCGCGTCTGGCGGAACAGCGCCGGCCCGCGCGACTCGAGCCGGATCAACGCCGCGACCACGACGAACAGCGGCCAGAGCGTCATCAGCAGCACCGAGGCGCCCGCGACGTCGAAGGCCCGCTTGAGGAAGCGGTCCCGCAGCGAACAGCTCGAGCACCCGCAAATGGCCGTAGGTACCGATGCGGCTGCGGCGCATGAGTTCGGCCAGTTCGATCGGCAGGAGCTGGATGCGGACCGGAAGTTCCGACAATGTCTCGACGGCATGCGAGACCACCTGCATGTTGTCGGAGCCGAACAGGATCAGCACGGCATCGATCGGGAGCGCTCGGCACTCCTGCCGGATGGCCAAAAGCTGCTGCTCGAGGGCTGCGCCTTCCGCGTCGTCCTCGGACACGGACGGGAAATCGTACCACCGCAGGATATGCTCGTAGCGCGCCGCCAGCCGGGCTCGGACATGCCCGACGCCACGCGCGCCGGGCATGACGAGCACGACCATGCTCTCGCGATGCCATTGCTCCTGCCAGCGAACGCGGTCGACGACCTGCCAGAGGCCGGCCCTGACGGCGACCTGCGCCAGCAGGGTCGAAAGCCATTGCGCGAGGAACGTCCCGCGGGAATAGCCCTGCAGGCTGTTGGCGAGATAGGCGAAGGTCAGAAGCGCGACGAAGGAAAGGGCGAGCGCAGCGACGCCGCGCGAACAGCTGTGCTCGTTCCATTGCGGACCCAGCAGGTCATACTGGTTGTCGGCAATGCACAGGGCGACGTACAGCGCCGCCACCCCGACCGATGCCAGCGCATAGTCCGCCCGGAAGAAGACCACGCCGTAAGCCACGGCCGAGTAAGCGAGAAACGCTGCATAGGCGCAGGCCGCGATGACGATCATCTCGGTCGTGGCCACGACGACCGTCCAGAAAAACTGTGTTCCACGCGTCAGGGAGACCGTGGCAAGATGTCGCTCGCGAGGGGAAATAGCATTGGTCGACATGGGCTCATCGAATGCTGTCGCGGTTGAGCGAAATGATCGATCGTGACGACAGATTAATGCTTCTCGGCAGCCTCAAGTTCTTCTCGACCTATCTATGATGCGTCCGGCAGCCTCGATCTGAAGATATTCCCCGATGAAATGCGCAACCTGTTGCGCATTTCGGCACTCCCCCGGCTAACCGAATTTGCGTCTCCGTCGTTTCAACTGATCCATGCCGCAACGGCATGGTCCACGACAACGCTCGAAAGCTCCGTCCCTCGAACAAATCAACCGCCTCGGCATTGAATTTTCAGAACGGCACGTGACCTGGCTGCGGCTCGCACCGCAACACGGCGTCTCGACCGGCATCGTCGCCTCCTGTCTCCTTGCCCGAGGGATTTTTGATGCCACCAGACACAGCACTTCCCCATACGGCTGAAGCGGCGCAGCCTGGCCGGGTCCAGATCCTGAACGGCCGGTTCGACAAACTCTCCATGGATCAGACCGTAGAAGAGCTCATCCAGGCGGTCCGCACCGGTGAACGCGGCATCCTGTCGACCGTCAACGTGGCGATCCTGATGATGATGCGCTCCAGCCCCCGGCTGCAGCGCTTCATCGATGCATCGCGCTGGACGGTGGCCGATGGCCAGCCGCTCGTGTGGGCCTCGCATCTCTGGCAGCAGCCCCTGCCTGAGCGTGTCGCGGGCATCGATCTGATCGACAGACTCTGCGCCCGCGCCGTGCAGGAAGGTATCGGAGTCTATTTTCTCGGCGCCGAGAGTGACATCGTCCGCTCGGCCGTTGGCATTCTCCAGGCCCGCCACCGCGGCCTCGACGTCCGTGGCTATGCCGACGGCTATTTCCGGCCGGACCAGGCGCCGGCACGGGCACGGGCCGTCGCCGAAAGCGGAGCCGGGTTGCTGTTCGTCGCAATGGGCGTGCCCCGGCAGGAGCACTTCATCGAGGAGCAGTGGGACAATCTCGGGGCGCAGGTCGTCGTTGGCGTCGGCGGCAGCCTCGACGTGATCACGGGCCGCCGAAAGCGGGCTCCCGCATTCGTCCAGCGCGCCGGGCTCGAATGGGCTTATCGCCTCGCCCAGGAACCGCGTCGCCTTTTCAGGCGCTACCTGGTCACGAACTCGCAGTTCCTCGGGCTGATCTCGTGGAGCGCGATCGCCCAGGTCTCGCGCGCCCGACGCGCAGCCCCGCGGCCTTGAGCGAGGTGGAAATGGCTTCCCGCAAACGCATTCTCGTCGTGATGGGCACGCGCCCCGAGGCGATCAAGCTCGCACCGCTCATCCTGAAGGCGAAGGCCGATCCCGACCGCTTCGAGGTCCTGGCGGTACGGACCAGTCAGCATCGCGAAATGCTCGATCAGGTGGTGACCTATTTCGACCTGCCGATCCTCGCCGACCTGAACGTCATGCGAAAGGATCAGGGCCTCACCCATGTGACGACCGCGGTACTTCAGGGTCTGCAGCAGGTGATCGCCAGCGTACACCCCGATGTGGTCGTCGTGCAGGGCGACACCACGACGAGTTTCGTCGGCGCCCTGGCAGCCTTCTACGAAAACGTCCCCGTGGCGCATGTCGAGGCCGGCCTCAGGACCTATGACAAGCAGGCCCCCTTCCCGGAGGAGGTCTACCGTCGGCTGACCACCGTCATCGCCGATTTTCATTTTGCGCCGACCGAGACCGCCAGGTTAAACCTGCTGAAGGAGAACGTGCCGGCTGGGACGATCTGGGTCACCGGAAACACCGCGATCGACGCCTTGCTGCTGACGCTCGCCAAGGCCACGCCGGAGCCGTCTCGCGAGAAGGCCCCGACCCTCCTCCTGACCACCCATCGCCGCGAGAATCATGGCGAGCCGATGCAGCGGATCTGCGAAGCCGTCCTGATCTTGCTGAAGGGCTTCCCGGAGCTGCGGGTCGTCTGCCCCGTCCATCTCAGCCCGCGCGTGCGCCAGGTCGTCGAACCGATGCTCGGCTCGCATCCCCGCGTCTCGCTGGTTGAGCCTCTCGGCTACGAGGATTTCGTGCTGGCGATGAACGACGCCCATATCATCCTGTCCGATTCGGGCGGAGTCCAGGAGGAGGCACCGGCGCTCGGAAAGCCGGTCCTCGTGCTGCGCGACAGCACGGAGCGCCCGGAGGCCGTCGAAGCCGGCACCGCGCGCCTGGTCGGCACCGAGGTGGCCGCCATCGTCTCGGCATGCCGGGAACTGCTGACGAACCCGGCTGCCTATCGCGCCATGGCGCAGGCCCGCAACCCGTTTGGCGACGGCCACGCCTCCGAACAGATCCTCGACGTTCTCGCCCGGTCGCTGGACAGCACCACGCGGCATGAACCGGCCGCGCCAGCAGCCACACCGGCGAGCGCCCCGCCCGTGCGGAAGCGGCCGCGCGAGCCGGCGCTGCAGGTGGCGATGGCGGCGGATGCCACGACGCGGCTCTCCTCCGCCGCGCCGAATCCCGGATCGACGTGACGACCATGACTGCGGCGGTCACCCTTGTGCTGCTCGGCGCCTGTTTCCTCGCAGCGATCCCGGTCGCCTTCCTGGCTGTACAGATTGCGGCAAGCCTTCTTCCCCGGAGGCCGCTCCCGTCGCCTGAAACGATCCGCCCACGATTCGCGGTGATCATGCCCGCCCATGACGAGGAGGCGGTCATCGCCCGCAGCATCTCGACGATCATGCCGCAGCTGGGGCCGGCCGGGCGGCTGCTGGTGGTCGCCGACAATTGTTCGGACGCCACGGCGGGGGTCGCCGCTCGGGCCGGCGCCGAGGTCACGATCCGGCAGGATCTCACGCGCATCGGGAAGGGGTATGCGCTGGCTCACGGCATCAAGGCACTTGCCTCGGATCCACCGGAGGTCGTCATCGTCATCGATGCCGATTGCGACGCGATGCCGGGCTCGCTCGCCCTTCTGGCCGGGCGCTGCCTGGCGGGCAACCGCCCTGCGCAGGCGCGTTACACCATGCTGGCCCCGGCCTGCCCCAATGCGGCCGACAAGGTTTCGCGGCTGGCCTGGACGATCAAGACCTTCGTGCGCCCTCTCGGCTCCGCCAGACTCGGCTGGCCATGCCAGTTGATGGGTTCGGGTATGGCCCTGCCCTATGCGTTCCTGGACAGGCTGGACCTCGCGACGGGTCATCTCGCGGAGGACCAGAAGCTCGGCGCCGATTTCGCCGTGGCCGGCAAGGCGCCGCAGTTCTGCCCTGATGCCGAGATCGTCAGCCGGCTGCCGCAAGGTGAAACGGGCAAGCGCCAGCAGCGCACGAGGTGGGAGCACGGCCACCTCGCGATCATCGGTGAATTCTGCTTTCCCCTGGCCGCGCGCGCGATCGCGCAGCGCAGCCCGCACCTTCTCGCCTTCATGCTTGATCTGTGCGTGCCGCCGCTGACGCTGCTGGCGATGGCCTTGCTGCTGATCGCCGTCCTCGGCTTCGCCTGGTTCGTCGGCACCGGGGCGACAGTCCCGCTCCTCGCCTCCGCGTTGCTGCTCGCCATCTTCGCGGCAACGATCGCGACCGCGTGGTGGCGCTTCGCCCGGGATGTGATCGCATGGCGCGAGCTGGCGGCAGGGCCGGCCTACTGCCTGCTCAAGCTGCCCTCCTATATCCGCTTCTTCATCCATCGCCGGATCGAGTGGGTTCGCACGGAACGATGAGGGCGGATGGCGCCAGCACGCGTCGCCGGCTCCACGTCGTTGCGACGGGCCGGTCGCGCAGGGGGCCGGCGCTCCGCGCTAGCGGGACGGTGTGGTTGCTGGCCCTGGCAGCGATCGGATACTTCACCGGCGCTCGGGCGGACGATGCCACGCCAATTGTCCCCGGCAGGGGCGTGAAGCCATTCGTTCTCGGCGATCGGCCCTTCACGGCGACCTCCTCATGGAACACGCCGATCGCTTCGAACGCCCGATTCGCACGGATCCGCTGGCCATCGCGCGCCTTGTTCGGCGTCGCCTGGAGCAGCTACTCCCCGGCTATCCATATCACCTCGGCCTTGGACCCGGTCGTCGCGGTCGACTACCCCGCGAGCTGGGGCAATCCTGCCGGCACGCTGCAGCTGCACCTCTCTGCCGATGTCGACGGCGCGCCGGGAACCGACGGCGAGGTCCTGGTGATCGATGGCGAGATCGTTCACAATTTCTGGCAGTTCAAGCGGCAAAGTACCGTCAAGGCGACGGCTCAATCCTATGCCGCAACGAATCTCCTGACGGGTGACGGCTGGGGCCGGGCCTCACCGTTTCTCGGGGCCGGCATCGTTGCGGCCGGCGCGAGCCAGCTGGCCGGCCTGCTGGTCCAGGCCGAGACCGATCGGGGCGAGATCGAGCATGCCCTGCAGATCGCGGTCGATGCGGCCTATGCCAAGCCGGGCCGCACCGGCGCGGCGATCAGCAGCGACGGCGGCAATCGGCATGGCCTGGTCCGGGAGGGTCAGCGCCTCGGTGTTCCCGCTGCCGTTCGGATGCCGCGGGGGCTGTCGCCGCTCGGGCAGAAGGTCTTTCGCGCCTATCAACGCTACGGCGCCTTCGTGATCGACGTCGCCGACGGCGTCACCAACCTGCGCGCCCAGTCCAATGCCTACGACGAAGCGACGATCGCGGCGCTGCAAGTCGATCTCGGCCGGATTTCCCGGCTGCTCCAGCGCGTCAAGAAGCCTTAGAGGCCGCCGACCGCGCCGGCCGATCACGCCCCGGCACCATCAGCCCGGCGCGTGCGACAAGCCGACTTTCCACGCCCTTTAGAACCGCGAGAACCGCGCCGGCCGAGCGGGTCGGCCGGCATCATCTGATCTCCGTCAGCGGGGCAATTCTGTCGCCGCAGGTTCCAGCGTGACTCGGCCTTTTGGCGCGAATCCACCGAATGTCCACAGAGCGATACCAAGTAATTACTTGAAATATATGGTTAATTTTTTTTCTTAACAAATTTCCTTTGGCATCACAATCCAAACACGATATCCCACCACCCTCGTTTGTGGATGGGCCTACGATTCGCCGTTTGAGATGGCGATGACCCGTCATCCGGCCGCAAGTCGCGCAGCATGCCTGGCTATTCGCTGCGTTCTCGGCGGAATGGCGACTGATACCTGCCTGGCCTACCAATCTCGCCTTCTGCCTTCCTTTCGTATAATCTAAGGAACACAGGCATATGACCTCACTCGAAACTCGGCCATTTACTGCGTCTTCGAGTTGGAATACTCAAGTAGCGAGCGATGCAACCTTCACAAAACTTGGATGGCCTGCATCAACTGGATACAACTACAGCGTTGCATGGGATAGTTATTCTCCTTCCGTTTACGTTGCATCGCCTTCCGATCCACTCGTTCAAGTAACGTACCCGCCGGGTTGGGGTTATCCTGGCGGTACCGTCAGCGTTCATATGCCCGCGGCGGCAAACGGCGCGGCCGGAACCGATGGTGAGCTGATCGTCATCGACGGCGACGTCGCCTATAACTTCTGGCAGTTCAACCGGACGAGCACGACGACGGCTTCGGCCGCTTCGTTCGGCGCTGAAAACATCGTCACCGGCGACGGCTGGGGCAGCAAGTCGCCCTTCCTGAGCGCCGGGATCACCGCCGTCGGTGCGAGCCAGCTCGGCGGGCTCCTGGTCAAGGACGAGATCAACGACGGCTCGATCGACCACGCGCTGCAGCTCGTCGTCGATTCCAAGCTGGTCCAGTCCGGAGCGGTCGGCCAGGCCATCTCCAGTGACGGCAGCAGCGGCTCGGGCATCGTCAAGGAAGGCCAGCTGCTTGCAATTCCGCCGGGTACGCCAATGCCGGCCGGGCTTTCTCCGCTGGGCCAGCAGGTGTTCAAGGCCATGCAGCAATACGGCGCCTATGTCGTCGACGTCGCCGGCGGCACGACCAATGTTCGCGCGCAGGCCAACGCCTTCGACGACGCGACGATGACCGCCCTGTGGCACGACATGGGCAGCATCACGCCCCTGCTCCAGGGCGTCAGCGGCGGCACGGCCTCCTCCGGTTCGGGAAGCACCGGCGGAACCACCGTGACGGACCCGCCGGCCACGAACCCGCCGGTCGCGACCAATCCGCCGACCACGACCGATCCGACGACGCCGACCACCCCCACGACGCCGACGACGCCGGCGACGGATACCACCAAGCCGACCTTGCAGTGGGTTGCGGCCAACGGCACCGGCCTGACCAACGGCAGCGGCACGGTCCATGCCGGCGATACGGTGAGCTTGACGCTCAAGTTCAGCGAGGCCGTCGCCGTCAGCGGCGCGCCGACTCTGTCGCTGAACGACAAGGGCACCGCCAAATACGTCAGCGGCGCCGGCACCGATACCCTGCAGTTCGAGTACACGGTTGCGGCGGGCCAGAACACCTCCGACCTGGCGATCAGCTCCTTCGGCCTGTCCGGGGTGAAGGATCTGGCCGGTAATGCCCTGAATCTCTCGGGTGCCCCGCGCCAGCCGGCCGGCACCCTCGTGGTCGACACCAGGACCACCTCGCGGGACACGACCGCCCCGAAGGTGCAGTGGATCGCTACGAGCGGGAACAACATCACCAATGGCGGTGGCACCGTCGCTGCCGGCGACACCGTCCGCCTGTCGGTCAACTTCAACGAGGTGATGACGGTCAACGGAGCGCCGACGCTGTCGCTCAACAGCAAGGGCACCGCCACCTATGTCGGCGGAGCCGGGACGAACACCCTGCAGTTCGACTACGTGGTGAAGGCCGGCGAGAGCGCCTCCGATCTCGAGGTGTCTGGTTACAAGCTGACCGGCGTCACGGATCAGGCAGGCAATGCCGTCAACGTCGCCGGCGCGCCGCACCAGCCGGGTGGGACGCTGGCCGTCGGCGGGGCCCTGTCGCAGCAGCCGGTGGTCAGCGCCGACGCGCCCGTGGTCCAGTGGGTCGCGGTATCCGGGTCGAACATCCGCAACGGGCACGGCACGGTCGGTGTGGGCGACACCGTCTGGCTCTCCGTCAACTTCGACGAGGCGATGTCGGTGAATGGCGCGCCGACGCTGTCCCTGAGCAGCGGCGGCACCGCCAACTATGTCAGCGGTGCCGGCACCAACACCTTGCAGTTCAAGTATGTGGTGGGAGCAGGCGACAACGCGCCCGATCTCGAGATCTCCGGATACAACCTGCAGGGTGTCGCCGACCGGACGGGCAACGCGGTCAACCTCGACGGCGCGCCTCATCAGCCCGGTGGCGTGCTGACCATCGCCACGGCGACGCCGGCCGTCGCCACGGCATCGAGCCAGTTGACCGCCACGCTGCTGTCTCCGGCGGCCGATCTGGTGGTGCCTGCGGCTGCCACCGCCGCTTCGCCGGCGACGTCGAGCAACTGGCTCTCCGGCCAGGGGACCGACCTGTCGTTCGGGAACCGCAAGACGGTCGGCTTCCCGGGCTCCCAGGATGCCGGCACGGCCGCGCCTTCGCAGGGGTCGGCGATGTCGAAGCTCGCACTGCTCGATCAGTACGCGGCGTCGAGTTTCGCCACCTCTGCATCGACCTCGACCGGGTCGGCTCAGGGGTGGTGGAACAACCCTGCCCAGACGCTCGCGAAGCCGCAGGCCTGAGGCCGGCGCCGGTCCGGCGGTGCGCCATATCGCGCCGCCCGGCCGCTGCACAGCCTCGAGCGTCCGACGTTCAAACTAGCCGTGCGCGTGGGGGTATCTCCACGCGCCCGTCTCCCACATCATCATTCCGGGGCCGTGACGGTTGGAAAATCCCGATAACGATACCCATCCCATCGCTGACGATGGCCTGGTCGCGCTTTTGTTCATCCTGCGCAGCCAGGGCGTCAGCGTTCTTCCAGAGCAGATCCAGCACCAGTTTCCCGGCTGCCCGATCGGGGTGTCCGAGATGGTGCGGTGCGCCAAGGGCCTGGGGCTCAAGGCCAGGGCGATCACTTCGACCTGGGAACGGCTGGCCGGCACGCCGCTGCCGGTGATCGCGGCGCTGCGCGACGGCGGCTTCCTGGTGCTCGGCCGCTGCGGCGACGATCGAATCCTCGTCCAGGCGCCCAATGCCCCGCGGCCGAGCATGATGTCGCGCGAGGAATTCGAGGCGGCCTGGGACGGCCGGCTCGTTCTGATGACCAAGCGGGCAACGCTGACCGATCTCGCCCGCCGGTTCGACATCACCTGGTTCATGGGCGCCATCCACAAGTACCGCCGGCTTCTCGGCGAAGTTCTAGTCGCGTCCTTCTTCCTCCAGCTCTTCGGGCTGGTTTCGCCGCTGTTCTTCCAGGTCGTCATCGACAAGGTGCTCGTGCATCGCAGCATGAGCACCCTGGACGTGCTGGTCATCGGGCTCGTGGCCATCGCCGTGTTCGAGGTCGTGCTGGGCGCCCTGCGGACCTATCTGTTCTCGCATACGACGAACCGGATCGACGTCGAGCTCGGGGCGCGCCTGTTCCGCCACCTGCTGGCCCTGCCGATCGGCTATTTCCAGGCTCGGCGCGTTGGTGATTCCGTCGCGCGCGTTCGCGAACTGGAGAACATACGCAACTTCCTGACCAGCTCGGGGCTGACGCTCGTCATCGATCTCTTCTTCACGGTCGTCTTTGTCGCGGCGCTGTTCTTCTACTCCCCGTTGCTGACCTGGATCGTCCTGGCCTCGCTGCCCGTCTATGTCGGGATCTCGGCGGGGGTAACGCCGCTCTTTCGCCGCTACCTCGACGACAAGTTCGCCCGCGGCGCCGAGAACCAGGCTTTTCTCGTCGAGAGCGTGACGGCGGTCGAGACGCTGAAGGCCATGGCGATCGAGCCGCAGATGCAGCAGCGCTGGGAGGAGCAGCTCGCCGCCTATGTCGCGGCCAGTTTCCGTGTCCTGAACCTGGGCAACA
>Ga0209952_1003763_pt1 | contig 10303 bp, 9 predicted proteins | sample ThiBiot_750_biof_2_FD_183951 | JGI IMG/M metagenome (GOLD analysis project Ga0209952, IMG submission 183951) | Wastewater bioreactor microbial communities from Cape Town, South Africa - Thiocy_cont_750_biof (SPAdes) | ecosystem: Engineered > Bioreactor > Thiocyanate-remediating >...
GGGGTGGTGCCGCTGGTCACCGGCGATCTGCCGTCCGATCATCTGTTCCCGCTGCTGCCGCTGGTGCGCGACGCCGCCGGAACGGTGCATTTCGGCAGCTGGGACATTTACGGCATCACCGTGCTGATGGGGGCGATGTTCGGCGCGGGCTGGTCGACCTACGGCTTCGAGACCGCGGTCTGCTACACCCGCGAATTCAGGAATCCGGCGCGCGATACGCCGCGCGCGCTGATCGCCTCGGGATTGCTGTGCATCCTGATCTTCGCGCTGGTGCCGCTGGCGTTCCAGGCCTCGCTCGGGCTCGAAGGGATGCTGACGCCGGGGATCTACGACGGATCGGGGGTCGCGCTCGCGCTGGCGCGGATCGTCGGCGGCGGGGTCGTCGTGTCGAACATCTTCATCACGATGCTGATCCTCTCGCTGCTGCTGATCGTGATGACCTCGATGATGGGATCGTCGCGCACGCTCTATCAGGCGTCGGTCGACGGGTGGCTGCCCAAGTATCTCGCGCGGGTGAACCCGCACGGCGCGCCGACCGCGGCGATGTGGACCGATCTCGGATTCAACCTGCTGCTGCTGCTCACCTCGGATTATTTCGCGGTGCTGATGATCAGCAACGTCTGCTACATGGTCTTCAATTTCCTCAACCTGCAATCGGGGTGGATCCACCGCATCGACCGCGCCGGCTGGGAGCGCCCGTTCCGCTGCCCGACGTGGCTGCTCGCGACCGGCGCCGTGTTCGGCTTCGTCAACATGGCCTTCATGGGGGCGGGGGCGGATGTGTGGGGGAAGAATACGCTGCGCAACGGGCTGATCGCGGTGTTGCTGATCGTCCCCGTCTTCCTGTTCCGTCATTTCGTGCAGGACAAGGGGCGGTTCCCGGTGCGCGCCGACGGGGTTGCCGAGCCGCCGACGGTGCGGCGCGCGGGGGTGCTGCCATGGGTGACGCTGCTGGCGTGCGTCGTGGTGGTGGCGGTGGCGCACGCGGTGGCGCGGCTACCGCTCCATTAAATCCGTGCAATGCTGGTGAACCCCGGCTGCCAGGCCAGTTCAGCGTGCGAAAAGACGTGCCCTGCTAGACCCGCTCCTATCGAACAAGCGTAGAGGAGTGGGACCATGAAGATCACAATCCCCTTGATCGCCATCCTTGCCGGGAGTGCTTTCGCAACGATCCCTTCGGTCGCTTCGGCGCAAAGCTGGGGTGTCTATGTCGGGTCGGACAGTCCCTATTATGACCGGGGCTATTACAACCAGGGTTATAATTACGACCGGTCTTTTTATCGGGATCGCGATGGCGGTTATTACCGGCATGACGACTGGCGCGATCGCCGCGAGCGATGGGAGCGCGAACGTGCGCGGCGCTATTGGATGCAGCGCCGCTGGGAACGCGAACATCGCTGGCATCACGATGACGACGACGACAATTGATCGTTAGCGTCGCGGGCTCAACCGCGTCACCGCGGTTGCGCCTTCGCGCGCCTCAATTGTCGCAGGCGTCGTAATATCCTGCGCGGCAGGCCGCGACGGCGCGGCCATCTCGCGCTCATATTGCGCGCGGCTGCGGGCATAGCGATCCATATCGCGGTCGTGGTCACGCGATGCCGCGACATAATCGGCATCCTCGTAACCGCCCGGGCGCACGACATGATAACGCGGCCCGCGGTTGGCGGCGGCGGCCTGGAGGTTGAGCTGGCGGGTTTGCTCGCTGTCGCGGGCATGCGCGTCGGCGCTGCGCATCGAGGGATCGCGCGGATCGTCGGCGAAGGCTGCCGTGGGAATTGTCGCTGCGATGATCGCCACGCCGATAAGCCGCTTGCCGCGCATGTAACGCACCCCACCCTTGAACCCGGCACGGGCGTATCAGCGCGCTAGCGTTTCGCAAATCAATTGCGACGAGATGCCGGGGCGCGCGTCAGGCGGGTTGATGCGCGGCCTTCACCGATCGCCGCAGCACATCGCCGTAGCCGGTCGCGATACAGGCGTAACCCTCGTAAAATCCCCGGCTTTTCAGCAGGCGGTGCATCTCGCGCAACCGATAGGGCGGCACCCCGGCGGCAAGATGGTGTTCGAGATGGTAACTCACATTATTGGGCGCGACGAACAGCCGTTCCCACCAGCGCACCAAGGTGGTCGAGGTATTGAGTCGCGCATCGGTGTCGCTGCGGTCGGTCGCGACGCCGTGCTCGCCGATCTGCCGCAGCCGGACGATCGCGGGATAGACGAACAGCAACGCCACCCACCACAAGGCATAGGCCCACCAGCCGCCCGCGAGCGCGAGGATCGCGAACAGACCGGCCTGAAACACCAGCCAAGGCCATTGTTCGGCAAAGCGGAAACGGCGGAAGGCGAGCAATTGATCGCGAAATCCGGTCCGCCCGGTCAGATCGCGCGCGAATTTGCGGCGCAACGATTCGCGCGCGACCGGATAGCTTTGGACGAAGCCGATATCGGGATCGTTCGGGGTGCCGGCGAACCGGTGGTGCTTGAGGTGATAGCTGCGATATTTGGGCAGCGAGCTCATCATCGGCACCGCGGCGAGCCATTGCCCGACGGTCTCGTTCAAGCGTCGCCCGCTGAACAAGGCGTGATGCGCGCAATCGTGGACGATGATGCCGAGCCCGAGTTGCCGGCCGGCGATCACCAGCACCGCGAGCACGATCGTCAGCGGATTCGGCCAGGCGATCGCCAGCGCGAAGGCGCCCGCGATCAGCGCCCAGTTGACGGCGAGCGTCCACCAGCCCCACGCATTGGAGGTACGCGTCAATTGTGCCAGTTCATCCTTGCTGAGAAAGTCGGTGAACCGATCGCGGGGCATCGTGCGGGTCCTTCGGGCTGTCGAACGGAGTTGTAACAGGAAATGGCTTTGTGAGTCAAACATCGTTACATCACTGGCGCGAGCCCTTGTCGGCGCGGACGCTCGCGCTGGCCTTTCTGTCGACCAGCGGCGCGCGGCCGATGCGCGCGGCGGCGCTGGCGCGCCGCGCCGAAATCTGCGGGGTCGACGGCGCGGCGATGCGGATGGCGCTGGGGCGGCTGGTGCGCGACGAGATGGTCGAGCAGGTCGAGCGCGGGGTCTATGCGATCGGGCGCGAGGGGCTGGCGCTCAATCGCGTCGCGCGCGGCTGGGCCGAGGCGGAATCGCGCGTCCGGGCGTGGGACGGACGCTGGATCGTCGTAGCGGTCGATCATCTCGGGCGCAGCGACCGCCGGCAGGTGCGCGCGCAGGAGCGCGCGTTGCGGCTCAACGGGCTGGCGCGCGCGGAAAGCGGCTTGTGGGTGCGGCCCGACAATCTGGCGCTGTCGCTCGAGGATTTCGCCGCGCGCCTCGTCGGGCTCGGGCTCGACGAGACCGCGACGATCCTCGGCGACGTGCGCGCGCTCGCGACGCAGGAGGCGGCGTTCCGCGGTCTATGGCCGGCGGCGGCGATCGCGGCGCGCTACCGGCACTGGATCGACGAGATGGCAGCGAGCGAGGATCGCCTCGCCGCGATGACGACCGTCGAGGCGGCGCGCGAGACGTTGCTGCTCGGCCAGTCGGTGATCCGCACGATCAACACCGATCCCTTGCTGCCCGCCGAGATGGTCGATGCCGCGCTGCGGGCGGAAATGATCGCGGCGATGCGGCGCTACGATACGATCGGCAAGAGCTTCTGGGCGAAGGTCGAGTGAGTGACATCCTTAGTAGTTGAAGTATTCTGTGCGCGGGGATAGGTCTGGCGGCACTTCGACCCCATAGAATAACGGAGAGCCGCAGATGGAGATGACGCGCAGGGGGCTGTTGGGTGGCGCGCTGGCGGGGGCGGCGATCTCGGCCGCGCCGCTGCGCGCGGCGACCACGCCCGAGGATCGCTGGATATTGCTGGGGACCGGCGGCGGGCCGGTGATGCGCAAGACGCGGATGCAGCCGGCCAATCTGCTCCAGGTCGGCGATCGTTCCTATCTGATCGATCTCGGCGCGGGGGTGACGCGGCAATTGGTGCAGGCCGGGGTCGCGCCGAGCCGGATCGACGCCGCGTTCATTTCGCATCTCCATCTCGATCATACCGCGGGGATCGCCGCCTTCCTGTCGCTCGATTGGGTACAGGCGGCGATGCAGCGGCTGCGCAGCGCCCCGGTGCCGATCTACGGCCCACCGGGGACGCAGACGGTGATCGACAGCAGCATCAAGGCGATCGCGATCCAGGCGGATATCTTCCGCGGCGAGAGCGCGCATTCGCCGCCGCCCGACAAATTCTTCTTCGGCAAGGATATCACCCAGCCGGGGCCGGTGGAGGTGTATCGCGACGAGATGCTGCGGGTGACCGCGGTCGAGAATACGCATTATGCGACGATGCACCTGCCGGCGCGGCCTTATGGCCACGACATGTCCTTCTCCTATCGCTTCGAAACGCCGCGGCGCAGCATCGTCTATACCGGCGATACCGGGCCGAGCCCCGCGGTGGAGGCGCTGGCCAGCGGTGCCGACGTGCTGATCAGCGAGATCATCGACCTGCCGGGGGTGGTCGCGGATATCCGAAGCCGCAGCGCGGACAAGAGCGTCGATGTCACCCCGATGATCCGGCATATGGAGCTGGAGCATCTGACCCCGGAGAATGTCGGCGCGCTGGCGGCGCGGGCCAAGGTGGGCAAGCTGGTGCTGACCCATTTGGGCATGGCGCCGGGGGCGGAGGATCTCGACGAAACGGCGGCGCTGGCGGCGATCCGCAAGAATTACCGCGGCCCGGTGGTGGTGGGGAAGGATCTGATGCGCGTTTGAGCATCGCGCCTCAGATCGGGACGACCTCTCCGTTCGCGCTGAGCTTGTCGAAGCCCTGGCTTTTTCTTCCGACGAAGAAGGACAGCCCTTCGACGAGCGCAGGGCGAACGGATCATAGCCGCCCACGAATGTCCGGGCCCGGCGCCGATCCAGCCCCGGGCCCCCGTTTTCTTACTTCGGCATCCCGCTCAATCCGCTCGCCGTGCGCAGCGCGGTGCCGTCGAGGCGATAGCCGTCGAGGAACACGGTGTTGACGTGGCGGAGGGTGCCGAGATCCTTCGAGGTGTCGCCGTCGACGAGGATGATGTCGGCGGCCTTGCCCGGCGCGATCGATCCGGCGCGATCGGCCATCCCGGTTATCCGCGCGGGGATGATCGTCGCGGTCTGCAATGCCTCGGCGTTGCTCAGCCCGGCCTGCTGGTAGAGCTCCAGCTCGCGCACCAGCTCGAGCCCATAGCCGTCGGTGCCCGCGACGATCCGCACCCCGGCCTTGTGCAGCCGGTTGACCAGCCCGACCATCTTGTCGAAGCTCTTGCGGAAATCGTCGCGCGTCAGCCCGCCGAACAAGGGATAGCCGCCGACCCGCCAGCTCCGCGCGACCGCGGGCGGCGCGATATCGGCGAAGGGCGCATATTCGGGCGAGATCGCCGAGCCGTCGGAGGTCATCATCGGCTCCCACACCGTCAGCGTCGGATCGATGATCGTGCCGCGCTTGGCGAGTTCGGCATAAAAGGCCGTCATCGCCGGGGAATCGAGATCGACGTCCTTGCCGTATTTCGCCGGGCCTTCGAGCCGCGCGGCGGTATTGGCCTTGTCGACCACCTCCTGCGGCATCGCCTGCATCATGATGAAATTGATGTGGGTGACCTCGTCATAGCCCGCGCGCACCGCATCGAGCGGGCGCATCCCGGCGGGGATATGGCCGTGGACGTGGAGCCCCAATTTGTGCGCCTCGGCGGCGGCCGGGGCGATCCACGCCGGATTCATCGAGGTGTAGAATTTCGCGCCCCACAGCCCGGCCTGCTTGATCTTGTCGACCGCGGCGACCGCCTCCGCCGCCGAGGAGACGGTGAGCGCACCCTGCGCGGCGAGCGGGTCCTTGCGATCGATGATCACCGAGATCTTGCCGTCGGGGGCGAGCAGATCGCCCGCCGCGCGGCGCCTGTAGATGCTGTGCGCGTCGTCGATCAGCGAGCCCGGGCTGCGATAATTGGTCATCCCGGTCGCGACATTCTGCAGCAGGTTCCAGTCGTCGCCGACATGCTGGTGCGAATCCCACAGCCCCGGCGACAGCGTCTTGCCGCGCCCGTCGATCACCATCGCGCCGGCGGGGGGCTTGATCGACCCGCCCGCGGCGACCGCGGCGACCTTGCCCTCGGCGATCAGCACCGCGCGATCGGGCAGATATTTGCCCGCCACCGAATCGAACATCAGCACATGATCGACCAGCGTCGGCGTGCGATTGGCCGGGGTGAGGAATTGATGCGCGACATCGCGGACCATCGCCGCGGTGGCCTTGTCCTGAATCTCCTTCAGCTTCGGGCCGTTCTTCTCATATCCTTCGGGCAGCAGCGAAATGACCCCGGCATTGCCGAAGAAGCGATTGTCCTTGTCGAGCCACACCGGCAGCGGGGCGAAGCTGTAGCCGCGGATGAAGGCGAGTTTGACCGTTTCCGCGCCGTTCGGCCCGTCGATCTGCGCCGGCTGGCCGATCGTGATGCTGGCATGCCCGCCCGGCAGCATGTCGATGCCCTTGTCCCCGGCGGCGACCAGCGCGTCGACCTCGCCCGCCATAGGTGTTGTAGCGTTTGCCGGCGAACGGGGCCGAGCCCGAATCGATCACCGTCTTCCACCGCGCGACGCCGCCCGCGTCGACGTCGAACGTTTCGGTCGCGTCGCCCTGATCGGTATAGCCGCGGATCGCGATCGCGGTCGGCCGCTTGTCCGGCCCGAGCGTCATCACCTCGTCGGTCTCGGTGACCCAGCCGCGCAGCGACATCGACATGCGATAGGCGATCCGCCCGTCGGGCATCGTCCACGACCAGACGTCGCCGTGTTTTCCGGCGATCGAGCTGAAGGTATAGTGACGCGCGCCAGCCGGCGCGGTCATCAGCTGATCCTTTGAGATCGGCTCGGCGGTGGCGGTCGACGCGGCAATGGCGAGCAGAGACGCGAATAATATCCGGCGCATAGATGTGGCCCCTCAACGAGAATGGGGCGGAAACTGACAAGCCGCTGGCGCCAGCGCAACGATTGTTTGATCGCGCGGCAGCTTGTCGCGCTCACTGTGGCGCCGCTGCCGCATCGCGGACCCGGAATCAGCGTCACAAAGCGGCTTCATGAACGCGCGTCGGACGATTACGGTCGCGTGCGATGCTGGACCAAATCAACATCCGCGCCGCAAGCGTCCTCGCCGCGGTCCTGATCCTCGCGGGGTGCGCGGGCGGCAATTATCGCCCCGTCAGCGATACGCCGGTCAGGATCGGCCGGCCCTATGTCGTCCGTGGCACGACCTTTGTCCCCGCCGCCGATCCGACCTACGACATGCTCGGCTATGCAAGCTGGTATGGCGCGGAATCGGGCAATCGAACCGCCAACGGCGAACGCTTCCGTCCGCGCTGGATCACCGCGGCACACACGACATTGCCGCTGCCGACCTATGTCGAGGTGACCGCGCTCGAAACCGGGCGGCGGATCATCGTGCGGATCAACGATCGCGGGCCGTTTGCGACCGGTGGCGGGCGCATCATCGATCTGTCGCGCGGTGCCGCCGACGAACTCGGCATCAAGGCGCAAGGGCATGCGCCGGTCCGCGTCCGCCGCGTCGAGCCTTCGGAGAAAGATCGCGCGCGGTTGCGCGCGGGCAAGCCGGCGAGCAAGCTGCCGCCATTGCCGCCGGGGCAATTGGCGAACCTGCGCATGCAGCTTGCGACCGGTATGCAGGCGCCCATCGCCGAGTCCGGCGATCCGGGCGCGCCGATCACGCCGTTGCGGCGCTGAGACGAAAGGCCAGTGTCGGCGCCGGCCCGCCCAAGGGAGAAGGGGCCTTGGCCGGCGCCGCTGGCTCAGCTCTGCTGAACCAGATTCTGGCGTGTCGTAAAGGATTGCTCGGGGAATCGTTCGAAGATCAGGCCGCTATTCTGCGATCCGAGGAAGTCGTCGAAATAAGCGATCGTATGGCGCAGCCCCTCGCGCAGCATCACGGTCGGTTGCCAGCCGAGTTCGGTCCGCGCCAGCTCGATATCGGGGCGACGCTGGCGCGGATCGTCGGTCGGCAGCGGCTTGCGCACCAGTTGGGACTTGGAACGGGTCAGTTCGAGGATCGTCTCGGCAAGCTCCAATATGGTGAACTCTCCGGGATTGCCGATATTGACCGGGCCGGTGAAATCGTCGGGACTGGCCATCAGCCGGATCAGGCCCTCGATCAGATCGTCGACATAGCAGAAGGAGCGCGTCTGCTCGCCGTCGCCATAAATGGTGATCGGCTGGCCGGTGAGCGCCTGCATGATGAAATTCGAGACGACGCGGCCGTCGCCCGGGTCCATCCGCGGGCCATAGGTGTTGAAGATGCGCGCGATCTTGATCTTCACCGATCGCTCGCGATGATAATCGAAGAACAGCGTTTCGGCGCAGCGCTTGCCCTCGTCGTAGCAAGCGCGCGGGCCGGTGGTGTTCACCCGGCCCCAATAATCCTCGCGCTGCGGGTGGATTTCGGGATCGCCATAGACTTCGCTGGTCGACGCCTGGAGAATCTTCGCGCCGACGCGTCGCGCAAGGCCGAGCATGTTGATCGCGCCGTGGACGCTCGTCTTGGTGGTCTGCACCGGGTTGACGCGATATTGGATCGGCGAGGCCGGGCAGGCGAGATTGTATATCTCGTCGACTTCGACGAACAGCGGGAAGGTCACATCGTGCCGCAGGAACTCGAAGCGAGGATTGCCGAGGAGATGGCTGATATTGTTCTTCGATCCGGTGAAGAAATTGTCGACGCACAATACCTCATGCCCGCGGGCGATCAGCCTGTCGCAGAGATGAGAGCCGAGGAATCCGGCGCCACCGGTGACCAATATTCGTTTTACACCCCTGTTCATCGTTCTGCTCCCTTCGGTTGTGCAACGGAGGCTCGCGAAACATCGTCTTGATCATCGCGCCGAGATATCGGCGGCTGAACCGTGCCATCTCGGCATGGCCGCTGCCCGGCCGCACGGCGGCGAGCAGGCTGAAGATCGCCCAGCGGCTGGCATAGCCGGTAAAAAGGATCGCGTCGTAGCACAGCCGGGCGAGCGGCCCGCGCCCCTGGCGGAAGAAGAAACGCGGCCCCTTGTAGACCGTCGCCAGCACCTCCAGCGAGGTCTGCCGGGAAAAGCTCTGCCCGTGGTGGTGGGTGATGCTCTGTCGTGCGGAATAAAGTACGTTCCACCCCGCGTCGCGGACGCGCCGGCACACCTCCATATCCTCGCCGAACATGAAGAAGGCGGGATCGAAGATGCGCGGCCCCACCGCCGCGCGCCGGAAGGTGAGCGACGCGCCCGACACCCAGTCGATCGGGCGAATGCCGGGCGGATCGTCGTCGAGATAGACCGCCGGCGGCGCCCAGCGGCGCGGCAGCAGGTGGCCGAGAAACAGATAGTTCCACGCGAGATTGGCGAGGGTGGGAAAGGCGCCGCCGGACGCGCGCTGGAAACTGCCGTCGCTGTTGCGCAGCCGCGCGCCGAGGATGCCGATCGCCGGATCGCCCGCGATCGTCGCCAGCATCGTCGCAATGGCGTCGCGGTCGACCATCGTATCGGGGTTGAGCAGCATGACGAACGGCGCGGCGGTCGCCTCGTAACCGCGCTGGCAGCCGCGCGCGAAGCCGAGGTTGGCGCCGCTTTCGATCAGCCGCACCGCGGGGAATTCCGCCGCGACCATCGCCGCGCTGCCGTCGGCGGAATCATTGTCGACGACGATCGTCTCGATGTCGCCCGGCGCCAGCCCCTCGCTGTCGCGGACCGCGGCGAGACAGTCGCGGAGCAGATCGCGGACGTTCCAGTTGACGATGATGATGGCGAGGCGCGGCGGCGCGATCATGCCGCGATATCCCGATAGAGCGCGGCATAGGACGGGCGCAGCGTCGACCAGGCGTAATTGGCGCGGACATGATCGCTCATCACGCGCCGCTGGCGTTCGGCGGGGTCGTGCATCATCGTTTCGAGCAATTGCGCGAGCGCGCCCGGCGCGGTCATGTCGATCCAGCAATCGGGATTGGGCAGCAGCCAGCGGAAATGCGGCGCATCGTGGGTGACGACGGGCAGCCCCGCCCCCGCCGCCTCGACCAGCGCGAGCCCGAATGCCTCGAAGGTCGCGGCATGCGGCATGACATCGGCCAGGGCGTAGAGCTCGCCGACCTCGCTGGAGCGAACATGCGTCACCCGCACCCGATCGCCGAGCCGCGCGCGGGCGTAATCGGGCAGATCGGGATCGCCATGATCGAGGCTGCCGTCGAGCCACAGCAACGGCGCGCCCGGCAGGCGCGCGACCTCGTCGATCAGGTGGTGGGTGCGCTTG
>Ga0209952_1003771_pt1 | contig 10286 bp, 8 predicted proteins | sample ThiBiot_750_biof_2_FD_183951 | JGI IMG/M metagenome (GOLD analysis project Ga0209952, IMG submission 183951) | Wastewater bioreactor microbial communities from Cape Town, South Africa - Thiocy_cont_750_biof (SPAdes) | ecosystem: Engineered > Bioreactor > Thiocyanate-remediating >...
GACGGACGCCGCCATCACCGCCATCCTCGACGGCCTGAAATGGCTGGGGCTCGATTCGGACGGCGACGTCGTCTACCAGTTTCAGCGCGCCGAGCGCCACCGCGAGGTGGTCGCCCAGTTGCTCGCTAGCGGCAACGCCTATCGCTGCTACGCCACGCAGGACGAACTGACGACGATGCGCGAGAAGGCGCGCGCCGAGGGCCGCACCCGGCTCTACAACGGGCTATGGCGCGACCGCGATCCCTCAGAGGCGCCGGCAGGCATCGCGCCGGTGATCCGTCTCAAGGCTCCGCTGACCGGCGAAACCGTGATCGAGGATCAGGTGCAGGGCCGCGTGGTCTGGCAGAATGAGAACCTCGACGATCTGGTATTGCTGCGCTCCGACGGCAACCCCACCTACATGCTCGCCGTCGTGGCCGACGATCACGACATGGGCGTCACCCACATCATCCGCGGCGACGACCACCTCACCAACGCAGCGCGGCAGAAACAGATTTATGACGCGCTCGGCTGGGAACTTCCCAGCATGGCGCATATCCCGCTGATCCACGGACCGGACGGCTCGAAATTGTCGAAGCGGCACGGCGCGCTCGGCGTCGATGCCTATCGTGCCATGGGCTACCTGCCCGAGGCTCTGCGGAACTATCTGGTGCGGCTCGGCTGGAGCCACGGCGACCAGGAAATTTTCTCCACGCAGGACATGATCGACGCCTTCGACCTTCCGGCGATCGGACGCTCGGCGGCGCGGTTCGATTTCGCCAAGTTGGAAAACCTCAACGGCCACTACATCCGCAACAGCGACGATCAATCTCTCGTGACCGTGCTGGCGAACGAGGCCGGCTATCTGCCCAACGGCGCCACGTTGAAGGCGAAGCTCAACGACACCACGCGCGCGCAACTGCTGCGGGCGATGCCCGGTCTGAAGGAGCGCGCCAAAACCCTGATCGACCTCATCGACGGCGCGCATTTCATCGTCGCCGACCGGCCGTTGCCGATGGACGCCAAGGCAGCCGCATTGCTGACGCCGGAAACACGGCAATTGATCGGCCGAATACGCGAAGCGCTGGCGGCGGTGACCGAATGGCGTCACGACACCACCGAGGCGGCCATGCGCGCCTTCGCGGAACAGAATGACCTGAAACTGGGTTCTGTAGCTCAGCCGCTGCGTGTGGCCCTGACCGGCCGCACGACGTCTCCCGGCATCTTCGACGTGCTGGCCGTTCTCGGGCGAGACGAGTGCCTCGACCGCCTCGCGGACCAAGCCGCCTGACGCGACCAAAGGCTTAAAACCGCACCTTGCGGTGCATACTGCAATGCGATACCCCTTGGCCCGGCGCTTTTCGGCCACCCCGGCTGCCACCCGTCGCCACAATCTAGACGCCTGGCAAGCTCGGCCTTTCAACGATCTCATCGGGGATAAGCGATGGACGCAAAAACCAATTCAAAATCGGCAACCCTGACCGTCGGCGGGAAATCCCACGACTTCCCAGTTCGTTCGGGAACCGTCGGGCCGGACGTTATCGACATTAGCAAGCTCTATGCCCAGGCCGGGATGTTCACCTACGATCCGGGGTTCACGTCCACCGGAAGCTGCGAGTCCAAGATCACCTACATCGACGGCGACGCCGGCGTGCTGCTCTATCGCGGTTACCCGATCGAGCAACTCGCGGAAAAGGGCGACTTCCTGGAAACCTGCTATCTGCTGATGCACGGCGAACTGCCGACCAAGGCGCAGAAGGCTGATTTCGATTCCCGCGTCACGCACCACACCATGGTGCATGAGCAGATGACCCGCTTCTTCCAGGCCTTCCGCCGCGACGCGCATCCGATGGCGGTGATGGTGGCCTCGGTCGGCGCGCTGGCCGCGTTCTATCACGACTCCACCGACATCAACGATCCGCAGCAGCGCATGATCGCGTCGATGCGCATGATCGCCAAGGTGCCGACGCTGGCGGCGATGGCCTATAAATATTCGGTCGGTCAGCCGTTCGTCTATCCGCAGAACGATCTCGATTATGCGTCGAACTTCCTGCGCATGTGCTTCGCAGTGCCGTGCGAGGAGTACAAGATCAATCCGGTGCTGGCCGACGCGCTGGACAAGATATTCATCCTGCACGCCGACCACGAGCAGAACGCCTCGACCTCCACGGTGCGCATCGCCGGCTCGTCGGGTGCCAACCCGTTCGCCTGCATCGCGGCCGGCATCGCCTGCCTGTGGGGCCCGGCACATGGCGGCGCCAACGAAGCGGCCTTGCAGATGCTCGCCGAAATCGGTTCGGTCGACAAGATTCCCGAGTTCATCGCCAAGGTGAAGGACAAGAACTCGTCGGTGCGCCTGATGGGCTTCGGCCATCGCGTCTACAAGAACTACGATCCGCGCGCCAAGATCATGCAGAAGATGTGTCACGCCGTGCTCAAGGAAACCGGGCACGCCAATGATCCGCTGCTGCCGATCGCGCTGGAGCTGGAGCGGATTGCGCTGAGCGACGAATACTTCATCGAACGCAAGCTGTATCCGAACGTCGATTTCTATTCGGGCATCACGCTGAAGGCGATGGGCTTCCCGACCTCGATGTTCACCGTGCTGTTCGCAGTCGCTCGCACCGTCGGCTGGATCAGCCAGTGGAGCGAGATGATCGAGGATCCGGCGCAGAAGATCGGCCGTCCGCGCCAGCTCTACACCGGCGCGGCCAAGCGCGATTACGTCGATCTCGACAAGCGCAAGTAAACGCCTTCCCGCTTCAACGACTTGAAGATTCGCAGGCCCGATCCGACAATCCGGATCGGGCCTGTTGATTTTTAGGCCAAGCCTTGACGTCGATGAGGTGAGCCATGACCAAGACCGTCGATACGTTGTTCCGAAATGCTCGCCTGGCCGACGGAACGTTGGCCGCCATCGCCGTCACCGGCGGCAAAATCACCGCGATCGAGTCGGAAGCCGCGACGCACGGCACGGTGGCAGCATCCGCCATCGATCTCGACCGACAATTGGTCGTGCCCGGCTTCGTCGAAGGGCACGTCCACCTCGACACCAGTTTTTACGGTGATAGCTGGCGGCCGTATGTTCCCTACACGGCCGGATTCAACGTTCGCGAACGCGTCGACGTTCAACATCGCAACATGGCGGCCGCCGCTCCGATGCAAACACGCGCGCGCAATCAACTCGAACTCTGCATTGCCAACGGCTCGACCCGGATGCGCAGCCACGTCATGGTCGATGGCAGCGTCGGATTGAAATCGCTGCAAACCATCGCGGCGGTGCGCGAGCAGTATCGCGATCTGATCGATATCCAGTTGGTGGCGTTTCCGCAGAGCGGCCTGCTCACCTGCCCCGGCACCGCAGAGCTGCTGGATGCCGCCTTCGATCACGGCGCCGATCTGATCGGCGGGCTTGATCCCGCCGCGGTTGATCGCGACGTCAAGGGCCATCTCGATATCGTTTTCGGCATCGCCGAGAAGCGCGGCGTCGGCGTCGATATCCATTTGCACGAGGCGAGCACAATGGGCCTGTTCTCGATCGAGGAGATTGCGGCGCGCACGCGGGCTCACGGGATGCAGGGCAAAGTCACCATCAGTCACGCCTATGCGCTCGGCGATATTCCCATTGATGCCATGCGACGCGTTGCGGATACGCTTGCTGAATCCGGCGTCGCGATCATGACCACCGCACCCGGCGCGCGCGCATTTCCGCCGGTGCTGGCGCTACGCGAAGCGGGCGTCACGGTGTTCGGTGGCAATGACAATATCCGCGATAGCTGGAGCCCCTATGGCGACGGCGACATGCTTCGGCGCGCCATGATGCTCGGCCATCGCTCCGATTTCCGCACCGACGAGGAGCTTGGCATTGCGTTCAATCTCGTCACGGCGGCGGGCGCCAAGGCGCTCGGCATCGCGGACTATGGCTTGCATGTCGGCGCGCCTGCCGACTTCGTTACGCTGCGCGCCACGCATGTCCCGGAAGCCGTGGTCGCGGTGCCCAAGGGGCGCTCGGTTTATCGCGGCGGCACCTGCATCGTCCGCGACGACGTCCTTCTCCGCAAGGTTCAGTAACGCGCGCGATCCGGCATCTTGCGGAATTCAAGCCAGACCTTCTGAGCCTCGCTCTGCATCATCTGTTCGGGATGCAATGCCCGCCGGGCGTAAGGCTTCTGCATATCCTTGCTGATATTGGAATCGTCGAACAGATCGGCGTAGTCCGTCCACGCCGCGGCATAATAGATCTTGTCGATGCGTGCCCAGTAAGCCGTCGCGTAGCACATGGGACAGCATTCGCACTGGTGAACAGCGTTGCGCCACGCAAGTTGGGCGCACCGATTTTCTTACATGCAAGCCGAATGGCGTTGACCTCGGCGTGCGCCGATGGGTCGTTGTCACGCAGCACGCTGTTGCCGCTGACCGCCAACACTTCGCCATCACGCACAACCACCGCGCCGAAGGGGCCTCCCGTCTTATCGACGACGCCAGCCTGCCGCATGGTCTGGATCGCTTGCGCCATATGCTGCCGATCCTGCTCGGTAACGGTCCGCTTTACCCGAGACACTGGCTTGGCCAATGCCTCGTCGCCGGCAAACGATGCTGCCGCGATACCTGCACCGACCGCAAGGAAATGACGCCGATGCACTACCCGCGCCGAGGAGAACAATGCGTCCAGCGACGACAGCTTCGCTTTCGAAGAAGAGACCATATTTCCCGCCCTGATTGCGACCGATCCGACTGGCATTGATCCGCCGGCTCTGGCCGATACGATATTTTTAACTATCCGCAATTGGCGAACATTGTCGCCGGATCATCTTTAAATATTGTTGACGGAATCGTTCCGATCAGACGTGAGGCTCTCCCCTTGCAATAAAGGGCGGATTTCAATCTCGCACCGACTTTGCCACGTTCAGCCGCGAAGCAACGGCATCACAACATCAGCAGCGCGCGCGCTTGGCGACAGCGCCCCGGTCGACATGATGTCGTCGATGCGTGCGAACGCTTCTTGCTGCCGCCGCCGCATCGGGGTCTCCGTCAGCACGTCGCGCAACGCCGGCGCGAGCCTCGAAGCCGTGCAGTCTTCCTGAATGAATTCGGGGATGACGTTCTCGCCGATCACCAGATTGGCGAGAATGACCGACGACGAGGTGATGCGCCGGCGCACGATCCAGGCTTCCACGGCGCCGGCCTTGTAGGCCGTCACCATCGGCACCTGCGCCAACGCAAGCTCAAGCGTGACGGTGCCGGACTTCGCGAACGCGGCGTGGGCCACGCGAAAGGCGGCGCGCTTGGCGTCTTCACCAATCACGACGCGCGGCCGCACCGGCCAGCTTTCCAGTCCGCGTGCAATCGCGCTTTCGAGGTGCGGCATCGTCGGCAGCACCGCTTCGAACGCCACGCCCTGCGCCTGCAATTGGCCGAGCGTTTCGCCGAACACCGCCATGTGGTGACCGATCTCGCTGCGCCGGCTGCCAGGCAGAACAAGCAGGATCGGCGGCGAATCGTCACGACGTAATTGTTCGGTGGAGTCTGGCCGCAACGACCCGATCTGCGCGGTCAGCGGGTGACCGACAAAGGTGCACGGTGGCCCGTCAAGTTTCCGCAGCGCTTCGGGCTCGAACGGCAGGATCGCCAGCACGTGATCGATATAACTGCGCATGACGCGGGCGCGTCCCGGCCGCCACGCCCATACTTGCGGCGACACGTAATCGATAATCGGAATCTGCGGCGCGCGCGCACGCACCCGTTTGGCGACGCGATGGGTGAAGTCCGGACTGTCGATGATGATGAGAACGTCGGGCTTTGCCGCAATCACCGCATCGGCGGTTTCCCGAATCCGACGCAGGATGCTGCGCAATTGTTTCGCCACCGCAGCAAGGCCGACGATCGACAATTCCTCGATAGGAAAGCGCGAGGCAAGTCCCGCCTCCGCCATGGTGCGACCGCCGACGCCTTCGAAGCAAACAGCATCGCCGAGACGTGCGCGCAATTCGTGCATCAAACCGGCGCCGAGCCGGTCGCCGGATTCTTCCGTCGCGATCAGGCATATCTTGCGCGCATCGCCTTGCATCACGCGGGCAATCCCGTGACGAAGACGCCCGCGTGATCCGCTGCCTCAACCATCGGCTGGGGATCGGCAACGATCGTATGGCCGGCGACAGTTGCAAGCCCTGCCAATCCTGCTGCGATCACACCTTCGACCGTGTTCAGTCCCGTGGTCGGCAGATCGAAGCGCAAATCCTGGCCGCGCTTCGGCATCTTGACCAGAACGCCGCGCTTGGTCTTCGCACGAATGCGTCCATCGGTGCGCAACTGCGCGATGCGCGCGAGCAACGCATCGGTGCCCTCGATGCCCTCGACACCGACGACGTGGCCATCGATCACCACGACGGCCTGACCGATATCGAACGGCCCGAGCGCACGCAGCACCTCGCATCCTTTGGCGATATCGGCGGCAGCGTCGGCATCCGGTGCGGCGCGCGTGAGGCAACCCGCCGGCATCAGTAAGTCGGGCGTGAGATCCTTGACGCCGATCAGACGGAAGCCGTCCTTCTCGAGCAAACGTCCGACGCTTGACAGCAGATGATCGTCGCCGCCGCGAAACGCCGCCCACACGCGGGGCAGAACCCGCAGCGTTCCCCAATCGAGGCGTATCTCAGAAAGCGCCGGCCGGATCAGCGTGCCGATGAAAGCGAGGTCGCGGCAATTCTCCGCGCGCAGCAGCCGTGTCAGCCGGCCGAGCTGGCCGAGCGAAATCCAATGATGCTTGAAGCGCGCGACCGCGACCGGATCGCAAAATCCCTGGATCGCGAAGATCACCGGTGTGACGCCGCGTGCGGTCAGCGCTTCGCCCACCGCGAAAGGCAACACGCCGCCACCGGCGACCAGTCCGACCGGCGATGAAATCGGCAGCGTGTCGTTGGTCATGGCTCGTGTCCCACCGCCTCGTCGTCACGACTTGTCGCTATGGTCTCCGGGCAGGCACAGCGGGCGGAGCTTGCCTTCGCCGATGAAGGTCAGGATTTCCGCGATGGCCGGATCCTCGGTCGCCATCGGCTGCACCAATTGCAACCGTTCGGCAAAGGTGCCGGCGCCTTGAAACAGCTTGCGATAGAAGCCGCGCACCAGTGCGAGCCGGTTGCGGGTGAATTTGCGGCGGCGCATCCCGACGATGTTGAGCCCTTCGAGCCGCGCATACTGCCCGTTGACAAGGCCATACGGGATGATGTCGCCGCGCACACCGCAAACGCCGCCGATCATCACCTGCGGCCCGACACGGGTGAACTGATGCACGGCGGACAGACCACCGATGAAGACGAAATCACCGATCTCGCAATGTCCCCCAAGGGTCGCGGAGGTCGCAAAGATCACGTCATTGCCGACCTGACAATCATGACCGACATGCGCATTGTTCATGAAGTAACCACGCGCACCAACGCGAGTGACCCCGCCTCCGATGACGGAGCCGACATTCATGGTGACGCCTTCGCGCATCTGGCAGGCTTCACCGATTTCGAGCCGCGTCGGCTCGCCACGATAGGCCAGCGACTGCGGCGCGCTGCCCAGCGACACGAACGGCGACATCCGGCAGCCTGCGCCGATCGTGGTGTGGCCCATGATCGAAACATGCGCGTCGAGATGGCATTCCTCCCCGAGCACCACGTCAGGGCCGATGACGCAATACGGGCCGATGAAACACCCCTCGCCGATCACCGCGCCATCCGCAATCCGCGCGGTGGGATCAATTTTACTCATGCTCGCCTATATATTCACTGAGGTCGTGGACCTAAAGTCAGATGAACTCAGGTTCGATCACTCATTTTATCCGTCATGCGAGCGGCGTGAGCTCCGAAGTAATCCAGTTATTCCCTGCGATTCTCCGGATTGCTTCGTTTCGCTCGCAACGACGATTCAATCTTAATTCATCACGCTCTAGCGTCAGTCCGTCAGCATGGCACCGACGTCTGCCTCGGCAACGATGACGCCGTTGACCTTGGCTTCGCCGTGAAACCACCACATGGTCTTGCGGCGGCTGGTATTGCGCATGTGATATTCGATGGTGTCGCCCGGCAGCACCGGCTTGCGAAACTTGCACTTGTCGATGGTGAGGAAATACACCGCGCGCGGCTGAATGCCGTTGCCCGCCGACAGGATGCCGATGACGCCGGCCGTCTGCGCCATGCCCTCGATCACCAGCACGCCGGGAAACACCGGTCGCTCGGGGAAATGCCCCTGAAACACCGGCTCGTTCATGGTGACATTCTTGATGCCGATGCCGCTGTGGTCTTCGCGAATGTCGATGACCTTATCGATCAGCAGGAACGGGTAGCGGTGCGGCAGCGTCTGGAGGATTTTATTGATATCGACGGTCTCGATGGCGATCGGCGATTGCATCAGCCCTGTCCCTCAGCCTTGGTATTGGAGTCCTTGGTGCCTTGCAGTCCGCCCTCACGGACCAGACGCTCCACCGCGAGAAATTCCCGGAACCACTGTTTGGTCGGCTTGGCGAAGAAGCCTCCCCACCGCTCGCCCGCGGGAATGCTGTCCTTCACGGCGCTCATGGCGGTGATCTGGGCGCCATCGCCGATATGCACATGGTTGTTGACGCCGACCTTGGCACCCATGGCCACGTTGTCCCCGATCGTCAGGCTGCCAGCCAGCCCGCACTGGGCTGCGATCAGCGAATGACGGCCGATGCTGACGTTATGGCCGATCTGTACCTGATTGTCGATTTTGGTGCCCTCGCCGATCACCGTATCGCGCAGGCTGCCGCGATCGATCGTGGTCCCGGCACCGATCTCGACATGGTTCTGGATCAGCACGCGCCCGGTCTGCGGCACCTTGATGTGGCCGTCCTTACCGAAAATGAAGCCATAGCCGTCCTGACCGAAATGGCAGCCGGGATGGATCAGCACGTTGTTGCCAATGAAGGTGTTGTGGATCGACGAGTTCGGGCCGACGTTGCAGTCCCGGCCGATCTTGACGCCGGGGCCCAACACCACACTGGCCCCGATCACCGTCCCTGAACCGATTTCCACGTCAGGGCCGATCACCGCCAGCGGATCGACGATGACGTCGTCTTCGAGACGCGCGGAGGGATCGATGATCGCCGACGGCGAAATGCCGGTGTTGCCACACGACGACTGCGGCCGCAGCACATCGGCATGAAGATGACGGGCGAGTTCGACAAAGGCACGGAACGGCTGCGCCGCGCGGAGCACCGCGACATGCGGCGGCACCCTGCCCTCGAACCTTTCGTGGACTAGGCAAGCTCCGGCATGGGTACGGGCCAGCTGATCCGCGTATTTCACGTTGTCGAAGAAAGCCAGATGCATCGGCCCGGCCTCGTCGAGCGAGGCCAGCCCGTGGACAGGCTGGGCCGCGCGTGAAGCATCGGCCAGATGCGCCTTGGTCAACGCGGCTATATCAGCCAGCGTCAACCTTGGCGGTTCTTGGAAGAATGTCTGCTGCGTCATGCCACCCGCTGCGACCGATCGCGGGGGCACGCTTAGAACGTCGTGCCGCCGCCGAACCGGAACTCCTGCACGCGATCATACTTACCCTTGGTGAGGGGTACAGCGTAATCGAAGCGCAGCGGTCCGAACGGAGACTGCCAGATCAGTCCCACACCGACCGACGAGCGAACAACTTCGTCATCGAACGGTGTGAACGTACGCGCCGCGAGACCCGGTGGGACACCTACGCCCGGATATGGGGGGCCCTTATACCCGGAAAGCTGACCGGCATCGGCATAGATCGCGCCCTTCAGACCCACTTCCTTCGGCAGGAACCAGAACGGCATCTGCAACTCGACCGATGCACCCCAATACTGCGTGCCGCCCAGTGCGTCACCGTATCCGTAGCTATTCCAGAGCGAGATATCACGCGGACCGATGCCGTTCGGAGCAAAACCGCGCACCAGGTTCGGCCCCATCTGGAAGTGGTCCAACATACGAATCTCGTGGTTGCCGACCTTGTTCAAGATGCCGCCTTGCAGACGGATGATGCCGACGATGTCGGAAACCAGCGGCGTGTAATACTTCGCGTCGATCGCCGACTTAAAGTAGCTGACATCACCGCCAACACCCGCGAAGTCCTGCTTCCAGTCGATGAGCAGGCCATCCGTCGGATTCTTGTTGTTGTCGAGGGTATTGTAGGTCAGCGTGTAGCCCACCATCGAGGTCAGCGCCGCCCCCTGACCCAACTCCATCAGGACCGGCAGCGAGATCGTCGTCGTCGCCGGATTAAGCAAGCTATCCGGCAACGTGATTTCCTGCTGGTACAGCGAGTAGCGCAACTGCAAGGTCAGG
>Ga0209952_1003776_pt1 | contig 10278 bp, 8 predicted proteins | sample ThiBiot_750_biof_2_FD_183951 | JGI IMG/M metagenome (GOLD analysis project Ga0209952, IMG submission 183951) | Wastewater bioreactor microbial communities from Cape Town, South Africa - Thiocy_cont_750_biof (SPAdes) | ecosystem: Engineered > Bioreactor > Thiocyanate-remediating >...
GGCCTCAAGCCACGCAAGAGCATCGGCAGCAATAGCTTCGGGAGCGGGCATGAGCACCGCGTCCGCACCGATTTCACGACGCACGACCGCGGTCACATGACGGATCGCATCCACCGTGCGTTTCCGTCCAAAACGTTCGATCGCCTGATGAGCTTGCGGCGTTTTTAAAATCTCATCGACGGACGGAATTCGGCTGAGGGTGGATGTCCCTGCGTCCATATCGGCCTCCTAGTAGCCGATCAGAAATGGATTAACGCCACCGCGGCCAGAAAGGTCGCGATATGCGGGTCGAGGCGCGCTGGCAGCTTGGCCGATACCTCCGGGCCGGACTCAACGGCAGCCGGCAACGAGGAGGGCGCGGGACTCTCGTGGGTATCGCTTTCGGGGCGGCGAGGAGAGAGGGAGCTCATTCGATCATTAATGAAGGAAACGCTCGAGGATGCAACATCATTTGATTTAGCTATCGTTCGATAGGCGTAGCGGTTTGAACAGATTCCGGTGACCAGACTCGTCTGGCCTGCTTCTTTTATAAGATGATGATTTATTTCATTATTACGTGAGTTCGGCCAGCGGTCTGCAACGTCGCAACGAGCAAAAGCGGTCATGTGCAATAGTCTTCATATATCATGAGACGAGGACCGTGGTATTATGAAACACTTCAAGAAATACCGGAGGCAGGCACATGGCCAGACAAGGCAAGCAGAATTATACGCGGCTCACCGAGCCGCTGGTCCGTAAAAACGGTGTGCTGCAACCGGCCTCTTGGGATGAAGCGCTTGATTGCGCTGCCGAGGGCTTTCTTCGTAACCGCGAGAAGCACGGCCCCGACGCGTTCGGCATGTTCTCTTGCTCCCGCTCGACCAATGAGCTGAACTTCATTGCCCAGAAGTTTGCTCGCGCGGTGATCGGTACCAATAACATCGACTCCTGTAACAGAACTTGACACGCTCCTAGCGTCGCCGGTCTGGTGACGGTATTCGGAGCTGGCGGTGGTACCTCTTCTTATCGCGAAGCTGAAGATGCGGACTTGCTTGTCTTCTGGGGCTCCAATGCCCGCGAAGCGCATCCGATTTTCTTTCATCACGCGCTGAAAGCGATTCATAAAGGGGCCAAGGTTTATTCGGTCGACCCGCGCCGTGCCAAAACGGCCGAGTGGGCTGACGCGTGGCTCGGCCTCGACGTCGGCACTGACGTTGCGCTCGCCTACGGTATCGGTCGTGAAATCATCCATGCCGGATTGACCAACGAGGCGTTCATTGAGAACGCGACCACCGGATTCAAAGATTACATCGCCGCCTGTGAGCCGTGGACACTGGAAGTCACCTCCCGCGAGACTGGGGTGCCTGCGGAGTTGATCCGTCAGCTCGCGCACGACTACGCAAAGGCGGAGCGCGCGCAGATTTGCTGGACGCTCGGTATCACGGAACACCACAACGGCACCGACAACGTGAGGTCGCTATGTAACCTCGCGCTGCTCACCGGCCATGTCGGCCGGTGGGGCTCAGGCTTGGTTCCGTTGCGCGGCCAGAACAACGTCCAAGGCGGCGGCGACATGGGGGCGATCCCCAAGAACCTGCCGGGATTCCAGGACGTCGGAAATGCCGAACATCGCGCAAAATTCGAGCGTCTGTGGAATGTGGCGATGCCGCCGAAGTACGGCATGACGCTCTCGGAAATGATGCACGCGATGGATGAGGGGCATCTCACCAACCTCTACATCGTGGGCGAGAACCCAGTGCAGTCCGACGCCGACTCCAACGCGGTAGGTAAGCGTCTGGAGAACCTGGACCATGTGGTCGTGCAGGATATCTTCCTTACGAAGACTGCGACATATGCTCATGTTGTGCTTCCGTCCGCCGCAGCGTGGTGTGAAAGCGAAGGCACCTTCACGAACAGCGAGCGGCGGGTCCAGCGCGTGCGAAAAGCACTGGAGCCGCCCGGAAACGCGAAGGACGACATCGAGATCATCCGATTGGTGGCAGAGCGTATGGGATATCACTGGCCCATACAGACTGCGGAGCAGGTCTGGGACGATCTGCGTGCGGTTTCGCCGAACCACCACGGAATGTCCTACCGGATGCTCGAGGAGCGGGGTGGATTGCAGTGGCCTTTCCCCGATGAGAACGGCCCTGAGACACCGTTCCTGCACGCTCGGCTTTGGGACAAAGATCCCGAGAAGCGCGGACGGCTCGCGCCGTTCGGTACGCCCAAACACAGCCTGCCGGTGGACAAGCTCGATGAGGAATTCCCGCTGCGCCTGACGACAGGGCGGCGGCTCACCGACTACAACACCGGTGTGCAGTCCGGTGGCTTCAACTCGCCGATCCGATTTGGTGCCTGCATCGATCTCTCTCCGGAGGACATGGCTCGGCTCGATGTCAGTGAAGGAGAGTGGGTCCGGGTGACCTCGCGCCGCGGGTCGGTGCTGGCACCCGTGCGCAAGGAGCCGGGGCTGCGTCCGGGATTGCTCTTCATGGCCTGCAATTTCCCCGACGAGGTGGACGTCAACGCGCTCACCATCGAGGCAAATGACCCGATCGCCGGAACGGCGGAGTTCAAGGCGACAGCGGTCAGGGTGGAGAAGACTAACGAAGTTCCGACTTGGGAGAGAAATGCTTTCGCCAAGCTCGAGGCTGCGGAATAGGGTGGATTAACTGTGGATCTGAAGTTCTCGAATGCCGAGCCGTCCGCAGACGAACGGGACGCAGTTGATCGGCTGCTTGGGGTTGGCGATGGTGGTTGGCGCGGAGGCGAACGCGACGAGCGGGACCACCGTCGTGCGCACACCGGACACGCGGCGCGGGCCCAGCGGCATTACGTCATGGAGGCGCTGCACGCGGTGAACGATCGCGTCGGCTGGATCAGCCCCGGCGCGCTGAACTACATCGGAAGACGGCTCAATATGGCGCCGGCCGATGTCTACAGCGTTGCGACGTTCTATGCGCTGTTCTCCACCAATCCGCGGCCGAAGCGCATCGTGCATGTCTGCACCGACATTGCCTGTATGGCGCGCGGGTCCAAGGAGGTTTGTGCCGACCTCGAGAAACGGCTCGGTCCGGCCGGTGCCATGAACGGCTGGAAGCACAGTCCATGTCTGGGCGTGTGTGAGCGTGCGCCTGCCGCAATGGCGGTTGAGGCGGGCGATCCGCCTCATGAGCATCTGATCGGGCCCGCGACTGTCGAGGAGATTGCTCTCGCGCTGAATGATGGTCCCGCGGTACTCGCGGCCGAGGCGCCGCCGGTCATGGCAGTGCCGCAGGCCGGTCAAGATGGCCTGATGCTGCTCAAACGCGTCGGCCAGGTCGATCCGGAAAGCATCGACGACTATCTCGCGGCCGACGGCTACGCCGGATTGCGGCGGGCGTTCGAAATGGAGCCGGGGAAAGTCATCAGCGAGGTCAAGGACTCCCGGCTGATGGGGCGCGGCGGCGCGGCATTCCCGGCTGGTATCAAGTGGGAGAGCACCGCCAAGCAGCCTGCCACGCCTCGTTATCTCGTTTGCAACGCCGACGAGAGTGAACCCGGCACGTTCAAGGATCGAGCCATTCTCGAGGGCGACCCGTTTGCGCTGATCGAGTCGATGACCATCGCCGGTTACGCCATCGGCGCCGAGCGGGGCTATATCTATCTGCGCGGCGAGTACCCGCGCGCTCACCGGATGCTGCACAACGCCATCGAAAAGGCGCGCGAACGCGGGTTCCTGGGTGAGAACATCCAGGGCAAGGGTTGGAGCTTCGAGCTTGAAATCCGGCGCGGCGCTGGCGCCTACATCTGTGGCGAGGAGACCGCGATCTTCAATTCGATCGAGGGTTATCGCGGCGAACCGCGTTCCAAGCCGCCTTTCCCCTTCGAGGCCGGACTCTTCAACAAGCCGACGGTGGTCAACAACGTCGAGACCCTGTGCAACGTGCCGCTGATCATGCGGATGGGCGGCGCGGAGTACGCCAAGATCGGGACCGAGGGCTCGACCGGGCCCAAGCTGTTCTGTGTTTCGGGCAACCTCGTGCGCCCCGGCGTCTACGAGGTGCCATTCGGCGCGACCTTGGGCGATATTATCGAGCTGGCCGGTGGAGTGCCGCAGGGCCGGAAGCTGCAGGCTGTGCTGCTCGGCGGCGCGGCAGGCGTGTTCGTGCGCGCTGACGAACTCCACATCCCGCTGACATTTGAGGGCGCGCGCGCCAACAACGCCACCCTGGGCTCAGGTGTGGTGCTGGCATTCGACGATACTGTCGATCTGCCTAGCATTCTGTTGCGTGTCGCGCGTTTCTTCCGCGATGAATCCTGCGGCCAGTGCGTTCCCTGCCGGGTGGGCACCGTGCGCCAGGAAGAGGCGCTGCTGCGCATTACGCACAACCGCCAGGATGCTGCGGCCAAGGAGCGCGATGTCGGTCTGCTGCGCGATGTCGGCCTGGTGATGAAAGATGCCTCGATATGTGGCCTTGGTCAGGCCGCCTGGAATGCCGTCGAGTCGGCCATCGATCGTCTCGGCGTACTGGAGAAGAGCAGATGAACGCGCCCGTTCAGCAGATCACGATCACCGTCGACGGCCAGGAAGTGAGCGTTCCGGAGGGGAGCACCATCCTGACGGCCTGTAACGCCGCTGGGAAGGATACGCCGACACTCTGCTACGGCGATACACTCACGCCCAAGAATGCCTGCCGTGTTTGCATGGTCGAGCTCAAGGGTTCGCGTGTGCTTGTGCCTTCTTGCTCCCGCAAGGTTCAGGCGGGTATGGAGGTTTTCACCGACACCGACCGGGTACGGCACAGCCGCCGCCTCGTGCTGGAGCTGCTCGATTCCTCGGTCGACCTGTCCACCACGCCGCATATTCCCGAGTGGAAGGAACGCTACAACGTCGACTCGGATCGTTACGGTCCAAGGGCTGGCAAGAGCCTCACGCGCGATGTCCATGAGCCGGGTGAGCATCACGCCGGGAACGGCAGCCTCGCGGCCACGATGGCCCAGCCGGACAAGGTCGATAACGACCTCTACGTGCGCGAGTATGACAAGTGCATTCTCTGCTACAAGTGCGTGGATGCTTGCGGACCCCAGTGGCAGAACAGCTTCGCAATTCAGATCGCGGGACGCGGGTTCGATGCCCAGATCTCCACGGAATTCGCCGTGGAGTTGCCTGAGTCTGCGTGCGTCTTCTGCGGCAACTGCGTTGAGGTATGCCCGACGGGAGCGCTGTCGTTCAAATCCGAATACGACATGCGGGCCGCTGGCACCTGGGACGAGTCGAAGCAAACCCAGACCACCACGGTGTGCACGTATTGCGGCGTCGGCTGTAACCTGGAGCTGCACGTCCAGGACAACAAGATCGTCAAGGTGAACTCGCCCCACGATCACTCTGTCAGTCACGGCAACCTGTGCATCAAGGGTAGGTTCGGCTGGGCGCACGTCCAGAGCCGCGAAGAAGACGGCAACGGCTAGAGTGTTTTCGCTTTAAACGGAATCACCCACGCATCATGCCCGGCTTTACGTCGGGCATTTCGTGTTTTGAGCCGATGCTCTCGCCCCGTTCACCGCACCACCTCGCGATGCTCGTCGTCGATCCGGCGCGTTCTGCCGCGCCCGTCCAGATACTCCAGCAGCGGGATCGCCACACGGCGGCTGGTGCCCAAAGCCTGTCGGGCCTGACTGGTGGTGAACGGTTGCGGCAGTTGCGCCAGCGCTTGTATCGCGAGATCCGGCGCGGACGGCAGCAGCACCACACCTCCTTGAAGGCGGAACACCCGCCGAGCGCGCTCGGCTGCGGCCAATTCGCGGACTCCCAGGCCGAGGGCAACCAGATCACCCGCCAATGGTGCGAGAAAAGGATCGGCGAGCAGCCGTGCCTCCAACTTGGCGACCCCGGCCTCGGCGCGGCCAAGATCGGCACGAGCCCGCGGCAGGCGGACGTAGCCATTGTGCTGCTCAAGCCCGGCATCCGCGACGAGTTGATCGATGAAATGCGCGGCCGATGTACCAAGGGCCTCGCGCACAGCTCCTTGAGAGACGCCGGGCGTGAGTTGGTCCCGCAGGTCGTCTTTCTCCACCAAGGCTCGCAGCCGCTGTCGCCACTCGTCATAGGAGGGAAGGTGCACCCACCAGCCGTTTAGCTCACGGACCTCGGGTGGCGGTATGGCATCGTTCTCCAACAGATTGATGTGGCGCAGATAGTTCACTTCCACGGCGCCCCGGCTGGCCACCTTGGCTAGCACGTCGCCCTCTGGTGGCATGATGGCTAGCGCCGCCCCGCGCCGCGTACCATCCCCGCGGCGCACCAGTTGCGGCGGATCGGGGTCCAGCACACCGACGCCCCCAAGCACGATGCGACTTGCCGGATCGCGCAGCAGCAGCCGATCGCTCACAATCAGCGGCAGCGGCCAGTCAACGGTGACCCGGGCATGCTCGGCATCGAAGCTGCGCAGCCGCGCCGGCACGGCTGCCGTTCCGATATGCACGGTGAGTTGTGTGGGCACCTCGTTGAGCGCGGCGCCTCCGATGCGGCGCACATCCACCGCTGTAGCCATGAACCAAGCGCCCGGCGCGATCAGGGCCTGGCCGCGACTGACGTCACCTGCGGACACACCGCGCAAGTTGACGGCAGCCCGGTTCATGGGGCGGATGGCATCGGCAGATGCGTCCCGTGATTCCAAAGCGCGGATGGCGACCTCACGCGGCTCCCGTCCTTGGCCAACCACCACGAGCCCGTCATCCTTGGTCAGCGTACCGGCAACGAGGGTGCCGGTTACAACCGTGCCTGCACCTGAGACGCTGAACGAACGGTCGATCCACATCCGGAGCCGGCCATCGGCGTCGGGCGCGGGCGCTTTCGCCAGGACGTCGTCGAGAGTCTCCTTAAGTTGGTCTAATCCGGTGTTCTGCATGGCCGACACGGCGACCGCCGGCGCGTCGCGTAAGCCGGTGTGCGCAAGCTCGCTGCGGGCACGCTCGATAGTCGTCGCCACGAGGTCGGGCGCGCGATCAGCCTTGGTCACCACGATCAGACCGTAGCGAATGCCGAGTGCTGCGATAGCATCGCGATGGTCACTCGACTGCGCCGACCATCCCTCGTCAGCAGCCACCACGAAACACACCACCGGCGCGGTCGCCAATCCAGCGAGAGCGTTGCGGATAAATCGCCCGTGACCGGGCACGTCCACGAAGGCGACCTCTCGGCCGGAGGGCAAAGTGGTCCAGGCGAACCCGAGATCGATGGTGAGCCCGCGCCGGCGTTCTTCCTCCCAGCGGTCCGGCTCCATCCCGGTCAGCGCACGGACCAGGGTGCTCTTGCCGTGGTCGACATGACCGGCCGTTGCGACAACGTGTGTTGTCATCATCGCTTCTCACGCGGGCCGTAGACCGCACCGCGGCTGCAGCGATTGGCGGAGGCGGACAGGAATCGAACCTGCCAGACCGAGATACTCGGTCTCACCGGTTTTGAAGACCGGGAGGACCACCAGGAACCTAGACACCTCCGAGCGCTCTCACATTGAACACTCATCTCGCCGAGCGCTTTCCTTTAAAGACATATGCCTGACTGATGCACAAGTGCACATAGGGCAGCACGCGGCCCCATCCATCTGCTTAAGCTTAGGCTAAGCCAATCCGCAACTGATAAGCTTTTAGGGAAAAGATTGCCGGTTCGCAAATATCTGCTCTTGGCGCAAAGCGGCCGTTATCCTCGGAATGCTTTCGCAATTTGATCTTGGAGAGGCTTCACGAAATATGATAGCGCCGTTCGTGGAGTTGTTTCGATATGGCCAGTAATGAGTATCCCGTTGCGCTGATCTATGACGAGTTGCCCGTGGGCCTCAAATTTTTTGGTCTTGGAAACGTGCATCGTTTGCAGTAAGCGCCGAACAGTGCCGGGCGCATTGTGCATCTGCCGCGAAGCTTAGTAAATTACGTTACAGTTACAGAGGAGACGCTCAATGCAAGTAACTTTGATGAAAGGCAAGATTCACCGTGCGCAGGTTACCGAGGCGGACTTGCATTATGAGGGATCGATTTCGATTGACCGCAATCTAATCGAGGCTGCTGGGTTCCTCGTCAATGAGAGAGTTGATATTTACAATATCGATACTGGCGCCAGATTTTCCACTTACGTAATTGAGGCTCCCGCCGGTTCGGGTGTCATCGGTCTTAATGGAGCTGCTGCGCGTTTGGCGTTGACTGGAGACAAGGTCATTATCGTTGCCTACGCCAATTTCGGTAGTGATGAAGCTCGCACATTTAAGCCTTCAGTTGTCCTCGTCGACGAAAAGAATCGACGAGTCTAACTCTGCTTGCAGCCAGCGGCTGCACCTAGCGACGGCTTTTGACCCTGAGCTGATATGACGTCGTGGCCAGAAAAAATTCGATATTTTCAGGTGCCGTGACTCGTCCTCAAGCCAAGATATGAAAGAGGCGAGCTACCGAACGCGCGCTTGAACATGATGCTGAAAGCAGCAGGGTTCTCGTAGCCGAGGTCCATTGCAACGCCCGTGACGGATTCTCCTGCGGCTAATCGGGGTAATGCGCTGATGAGGAGAGCTTGTTGCCGCCATTCGACGAAACTCTGACCGGTTTCCCGCCGAAAAAAACGAGTGAACGCGCGGCGGCTCATTCCCAGGGCACTCGCCCAATCATCTATTGTTTCATGAACGTCTGGCTGCTGGACGTACCGGCGGCATTGTTCTGCAAGCGGACCATTTACCGGGTATTGTAAAGACAGCGGCAGCACGGGCAGTCGTTGCATCTCATGTTGTATGAGCTCCATCAATACGCCGCCCCGGCTATGGATGTCGTATTCAATTGGAAGACTCAGTGCCTCGGTCATGAGGCTTCGCATAAACGGCGAGATGCCGACCACTTCGCAGTGCTCCGGCATATCAGGCACCGCACCGGGTTCGACATACAAGCTCTGCATACTGACTGCGCCCACCGTACGCACATTATGAATCGTAGCCGGCGGAATCCACATTCCACGTTGTGGAGGCATAACCCATGTGCCTTCAGGCGTTGTGAGGACGATCACGCCGGACGCGCCGGAAATTAATTGGCCGCGGCGATGCATGTGAGGCTCGATGACATGGCCAGCGGGGTAGTCGCGACCAAACGCAACGACCGGCCTCGGAACATGGTCGACCATATCGATATGCAATCGCTGCATCTGGCCCACTTTCGTAATAAATAGGCCCAACATTGGTGGTGGGAGCCTCAAGGCTTCCTTACTGTGCGGCCAAGTCAAACGCAAGATTTGCACAGCTCAAGGACTATCGCCGTGTCCGATCAAGCTATTGCCCTCAACGTCCGAGAGAACAAAACCAATTTTTCGGTATTGTGGGCAGCGAGTTTTTGCCACTTGCTGAACGATATGCTGCAAGCGCTTTTGCCTGCCGTGTATCCAATCCTTCAGGGCGGATTTAACCTGACCTTTGCGCAAGTCGGCGTTCTGACGTTCTGCTATCAGCTGACGGCATCGATCTTCCAACCGTTTATCGGGCACTACACGGACCGACGGCCAATGCCGTATTCGCTGCCTGCCGGAATGGCGGCGTCGATGGCAGGTTTGCTCACCCTCGCGTTTGCGCCGAACTACGGGACTCTCTTGATCGGCGGCACGCTGCTGGGATTGGGTTCGTCAATCTTCCATCCTGAGTCGTCACGCATTGCACGCCTCGCCTCAGGAGGTTCGCACGGACTGGCCCAGTCGCTGTTTCAGGTTGGAGGTAACTTTGGTTCAGCACTGGGGCCCTTGGCAGCGGCCTTCATTGTTTTGCCTCGAGGTCAAAGCGGCCTAGCTTGGTTTGCGCTGGCAGCACTTGCCGGCCTGATTATTCTGACTGGGCTTGGTCATTGGTATCAGAGCAATGGCCACGCAACTCGCCCGACAGCTAAAACCGCCGATCGGCATCCGACACTGTCGCCGGGGAAAGTGTCGACGGCGATGGCTGTTCTCATCGCACTGCTGTTCTCGAAATACATCTACCTGGCGAGCTTCACGAGCTATTACACATTTTATCTGATGGATAGATTTGAGGTTTCGACGAAGACCGCGCAAATTCTTCAGTTCGTGTTTTTCGCTGCCGTTGCTGCTGGGACGATTGCAGGGGGCCCTATAGGCGACAAGCTAGGCAGAAAATTTGTGATCTGGGTTTCGATCTTAGGCGTCTTGCCGTTCTCTCTGGTGCTGCCGCATGTCGGCATAGAGGGCACCGTCGTATTGAGCGTGGTGGTCGGATTTGTACTTGCATCCGCCTTTCCTGCGATCGTTGTCTATGGACAGGAGCTGATGCCGGGTCGGGTCGG
>Ga0209952_1003777_pt1 | contig 10275 bp, 9 predicted proteins | sample ThiBiot_750_biof_2_FD_183951 | JGI IMG/M metagenome (GOLD analysis project Ga0209952, IMG submission 183951) | Wastewater bioreactor microbial communities from Cape Town, South Africa - Thiocy_cont_750_biof (SPAdes) | ecosystem: Engineered > Bioreactor > Thiocyanate-remediating >...
TCAATTCCTAGATACTATAGAGCAATTAAATCTGCGCTCTTATTTCGTTCAAATTCGTTTGAAGCACCAATGCGTCTTGAATATCTTGATGATCTTGGAAAAGCTTTAGTAAAAAATAACGAGGTAGAAGTCAATCGTTTGCTTCTTGAACATATAGATTTCGAACAAATGTCACAAGTTCAAAGAGCTCTCATTCTTCCAGCAGCACACGTACGCTTAGCTCGTTCATATGTTACGATAAATGCTTTCAAGGAAGCACATAATCATTTACAACAAGCTGAAATCGAAGGACAATTACTTCTTTGCGAAAATTCTTTAATTCGATTAGACATATATTTTATCAATGCGTGCATCAATCTTTATATTAAAAAATTCGGTTTATGCGTTGCATATCTAATACAAGCAGAGAAAATTGCTCGTTTGAATTTATCTCGAGCATGTTCAAGTAATCTTGGTTGTATTTATCTCTTAGCTGAACTAATGTATATCTTACAAGAGAAGTCATTTACTTCTCGTATACCATTGGCTCGAATTGCTTTTCTCCGAGCTTCCGATTATATTGATGTTCCCAAAGTGGCATTCACTCTTTCGAATATCTGCAAAATCCATAAATTATATTCTAAAGAATCAAATTCTCCTATATTAAATAGATTAAATGAATTTATCAAGATTGCTTTTCAAATCTGCCGTTTTGAACAAATTTTAGAAGGCAAAAGTGATGAAAATGTCTATCGTCCATTATTACATTATGTACAACAAGTGCCAACAGATTTGCAAGTAGAATCTTCACCTACGAATTGTTAATATGACAAATTCAATACAAAATAAATAACTTTTTTTTCTTACCATGTTGACTTTGAAAAATTGAAAAAAAAAACTTATTAAGTTTCATGAAAAAAGCAATAACATATTCAATTTTTTTTTCATACGTTTGACATCAAACTAACATATGCCTATACATCGAAAATTTCGATCAGTTCAAATATTTCCTGCTTCACGATCACAATTTCGAAAGACACAAACTAAAAAATCATTGACTGACTCTACTACGGTGTGATAACCTTTCCTTTTTATTATTATTTTTATTGTATTTATCGATAATCTACACGATGTATTTTCAGGTAATTAATACAAATGTAGATTATTCCATTGAAACATCAAATTTTGAGCCAATTAATGATTATCATCAGTAAAGATTTTGCTGTTGAAAAGTATCATAATCAAATATTACCATCGTTTAGAAAACGTATTTCACAAAAGAAAAAGAAATTTATAACCGAGTTATACAAAGGAATTTGTTGCTCTCTGATAAGTTTAGTTGTATTAGCTGGATTTGCAGTATTTATTGTTGGATTAGTTTTAATCAATCAGAAGAATCCTGCTGCTGTAACAATAATAATCGTTGAAAGTATCAATAATAAACATTTGAAGTAGTATAATTATTTTTTGTCTAATGTTAAGAAACTGCATCGACAACAACCACGACGGCAACAACAACCACCACAGCGGTACGACGTGCATTTATATCGAGTCAAGCGATCGATGCACGTATTGTAGTATGTGGAAGTATTGATAATTCTAATTCGTTATATACTCAATGTAATGACTTGAAACAGGCTGGTTTGTACGGCGCTGGTTTATTGCCATGTTCCACTGGCTGGAATACAACAGTATCTTCGTCTTGGTCAGCTAGTACAATTCATCTAGTGCAACATTCCAAGCATATTACGATTGTGATGCGACGTCACAAGCGCGTTTTATATGGTCACCTGGGGTGTGGAGTCCATTTGTAAGCATTGCATACACTAAAAACTTGCGATGCTATTATTAATTGGTATTTTTTTTGTGCGATATCATTCTTGAAAATTGAAAAAAAAATTTCTCGAGCTTCACGCTCGAATATATAAAATGCAAGAGTAACATTGAATTTTTGTTTTTTATTAATTTTTGAATAAAAAAAATATGGATCAGAAATACCGTTCAGTTGAAATCTTTTCTGTTTCACGAACAAAATCAGAAGAAATTCGTCGACAACAACCAATTCAATATCCCGCTCGAGTAAAGAGAGTTATTTTTATTCAATTTAATAGCTTTTTATTTAGACATATATTCGAAGTACTCCACGAAATCAAATAAGTTCCCGATGGAACCTAGAACAGTCATTCGACCATGAAATAGTCGATGATCATCATCAGTAAAGTTTTCTTGGAAAATAATTGTATAATTTCATTGATATTATCATCATTTAGAACGAAAAAGAAAAAGAAATACAAAAAAAAATTTATTCTAATAGCAAAAGTAATGTGTTGCTCTCTCGTAGCTTTATTTGTGGTGGCTGGATTTGTATCGCTTATTGTTGGATTAATTTTAATTAATCAGAAGAATACTGCAACAACAATAGCAACAACAATGGCAACAATAACGACAGCGATGCGACGTGTGTTTACATCGAGTCAAGTGGTTGATTCAGCAACGATAATATGTTTAAGTGTGGATAATACCAATCCAGCATATACACAATGTAATGACTTGCAACAGAATAACGTGCATGGCAGTGGCCTATCGCCATGTTCTACCGGTTGGAGTACATCATTATCACCTGTTTTTCCAGCTACTGCATTTTGTCAACTTTTTCTTAATTCAAGTGGTGCATCTTTTCAAGCTTATTATGATTGTGATTTTGTATCACTGGCACGTTTCACTTGGGCTGGTAATGGTGCATGGTCTTCATCTATTAGTCCTTCTTACACAAAAAATTTACGATGCTATTATTGATGAGACTTTTTTTTTAAAACGACAAACATTTAAATAATTTGAATATTTTGCATAGTTGTTTTATTTTAGAGAAAAAAATACCTTCTATGATCGCCCTAATCTATGTATATGTACATCGTTTTCTCTATTATTTATTCGTATTGCAAGAGTTCATCCAAGTTCCCATTATTGATATTATTTAGTAATTCAGGTATATAAGGAGAAACATATTTGCTTAACTGTAGGCAGATCCTAGATCATATACTCGTCTTCATCTGGAGGGTTTAGTTGTTGTGGTGGTATTGGCTAGAATGTTAAATAAAATACAAGAATACTATATATAACACATGTGATCAATTTCATCCTAATTTACCTGTATTTGATTGGGTGGTAACATTGTGAACACGCTTTTCCGCTCAAATAATGAGAAATTGTTTTTCAGTCAAAAAATAAATATTTGAAATTTTTTTAAAATTTCTCCACTCACGCTCTATATTCTCGGAAAAAGATGTTCATAAAAGCAAACACATTCCACTTTCTAGGAATTTCTTAAAATCTTAACGAGCAAATGGCCTGTTAGTGATCTTTTATTGTAAAATGAACGATGAACATATTATTACCAGCAACACATCGGTTGATGTATCAATAACAAAAACCAATGATTATTTTAGTCAAGGGGATCTTCTCTTCTGGAAGTGTGAATATCAAAAAGCGAAAGAGTATTTCGAAACAATTTTAAATTCATCATCAATGACTCCTATTGAATTAAGTCGATGTTATAATTCACTTGCTGCGACTAATGCTAAATTACAGAATTACGAAGAAGCAGTAACCAATTATAATAATCAACTTAGTACACTGTTAAAATTAGAAACATCAGAAAATGTGTCAACTAATATTGTAAAATGTTACACATCAATCGGCAAAGTTCATTGTTTACGAAAGGATTATATGAAAGCTATTACTTATTACGAAAAAGCGCTTGAGAGGGTGTCGACTGTCAATTCAGTTTCGGACCTTGTTGGAGATATTTACAAAGATGTAGCAAATATATATACAAAAACACAAGATTTTGTCTTAGCAGAGAAATATTTTAGAAAAGCGCTTAAAATCAATGATCAATTACTTCGAACAAATCATCCAAAACAAGGACAAACCTATGCAAATATGGGAGCTATGCACTTGCAGAAAAAAGACTACGAAGAAGCATTGAAATACTTTTCAAAAGCTCGTGATATATGGGTGAAATCTTTATCACCAAATCATATTTATCTAGAATCCATGAAGAAAACAATTGAAAGTGTTAACTCAAAGCTAAGTATGCCTTATGGAGTCCCTTCAAGAGCTAAAAGTGCTCAAATGACCTGGTTACAAAATGAACCAGAACCAGGCTGGGGCAGAGAGGTAACTATTCGAAAAAATTTGAACCGATCCGCCCCGCCTGGTAGAAATATTAAATCGGTTCAGTCTCAATAATTTTCACAATCAATACAATCCACAGAACTAACTTTGCTTTTCATCACTGTATTTGATTATTATTCAATACATTGAAAAACTACATATGTATCTTTTATCTTATAAACTTTCATAGAGAGGTAAAAATGTCGATGCATAGCATCGAAATTAGCTCCGAAAAGTATATGAATTTATGAATTTATAAAGGGATGCTTGTTTTTATTGAATAAAATGAAAAAGAAAAAATTACAATTAGTAGCATCGATATTGACGACTACGACAAATTCGATTGTCACAACAAGTACGTCGATAGCATGAACCACCACGAGGAACACAATCATCTCGTTTATTGATTACTCGTTTAAAAAAATCACCGACTAAATTTTCAGATTGACCATCAAGATCAGCATCACCTACAGCATAACCTTGGCAGTATATTACAAATGCAACCAAACCAATAAATAAACAGATAACTATTTTGCTGTTCAACATTTTTGTTTCCAGAAGATTCGTATGAATTACAAAGTTTCGTTTCCGATAAATTTATGAGAGAATATTCACAGGTATATATACCCGGTGCGTTCTTTACAGTAAGCATCAATGCGCAATACAAAGGTAAACATTAATTTCCCATGTTCCCATATGTTTACTCTCGTACTTTTCCGTTGTTAGTTCTTCGCACATACCTATTCCCCATCCTCCCATTTTAATTTTTAAAAATATATCTGACTCGTATTCTATATTGAGCAACAATATTTCGAGTGACTGAAGTCTCTTTATATCTGCTTTTGACAATCTTGTTTGTCCTTGCTCGGTTAGTAGAAAAAAGTAATTTCATTGGTCATAAAACAGAAACGCAAAAGTGTTGATAACGAGAAAGATTGTTTTTTTTCTGAGGGTGTTGCTATGAGTTTATTCGAAGAAAAATCGATGATGAAGAATGTTCGTGTTGTTTGGTTAGATGCAAATTTTGATGAAACAAATAATAAATATCGAAGCTATCTCACCGAACTTCGAACTATCGTCAATAATATCAATACATTCACTAATGCTGATCAAAGTATAGATTTTGTAACTGACGTTGATAACGAAAGAATTTTAATGATTATTTCATCTGAATTCGAAAGAAATATTATCGCAAATATCCATGATATACCACAACTACATACTATCTTTATTTTCTCCAACAATAAATCTAAGTGTGATGAAAGCAAACAACAACTCTCGAAAGTCAAAGGTGTTTATAATCAAATCCAGTCCATTTGCAAATCATTGCATGAAATAATCGAGCAATGGGAACAAAATATGATACCGATGAGTTTTGTTACGGTTGATAGCATTGACGCTCTCGTATCAGCAAGATGTCACGCTCTATTGGATAAATGTTTTATAGACATGTATCTTCTCAAAGATACGACATTTGGAATTAATTATGATAATGATGCAACTAAATTAATGAAAGCATTAGCAACTTATGCTCGCCAAGTATATGCAAATGATCCAGTTCGGTTACAGAAAATTGACAGATTCGAACATGAATTCCACGGGCATACATTACTTTGGTGGTATACGTATGATTACTTTCTCTTCTCAATGTTGAATCAAGCTCTTCGAACATTGGACATTCAGCTTATCATTAGATTAGCATTCATTTTTGTTCAACTCAGTCATCAAATCAAACAATTACATCAACGACAAGCTATTCATTATAAAACATCATTTACTGTGTACCGTACACAAACAATGTCTGAAGTAGACTTTCAAGAACTACAACGTGCTAAAAGAGGACTATTGTCCTTTAATAGTTTTTTATCGACTACTATGAACAAGCCAACACTCCAAACGAACTCCAACGAAATTAATATTCTTTTCATTATGCAAATCAATCCCACTTTAAATATAAAACCATTTGCTACGCTTGATCAAAATCATGAAAAACAAATGCTCTTCGACATGCATACCGTCTTTCGTATTGGAGAGATTCGACAAACTCACAGTGAAAATGTTTCATTGTGGCATGTAGATCTTACTCTGATTGCCAACGATGATCCCATATTAGTAGCGCTTGACAATCGTATAGAAGAAGAAACTCATCAAGCTTCAGGATGGGACCAACTAGGTGAATTGCTGATCGAAGCACGTGAATTGAATAAAGCTGAAGAACTCTATCAAATATTAATCAAAGAAACATCTGACGATCGAAAGAAGTTATGGTTGAATGCTTCACTCGGAAGACTTTATGGAAACATGGGCAGTCCTATTCAAGCAATCGCTGCGTTTCAAACTGCAATTACTATTTTAGAAAAAATCGAACCATTAAATCAACTTGACTTAGCACTCTTCTATACTAACATCGGCTTAGAACATTACAAAGTTGGTGAATATTCGCAAGCACTTATGTTTCATGAACTAGCACTCAATATTCGCCAGAACAATCTTGTTCCAGGTCATTTTGCTTTTTCTCACTCTTACATTAATTTAGGTTCAGTCTATCTTGAAATGAAACAGTGGTCCAAAGCATTATTTTATTTTGAAAAAGGTCAAGAGATCTTACAAAAAACGTTTTCATCAACTCATCCTGCAGTTAAAAATTGTATAGTAGGCATCAAGATGGTAAAACAGTGAGCAAACTTTATTTGAATTTCATTTTTTATGACTATTATCATTGTGTTTGGATTTAGAAAAATGCTTGAAGAAGAAAAGAAGAAAAACGAGCATAATCAAACTAAAACATACGATACGGGATTCAAGCTTAATCATAGAAGAAGATCAAATGAAGATGAGTGTACTATTTTCGGAAGGAATCATTTTAGTTTTCATATTAACGAGTCAAATGAGAAAGTACAGTACGCATTGTATTGGCTCGATTTGAATACACATGATCAAAGAGATTTAGAAGCTGAGTTATGTCACATAATTCCATTGATGGAAAGATTCGATAATGTCGAAGAATGTGAAACAGAAATAAAAACTACGGTTAATTCTACGATTGTATTGATTGTTGCAGCTTCATTAGCTATGCAATTCATTCCATTAATTCATGATATAAAATCTATTACAAAAATTTTTATATATTCAGTTGATGGAAATCCTTTGGATTACGGAGAATTGACGAATACATATAAAAAGGTTAGTTTTGTGTACTACATCGATCTAGTGAATGAATTTCATTATAGATAATAAGAATTGTGCTGACTCAACATGATTTAATCGAACAAATTGCAGAAGATTGGGAAGACAAAGAAAAACGAAGTGTATTTTTATTTGGCGCAGTCAATCATTGGGACGTAAGTTTAGAATCACGTGAACATGGCATACTCTGGTTTAAACTACTTATAAGCTTTTTAACACGTCTCGAAAATAAAGGCAATGGTGCAAAAAACGATCTCATTGAATTTATGCGATCATCGTACCGTGACAATGCGAAACAACTTGAAAACATTAATAAATTTGAACAAGACTATCGTCCAACAGATGCTATTAACTGGTACACACGTGACTTTTGTCTGTATCGTTTGGTAAACAAAGCTTTTCGTCTTGGTAATATCAATAGTTTATTCTCGCTACGATTATTCATTCAAGATCTATATGTACAATTACAGTTACTACATCAAGAACAATGCCGCCTACGCTGTGAGACAAAGCAACCGATTTTTCGATCGTTTCGTGGTCAAGCAATGTTAAAATCTGAACTTCAGTATCTCTCTGTTGGTAAATATGTTACTGTAAATTCATTCTTTTCAACATCAACCGATCGAGAACAAGCATTTGGTTTTCTTGTTGGTGGCACTGCAAGTACCGACCAGGTACTTGTCTTCTTCATAGTGAATGCTAATATGTCACTGAAAACGATGCCATTTGCTAACATCAGTGCTGTCAGTAACTCAATGAGGGAAAATGAAGTTTTATATGCACCTGGTATCCTGTTTAAAATCAAATCTATACGATTTGATAAATATGATGATGTTTACGTAATCGAATTGGACTTATGTGAAGAAAAAGATTTGCCATTGAGAGAAATTTACGATTCTTACAATATTGGAAACAAACATGAAATAAATCTTTACGATTTTTGTATGCTTCTAAACAATATGGGAGAATATAAAAAAGCAGAAAAATATATATTGCGTTCAATGAATGAACTTGCGCACACCAGTGATAATCCTGTACAACACTATCATGCTCTTGGTCGTACTGCCTATAATCTCGATGATTACGATAAAGCAGTGTCCTATTATGAAACTGCTTTAGACAAACAAATGCAAATATCAACGAAAGATTACATTACTTTAGCACAAATTTATAATGATTTAGCAGAAGGACATTGTAAACTGAATAGAATAAGTTCGGCAACAGATTTTAATGCAATTGCAATTGAATTTGCATCGCACATAGAAGACGTACATCGTCGATACGATTTATTGAGCAGTTGTAATCATACAACTGGCAAAATCTATCTTTTGAGCCACGCGTATGACATGGCTTTACAATCACTTCAGACTGCGTTAAGTTGTCGACAACTATATTATCCTGCCAATCATCCACATATTGCAGAAATATATTTTAGTATTGGAATGGTATATTCTGAAATGGAACAAAATTCTAAAGCACTCGAAATCTTTGCTATGGTTCGTGATCGATATCTCGATATCTTTTCTTTGACACATCCATATATTGGCGATATAATATATAACTTTGCGTTAACACAATTGAAGAAACATGAACGAAATGATCTGTGCAAAAATGTCGATCCCTCTAGTTACTTTTCAGAAGCATATAATATTTTTCAACATGCATTACCAGCAAAAAGTTCTCGATTTCTTCGTGCTAAGAAAACTCTAGTAACCTTCACGGTAGGCTTTTTTTTAATGTTATTTGCTCTTTGATAATAACATATTTTCTTTTAGAGAGCACAAGCTCATAATCGTGGTACAGATTTAAGGATTGTCATTGCAACGCCTGCTTCCATATTATTTTAGTTTCTCGATTACCTAGAAATAAAAATCTATTTTAACTTTTCATGAATCCAAGTGTTATTCCATCATTGATCTAAATCGACGTTCGATCCCTCTGTTTAGATATACTGAGAATAGTCGAGCATGTATTAAAATATCACATAACTCGTTCTATTCTCAGCGTACCCCGGGGGGGTATAATGTTATATAACATGGTCGCTGCCCGTCCAATCACTACTCTAGTCCCTCCAAAGGCGGGACACCCGGTTTGTATGTGATGAATACCAGCGAACACCAAGTTTCAAAAAAGATTTCTAACTAATTTTAAATCGGGAATAATTTAAGAAAAAAATTTTCCACGTAAGAGTATAAGAAAGAAGAATAAAACATTGAAGTAAAATAACACAGCATTTTTCCAAATAAATAAATAATGTACATTTGACTGGCAGAGACAAATTCAATCAAATTAACGTAGTTTATCTAATTGACGAATTACTTCATCAGTGCGTGCGGTGTTACCGAAATGTTTGCCAGCATACCCAATGATTACCTGTCGTTCTTTAACGTTCAAGGTATAAATCACGCGTACGCCGTATTTTAAACTGTATTCCCACACATGATTCTTTGAAACCATCTGCTTCAATGTACCAGGAATACCTTTTGATGGTGTTGATTGTAAATGATTTTTCATTTCTTCGAACTCCGACACGTAATCATTTTTACACGCAAGCAGATCCTTGTTAACACTTTTGTTGAGTGAGACCAAGGTCCACAATGCGTTATTTCTATTCAAACACGAAATTAAATATTGTACATCCAGGGGGAAAAAACGACTTACTGTGTTTGTAGTTTAGAACATTGTACGTTTTTCGAATTTGACGCCATACCAAAGAATACTGACTTTTGTGAAGCTTTTTATAGTCAAAGAAATTCATCTCGCTTATCAAAACTTTGTTTTTCTCTCGGATAATATATTATTCGATAACTACTGTTGGCGAGGTATTTCTTATCTTTTCTTAATTTTGAATGGGGAAAAAACCATTGAGGGTAAAAAGCATCGTACGTTTATCAACTATTTACTCCATAAATCAAGGGTACTATTCAAAGAGAT
>Ga0209952_1003784_pt1 | contig 10264 bp, 10 predicted proteins | sample ThiBiot_750_biof_2_FD_183951 | JGI IMG/M metagenome (GOLD analysis project Ga0209952, IMG submission 183951) | Wastewater bioreactor microbial communities from Cape Town, South Africa - Thiocy_cont_750_biof (SPAdes) | ecosystem: Engineered > Bioreactor > Thiocyanate-remediating >...
AGGAGGTCGGGGATCGCCGGGGCGACGAAACAGCCGGACTTGGCGTTGCCCATGACGGGGTCGCACGCGTACACGGCGTCCGGGTTCGCCGCCTTGACCCGGGCGACGGCGTCGACGATCACGTCGCCGATGCCCTCGCTGCCCTGGTACCCGGAGAGCACTGCGTCGATCTGACCGAGCACACCGCGCTCCTCGATGCCGGTGATCACCGCACGGACGTCGTCCGGCGCGATGAGCGGCCCGCGCCAGGCGCCGTAGCCCGTGTGGTTGGAGAAGTTCACCGTGTAGACGGGGAGCACCTCGACGCCGATGCGCTGCAGGGGGAAGACGGCGGCTGAATTGCCGACGTGACCGTAGGCGACAGCGGACTGGATCGAGAGGATCTTCATCCCACGATCCTCTCATCCCGTGGACGTCGTCCTCGTCAGGGTCAGGTGCGCGGGCCGGCGACGTCCGCGAGATCGTCGAGCAGCCGGTCCGTCTCCTCCGGCGTGAGATCGTGCACGGTCAACCGCAGCTGGTGCGACGGCGCCCTGCGCTCGCCGAGCACGAACTCGTCGCCGGTGCGGGCGAGCCAGCCGCGTCGCATCAGCCGTTCGGCAACGATGCGCGCCTCGCCCGGGAGGTCGACCCACAGGTTGAGGCCGTCGCCCGCCTCGGTCGGCAGGCCGCGCTCGGTGAGCCGAGCGGCGAAGTCCGCGTTGCGCTCCGCATAGTGGCGACCGGCCGCCGCGACCTCGGCGAGCACCGACGCGTCGCTCAGCTGGGCGAGCACCAGCCGCTGGAGGATGTGGCTGACCCAGGTGGTACCCGGGCTGAGTCGGAAGGCGAGGCGCTCCGTAGTCTCCGGGTCGGTCGCGGCGACGGCGAGGCACATGTCGGGACCGAGGAACTTCGACACCGAGCGCACGAGCGCATACCGCTGGTGACCAGGGCCGATCAGGGTCTCGTACGGCCGCTGGGACAGCATGGAGAAGTGGTCGTCCTCGATCACGAGCACGTAGGGGTGGTCGACGAGGAGCGCCCGCAGCTCGGCCGCACGGGAAGGGGAGAGTGTCGCCCCCGTCGGGTTCTGCGCGCGCGGGGTGCAGATGATCGCCCGCACGCCGGCGTCCAGGGCGGCGCGGAGTCCGTCGACCGTCATCCCCTCGGCGTCGACTGGAACGGCGACCGCGCGGTAGCCGCCGTGCCGGACCGTGTGGATGCTGGCGAGGAAGCACGGGTCCTCGAGCGCGACGGCGTCGTCGCGGAGGAGCGCCTGGGCGAGCAGCCGCTCGACGGCGTCGACGGCCCCGTTGGTCACCGTGATCCGCAGATCGTGGCCGGGGAGGTCCTCCCGTACCCAGGACAGCGCCCGCGCCTGCAGGGCGGGGTCGATCACCGGCTCGCCGTAGAGCACCGGGCGGCCGACCGCTCGGGCCAGCGCTGCGGACAGGTCGGGGATGCGTCCGGGGTCGGGGTTGCCCGTGCCGATGTCGCGCAGCACGCTGTCGGCCGCGAAGCCCTCCTGGGCCACGGCCTCCACCCCGGCGATCACCGTGCCGGCGCGACCGCGCGCCACGACGACCCCGGCCTGCGCGAGCAGGCGGTAGGCGGCGACCGCGGTGTTGCGGTTGACCTGCAGCTGCGCGGCGAGCTCGCGGACCGGCGGCAGGGCGTCTCCCCGGCGCAGCGCGCCGCGCTCGTGCAGCGCGCGCACGCTCGCGGCGATCTCCGCCGCCGTCGTTCCCGTGATGACCTGTTCGTCCATTGCACTCTCCGGCTCCCGAGTCTACCGAGCCGCGACGGGGATGCTATCGTTCGGCATAGGCCAAAACAATTTTTGTACTGCAGAGAGGGCGACGATGACAGACACAGAACAGGGCACCGCCACCGGGTCGAGCCGGGTCAAGCGCGGGCTGGCCGAGATGCTGAAGGGCGGCGTCATCATGGACGTCGTCACGCCGGAACAGGCCCGCATCGCCGAGGACGCGGGAGCCGTCGCGGTCATGGCGCTGGAGCGCGTCCCCGCCGACATCCGTGCGCAGGGCGGCGTCGCCCGCATGAGCGACCCCGACCTGATCGACGCGATCATCGCCGAGGTGTCCATCCCGGTCATGGCGAAGGCGCGCATCGGCCACTTCGTCGAGGCGCAGGTGCTGGAGGCCCTCGACGTCGACTACATCGACGAGTCCGAGGTGCTGTCGCCGGCCGACTACGTCAACCACATCGACAAGTGGAAGTTCACCGTGCCGTTCGTGTGCGGCGCCACCAACCTCGGTGAGGCGCTGCGCCGCATCAACGAGGGCGCCGCCATGATCCGCTCCAAGGGCGAGGCCGGGACCGGCGACGTGTCGGAGGCGACCAAGCACATCCGCAAGATCACGTCGGAGATCAACGCGCTGACCTCGATGACCCGCGACGAGCTCTACGTCGCGGCGAAGGACCTCCAGGCCCCCTACGAGCTGGTGGCCGAGATCGCCGAGACCGGAAAGCTGCCCGTCGTGCTGTTCACGGCCGGCGGAGTGGCCACCCCCGCGGACGCGGCGATGATGATGCAGCTGGGCGCGGACGGCGTGTTCGTCGGCTCCGGCATCTTCAAGTCGGGAAACCCGGAGCAGCGCGCGGCCGCGATCGTCAAGGCGACCACGTTCTACGACGACCCGAAGGTCATCGCAGAGGTCTCCCGCGGCCTCGGCGAGGCCATGGTCGGCATCAACGTCTCCGACCTCGCCGCCCCGCACCGGCTCTCCGAGCGTGGCTGGTAGTCCCAGCGACGCGCCGACCGGCCCCCGCGTCGGCGTCCTGGCCCTGCAGGGCGACTTCCGCGAGCACCTCGCGGTCCTGCGCAGCCTGGGCGCCGACGCTGTGCCGGTGCGGCGCCCGGAGGAGCTGGAGCAGGTCGCCGGCCTCGTCATCCCCGGAGGCGAGTCGAGCGTCATGGACAAGCTGTCGCGGGCGTTCGGCCTCGCGGAGCCGCTGAAGGCCGCGATCGCCGGAGGCCTTCCCGTCTACGGCACCTGCGCCGGGCTCATCATGCTCGCCGACTCGATCGTCGACGGGATCGCCGGCCAGCAGAGCCTCGGCGGCCTCGACGTCGCCGTGCGCCGCAACGCGTTCGGCTCGCAGGTCGACTCCTTCGAGACCGACCTCGACATCCCGCAGCTGGGCGGGGCGCCCGTGCACGCGGTGTTCATCCGCGCGCCGATCGTCGAGAGCGTGGGGGAGCGAGCGACCGTGCTGGCCCGCGTGCCGGACGGCCGCGTCGTCGCGGTCGAGCAGGGCGACCTCCTCGGCACCTCGTTCCATCCGGAGATCACCGGGGACACGCGCTTCCACGCCTACTTCCTGGCGAAGGTGCGGGCGCGGAGCTGATCCCGGCTACTCCAGGGCAGCATCGCGCGCAACAGATGACCCCTGGCGTGCTAGCCTTGACCCACAACATCCCCCACGCCTCTCACCGAAGCGCACTTGGGGGATTTTCTTTTTCCCAGAGTCGAGGACAGCCCGTCAGATGCCGAGATCGCCTCGAGTGCCTCGTCCGCGTGGAGTTCTTCATTACGACAAGCCGGCGATGTCGCTGGACGGTCTTGTCGACCGACTCGCTAAGCGCGGGATGGTGATACCCGATCGTGAGCGGGCCCTCCGATATCTCCGCCACATCGGCTACTACCGGCTTTCCCCCTACGCGATTCCGTTCCAGAAGAGCCGTCCGGACCACCTTCTGCGCGAGGGAACCTCATTCGACGACGTCCTCGACCTCTACGTTTTCGATCGCGCCCTCCGGCTGCTGGTCTTGGACGCGCTCGAGCGCGTCGAGGTCGCGGTCAGAGCGGCTCTGACCGATCACATGTCGACGTCGTACCAGAACCCCTTCTGGTACGCGGAGCCTGGTCACTTCCAACACGTGAGCACGCACAATGGTCTTCTGAAGATGATCGGAGACACGTCCGACTCCCGGCTCCTCGCCGCCGCCGAGCACACTGGCGAGTCGGGCCACGGAGTCGGCGCCGCATGCACGCAAAGTGAGGCGGTCGTGACTCACCGCTCGGCGCTCGAGCACCTTCTGGCGCGGATTCGGCGCTTGATCTCGTGACGATCGAGCGTCACGGGGCGCTCGAACGCGGTGACCCTCCGCGGACGCCGGTGACCAGACATGGCGCCGACACCCCGCCACCCTCTATGATCGCGGCGTGTCGACGCCGCCCCCGGCAGAGCGGCCGCCGTTCCGGGTCCCGGTCGGCACCGCGGCCAACCCGGTCCTGGAGCAGGACGCGCTCTCCCGCCTGCTCGAGCTCGGAACGTCGGAGGTGTTCGCTGTCGGCGACACTCTGTTCCGCGCCGGAGACGACGAACTCGACTTCTTCGTCATGGAGTCGGGACGGGTCGACATCGTGCGCGAGGCCACGGCCGACTCGCCCGCGCGCGTCGTCGCCGAGTGGCAAGCAGGGGAGTTCCTCGGCGAGCTGAGCATGCTGACCGGCCAGGCGTCTCTGCTCACAGCGCGGATCGTGGAGTCGAGCATCGTGCGCCGCATCCCCAATGCGGTGTTCAAGCAGTTGATGTCGAACGACGGTTCGCTGTCGGAGACCCTGCTGGGCGCCTTCCGGGCTCGGCGGCGGCTGCTGATGGCCGCGGCCGGCCGGACCACGCAGATCTTCGGCACCGAGGGCTCCGCCGCCGCGATGGCGCTCCGCCGCTACGCGGCACGCATGGAGCTGCCGCACCGCTGGAACGACGTCGGGACAAACCAGGGGCGTGCCGCCTGGGAAGCGTCGGGCCACGCGGAGCTGGAGCTGCCGTTGGTCGTCGCGCGCGACACCGTCATCGCGGGGGCGACCCCGCTCGCGCTCGCCGAGGCGGTCGGCCTCGCATACCGCTATCGCGACGGCGACGAGTTCGACCTGGTCGTCGTCGGTGCGGGACCCGCCGGTCTGGCGGCCGGGATCTACGGTGCGTCGGAGGGGCTGTCCACACTGGTGCTCGACGCGCTCGCTCCGGGAGGCCAGGCCGCGGCGAGCTCGCGGATCGAGAACTACCTGGGGTTCCCCGCCGGTGTGTCCGGCGGGGAGATCACCGAGCTCGGCCTCGTCCAGGCGCTCAAGTTCGGGGTGCGGCTCTCGGCCCCGGCCGAGGTCACCGCCCTGACGCCCTGCGCGACCGGCCACGAGCTGACCCTGGCGGAGGGTGAGAGCATCAGAGCCAAGGCGATCGTGGTCGCGACAGGTGCCAGGTACCGTCGCCTCCCTCTCGACCGCTGGGCGGACTTCGAGGGCGGGAGCATCTTCTTCGCGACCACCGAGCTGGAGGCGCGAACGGTCGCTGGACGGCCGGCCGTCGTGGTGGGCGGCGCGAACTCGGCGGGCCAGGCCGCGCTGTTCCTCGCGGGGCTCGGGAGCGAGGTCGCCCTGGTCGTGCGCGGGGCGGACATTTCGGCGAAGATGTCGACCTACCTCGTCGACCGCGTCGTGGCGCACGAGCGCATCACGGTGCATCCGTCGTCCGACGTGACGGCGCTGCACGGCGGCGACCAGCTGGAGGCCGTGACGCTCACATCGTCGGCGACGGGGGAGCACGAGCAGCTCGCCGCCGCAGCGCTGTTCTGCTTCGTCGGGGCCGAGCCGCGCGCGTCGTGGCTGCGCGGGGCGGCCGTCGACGGCAGCGGGTTCCTGCTGACGGATGTCGACCTCCCGCCCGTCGAGAGCACGGTGCGCGGTCCGCTGCCCTTCGAGACCAGCATCGTCGGCGTGTTCGCGGCCGGGGACGTGCGGCACGGCTCGATGAAGCGCATCGCAGCAGCGGTCGGCGAGGGCGCGAGCGCCGTCGCCTCCGTGCACAGGGCGCTCGCGGCGCAGTAGGCCGCGTCGCGCCGCTCCCTCGCTCGCGCCAGCGCATTGCGCCCGCGGCCTCCGACGCTCCGCCTGCGCCGCCTTCGGGTCGGTGTCCGCCGAGGCATTATTATGGACAGGTTCAAACGCAACTCGAGGGAGCACCAGTGTCCGGGCATTCCAAGTGGGCAACGACCAAGCACAAGAAGGCGGTCATCGACGCCCGCCGCGCCAAGTCGTTCGCGAAGCTCATCAAGAACATCGAGGTGGCGGCCAAGACCGGCGGCGCCGACCTGTCCGGCAACCCGACCCTGGTCGACGCGGTGCAGAAGGCCAAGAAGACCTCCGTCCCCAACGACAACATCGACCGCGCCATCAAGCGCGGCGCGGGCCTCACCGGTGAGTCCATCGACTACACGACGATCATGTACGAGGGCTACGGCCCCGGCGGCGTCGCACTGCTCATCGAGTGCCTCACCGAGAACAAGAACCGTGCCGCCGCCGAGGTGCGCACCGCGATGACCCGCAACGGCGGCACCATGGCCGACCCGGGCAGCGTCGCGTACAACTTCCACCGCAAGGGCGTCATCGTGGTCCCGCACGCCGACGGTGTCGACGAGGACGCCGTGCTGTCGGCGGTTCTCGACGCCGGAGCCGAAGAGGTCACCGACCGCGGCGAGAGCTTCGAGGTGCTGACCGAAGCGACCGACCTCGTCGCCGCCCGCACGGCGCTGCAGGAGGCCGGGATCGACTACGACTCGGCCGACGCGGAGTTCGTCGCGACGGTCAACGTTGAGGCCGATGCCGAGGTGGCGCGCAAGGTGTTCCGCCTCATCGACGCGCTCGAAGACTCCGACGACGTGCAGAACGTCTACACGAACCTCGACCTCACCGCCGAGGTGCAGGCGCAGCTCGAAGACGACGAGTAGTCCGATCACGACGGACGGCCCGCACCTGACGGACGGTCCGATCACGACAGAGGGGGCGCCGCGATGACGATCCGGGTGCTCGGCATCGACCCGGGTCTGACGCGCTGCGGTGTCGGCGTGGTCGACGTGCGCCCCGACCGCCGCGCGACGCTGGTCGAGGTCACGGTCATCCGCACCCCGGCGGACATGCCGCTCGAGAAGCGGCTGCTCGCGGTCGGAACCGGCATCGACGCGCTTCTCGACGAGCATCGGCCGGAGGTCGTCGCCATCGAGCGCGTCTTCGCCCAGCACAACCTCCGGACCGTGATGAGCGTCGCCCAGGTCAGCGGCGTCGCACTGCACGCGGCCGCGCGCCGCGGCCTCCCGGTCGCCCTGCACACGCCGAGCGAGGTGAAAGCCGCCATCACCGGCTACGGTTCCGCCGACAAGCGTCAGGTGCAGGCGATGGTTGCGCGCATCCTCGGGCTCGCGGAGGCCCCCAAGCCCGCCGACGCGGCCGACGCTCTCGCCATCGCGATCTGCCATGCGTGGCGGGGCGCGCCCGCGACGGATACGTCGAAGGCGGACGGTTCGGATGCCTCGCAGACTCCCGCTCAGGCGGCATGGCGCGCCGCCGAGCGCTCCGCCCGCGCGTCGGCGGTGCCCCGTAGGCTTGCCAGGTGATCTCCTCCCTCCGCGGCACCGTGCTCTCTGCGATCGGCGGTACCGCTGTGATCGAGGTGGGCGGTGTCGGCTTCGCCGTGCAGCTCACCCCCGACCACGTCCTCTCGTTGCGCGTCGGCGACGAGGCTTTCATCCACACCACCCTGATCGTGCGCGAAGACGCCCTGCAGCTCTTCGGCTTCGCCGACCTCGAGCAGCTGCAGGTCTTCGAGCTGCTCAACGGCGTGTCCGGCGTCGGCCCGAAGTCGGCGATCGGCGTGCTCGCGGTGCTCAGCCCCGACCAGGTGGCCGACGCGGTGGCGGCCGACGACGACGCGCCGTTCCGCAAGGTGTCCGGCATCGGGCCCAAGACCGCCAAGCTCATCGTGGTGTCCCTGACCGGAAAGCTCGCCGCCGCCCGCCGCGCCCCTGCGCGCGCCGTGAAGGCCGGGGGAGCACCGTCGGCGGTCCCCGACAGCGTGCTCGTCGCCCTGGTCGGTCTCGGCTGGCCGGAGAAGATCGCGGCGGAGGCCGTGGCCGACGTGGTCGCCGAGACGGATGAGAGCTCGCGTGATTCCGTGCAGGCGCTGCTGCGGCTCACGCTGGCCCGCCTCGGCCCGGCAGCAGCGGGTCCGGCGAAGGGCGCCTCCCGATGAGCGACGACCTCACCGCCCCCGAGCTGGAGTCCGAGTCCGAGCTCGCCTTCGAGGGCGCACTGCGCCCGCGCACCCTGTCGGAGTTCGTGGGCCAGGCCAAAGTCCGAGGTCAGTTGCAGCTGCTGCTGACGGCCGCCAAGATGCAGGAGCGCACGGCCGACCACATCCTCCTCGCCGGCCCTCCCGGGCTCGGCAAGACGACGCTCGCGATGATCGTGGCGCACGAGAGCGAGCGGCCGCTGCGGCTCTCGAGCGGTCCGGCGATCCAGCACGCGGGCGACCTCGCGGCCCTGCTGTCCTCCCTCACGCCGGGGGAGGTGCTCTTCATCGACGAGATCCACCGCATGGCTCGCTCGGCGGAGGAGATGCTCTACCTCGCCATGGAGGACTTCCGCATCGACATCATGGTCGGCAAGGGCGCGGGGGCCACCTCCATCCCGCTCGACCTCGCGCCGTTCACGCTCGTCGGCGCGACCACGCGCTCCGGCCTGCTGCCCAACCCGCTGCGCGACCGCTTCGGCTTCACCGCGCACCTCGAGTTCTACGACGAGGGTGAGCTCACCCAGGTGCTCTCGCGTGCCGCCGCCATGCTGGAGTTCGAGATCGATCGCGAAGCCCTCGCCGAGATCGCCGGCCGCTGCCGCGGAACGCCGCGCATCGCCAACCGGTTGCTGCGTCGCGTGCGCGACTACGCCCTCGTCCACGGCCGCCGCGCCGACCTGGAGGCCGTCCGCGCGGCACTTGAGCTCTACGACGTCGACGCGCTCGGTCTCGACCGCCTCGACCGTGCCGTGCTGCACGCCATCCTGGAGCGTTTCGACGGCGGGCCCGTCGGCTTGAACACGCTCGCGGTCTCGGTCGGAGAAGAGGCGGAGACCATCGAGTCGGTCGTCGAGCCGTTCCTCGTGCGCATCGGGCTGCTGTCGCGCACCCCGCGCGGGCGCGTCGCGACGCCGGCGGCGTGGCGCCACTTCGGAATGTCCAGCCCCCAGCAGGGCCACTCTCAGCAACCGTCCCTGATGGATGACCTATAATTCAAGCTGGCCATTCGCCTACCCCCTTGACTTAACCGGAAGGTTCGGCAGACTTCATGCCCATTGATCCGTTGACCATTGTGATGGTCGTCATCCTGGCGGCCCTCGTGTTCTTCATGTTCCGCAACAGCCGCAAGCGGCGCAAGGAGCAGGACGAGACGCGTTCGAAGATGGTGCCTGGCGCCGAGGTCATGACCAACTTCGGGCTCTACGGCACCCTGCTGTCCGTCGACGAGGACGACAACACCGCGCTCATCGAGACCAGCCCCGGCCACGTCGTGAAGGTGCACCGCCAGGTGCTCGCCCGCGTCGTCGAGCCCAAGACTCCGGAGATCGACGAGGCCGAGACCACCGGCCCCGAGCTCAACCAGGATCACGCGATCTCGGTCGAGCCGTCGGAGCCGGAGTTCGGCGAGCGGATCGACGGCGCGCCGAAGAAGCCCGGCGCCAAGAGCGACGACTGATAGCATCCCTGTGCTCCGCGCGCCGAGAGGGTGCGCGGATCGCTCGTAGAAAGCTGAGTTCCTAGGTGGCAAAGTCGACCCCGGTCAAAAAAGCCTGGCGTTCGCTGACGTGGCTCGGCGTCATCGTGGTGGTCCTTCTCGGGACCCTCACGGCCGGCGTCCTGTTCAGCAATGCGACGTGGCTGCCCAAGCTCGCGCTCGACCTCGAGGGCGGCACCCAGATCATCCTCGCCCCGCAGGTCGAGAACGGTCAGACGGTGCAGCAGCAGCAGCTCGACCAGGCGGTCTCGATCATCCGTCAGCGCATCGACGCGTCGGGTGTGTCCGAGGCGCAGATCTCCACCGAGGGATCGCGGAACATCGTCGTCTCGCTGCCGGGCAAGCCCGACCAGCAGACGCTCGACCGCGTGAAGGCGAGCGCCCGCCTCGACTTCCGGGCGGTGCTGCAGACCAGCGGCCCGACCAACGAGGTCGTGGGCGCCGACGGCAAGTCGACACCGGCGCCCAGCCCCGCGCCTGGCCTTCAGTCGACGCCGTCGACCAAGCCGACGAACGGCAGCGACCTCGCCTGGGTGACCCCGGAGCTGCAGGCGCAGTTCGACGCGTACGACTGCGCGGCCAACAAGAACAAGGACCTCAGCGCCGCGCCGACCGACCAGCCACTCATCACCTGTGACGACGGCAACACGGTCAAGTACCTGCTCGGCCCCGTTGAGGTCAAGGGTCAGAACA
>Ga0209952_1003793_pt1 | contig 10252 bp, 13 predicted proteins | sample ThiBiot_750_biof_2_FD_183951 | JGI IMG/M metagenome (GOLD analysis project Ga0209952, IMG submission 183951) | Wastewater bioreactor microbial communities from Cape Town, South Africa - Thiocy_cont_750_biof (SPAdes) | ecosystem: Engineered > Bioreactor > Thiocyanate-remediating >...
TACCACCGACGGCGACGCCAACTCCGCCTCGGCCGGTTGACGCCCGTAGAGTTCGAGGTCATCATGAACACGCCAGCCGCACTGGCTGCGTGACAGACCCACCGTCACCTATCCGTGCAGCAGTCCCATCATTCGCTGCAATCGAGCCTGCTGGGTTGCTTAGCAACCAACCGCAGAATGAGAGTTGCCTGTGTGTGTGGCCGCACACCGTGCGTCCGACCGTCGCGGCGCGAACCGCCCACTAGGCTTCCGACCGCGGGAACCGCGCCGTCAGGCCTGTCGGAAGCCTAGTGGGCGGTTCATCGGCTTTGTATTGAGATTCTGCATCCCCGCAGGTACTGTGAAGAGCGGTAGCGAGGACTGAAATAGTGTCCCGCGCGCCGAATCGAGAAGCCCACGCCGAGTGCGTGGGCTTCTGCGTTGTCCGGAGAATCCAGGATAATCGAGGCGTGCTGCTCGCCTACATTGATGAAATCGGCGAGCCCGGCGCGTTCATCTCTCGAGATCATGAACGCTTCCACACGAGTCCTGCATTCGGATACGCAGGCTTCGTGATCGAGGCGGAGTGTGCTCGCATCTTTGGCCAGCGCTTCACCCACGAAAAGCGGACGTTGTTCGCACCGGAGTTAGTTGATCAACCGAATCCCGGGCAGTGGGAAAAGAAGGGTGCATCGATGTTCCGGCCAACGACCGCTTCCACTCACCCACAGCATCTTCGAGTCTTCGCCGGCCTAGTAAGGCATCTCCGTTCGATGCGCGGGATGCTCTTCTACTACGCAGACGAGAAGCCTCAGGGGACACCGAAGCAGACCAACCTGGATCCTGCAGCCCGCGAGACATCGGCAATGCAGGAAACGCTCAATCGGCTCTGCACGTACGCCGAGCGGCGCCAGCGGAATCTGCTCGTCATGATTGACCAGATAAACGAGAAGACACGCGCTGAGCGCCTGCCGCAGATGTACGGGCATATCTTTCGACGCTCGGCTGACCGCCCCGAGATGAAACGCATCGTCGAACCGCCGATGCATGTCGACAGCGTCCTGTCCGCGAACATCCAGTTCGCGGACTGGGTCGCGGCCGCGACGACCCGGGCTATCGACAATCAGCTCATCCGCGACTCTCCTTACCACTGGGTTCCTGGTGCATGGAGTCACGCACTCGCTGGCAGCTTCACCCACGAGTCCAAACTCCACCTCTGGCATCGCGCCGTCGACGACATTCATAACTCGGCATTGTTCTTCAAGGAACGGCCGCTACATCCCTTGGCGACAGGCCACCGTGTGGGCGATGGACTACCTGCAGACGCCCTACGAAAGATTCATGCGGCGGCAGTCCACGCCGAAGAACGAGGCCACAGAGAGTGATTGCTTGATCGTGGCGAAACCCTGATAAAGAAATCGAATTCAGGCCGCGGAGGCGCTCTTCAGCACGAACGAGCGCTGCTGAATGGGCAGGTGTTCAGGCTAGCGGCGGGCGATTCGTTGTCCCTCGCGGCGACACATCGATTGCGGGCCATCTCGTGCGCGTGCGTGATGCCGCTCGGCCGCCGCACAGTGAGGCAGTGGCTGCGTTCGGCCGCACCCGGCGAGGCAGGTGAACTCGGTGTGATGTTGCGTTGAGGGCGGCCACTGTCCAGCGGTTGCGCGCGGCGTCCGTTTCGACGTCAGATGCCATGCGTGGCACGCCTGGCATAGTGGGGCCAAGGAGCTCAGCGAGGGTGGTTGCCCAGTACGAGGCAAGCCGGTCATCGAGTACTGCACGCATAGGGATGGTCGCTGGCGATGCTCCAGTTGTGGAACTGGTCGGTGACGTTCTGGTAGAGGTGTCCGTTTCCGGTCGACGGGATCGAGGTGAAGAAGCTGGCTCCCTCCGACGCCACGTACTCACCGGTCGCGGCGGCCACGGAGGGGTTCGGCGAGGTCGGCACGTGTGCGCTCGGCTGGCTCGGACGCACATGCCAGCCATCCGGGCATCGTCCGTTGATCGACTGGAACTTGCCCTTTGGACACGCTGCGACTCGCCCTGTATGCGAAGGACATCGTGTTCGTCGGAGCGGGCGGTGTCACCGCCACCGCACCCGGGTCGTAGAGATCAGCGGACGATGTCGGGGAGGACGACGGCCGGGGATCGGGCGACGTCTCGGAGGCGGCAGTCGGGGTCGGTGACGACGCTCCGGCCGCCAGGGCAGCGGCCGACGATCCGGTGATCACGCCGGCGGTCAGTGCCAGCGTGCCGATCACGCGGGCGAGTACGGCCCGCGCCGACCTGCGGCGTTGCGGCAGTCTCTTCGCGATGGACACCTCGGGTGCCCCGGACGGCTGACCACAGCACCACACCCAGCACCGTGGTCGGATGGCATGCCGCGATCGCGGCCGCCGTCATCCCCCCTCCCGAGAGGCCGACGCCGACCGTACGCTCCACCTCGCGTCGAGCAGCGCGACCATCGCGTCAGCCTTCTCCCGCGGCGTCCGACCGGTGGACAGCGGGGTGCCGAGGTATCCCGGACGCGCGGGCGCGATGACGCGGGCGTCGACACCGAGCACGCCGGCCGCGACGATCCCCTGGTCGGATCCGCGGGGGGGGGTAGAGACGCCTCGCCGCGAATGCGAAGCCGCGTGATCGGGTCGCGTTGGAGTGAGGTTGGAGCGGGGCCCACGACTGTACTGGTGACGCACCACAAGGAGCGTCTCGAAGCTCTCACTGCAGGAAGGTCACCCCATGTCCGAGAATGACTCGACACACACTCGCCACTCACGCTCACACCGCGCGCGGTCACGGAGCCGGAGCTCGACCGTCGCCGTCGTCTTCGCTCCTCTGCTCGCCGTCGCGATCGCCGGGTGCTCCGCACTCACCGTCGGAGTGCCCCATCCGACGACGACGGAACCGGGGACGGCCCCGCACACGACAAGCTCGACGGGCACGAGCACGGCGAAGCCGACGCCGACCGGGACGTCGGCACTCCGGTCCACCGCCGCCGGCAACGCGGTGCAGTACTCGTACACGGGCGCGACGGAGACGTGGATCGTGCCGGACGGAGTCACGAGCGTCACGTTCGAGGCGGCCGGGGGCGACGGCGGCGGCGCAGTGCACCCGGTCACCAAGGAGGGCGGCAGCGGTGCGATCATCACCGGATCCTTTCCGGTGACGGCCGGGCAGATCGTCACGATCGCGGTGGGCGGGAACGGCGCCGTCGGTGCAGGCGGATGGGGCGCCGAAGGGATGTCCGGCGGGCAGGCCAACACCGCCAAGCAGGACTCGCGCACGGGCGGCGCCGGCGGCGGCGCGACCCTCATCGCACTGTCGAACGCCGACGGAAGCAACTGGCACGAGCTCGTCGTCGCGGGGGGCGGAGGCGGCCAAGGCGGCGGCAGCGGCGACCCCGATGAGGCGGGCAGGGGCGGCAGCGCGGGCTGTCTCGAGTTCTCGAGCGCCAGCGACTCGCAGTGCGGGACCCCCGGCATCGCCGGGATGAACGGCAGCCAGGGCACCGCGCCTCCGCTCGGGGGCAAGGGCGGCGCAGCAGGCGGCGCGACGTCGTCGACCGGCGCCCGGGGTCTCGGAGCGAAGGACCTGGGCGGCAACGGGGGCAGCGGCGGCGGCGGCGTCAAAGGCGGCGCAGCAGGAGGCGGCGCGGGCGGCATCTCGGCAGGAGGAGGAGGCGGCGCGGGAGCCTCCTTCGTCGACACCTCGGTCACCTCGTGGAAGATCTCGGCGACGCACTACAACTGGCAGTTCATCGCGAGTCTGGCGGGCGCCGGAGTCATCCTCGCCTGGTGACGACCGTCGTCGCCCTCACATCGGTCGACGACCCACGGCCGTGCTCCGAGGACGGTGTGCGGGGCGGTGCCTGAGCGCTCGACCTGCACACCACTCCTGTCGACTGAACACCCACCCACTGCGCCCTCGGAGCGCCCTCTCCTGGAATTGGAAACCGATTCTGGCTCGTTCCTCAACTACCGGGGACCCGGCCGTATTGTCGGGTGATCTCGGCGTGGCAAGAGTGCCCGCCATGACTACTGAGTTGCTGAGTCCGACAACTTGCACTACTTCAGCTACACCGATTCCCGGAACCGAACTTGGCTTCGCCGGATCGACAATCCGGCGTTCTTGAGTCTTAGCGAAGTGCAGCTACAGAAGTTCCACGGGACCGCCTGACTGGGAACACAGTCCTAGCCGTTTCGTGAGCGTGCACGCGGCGGTCCCACTTCCGGGCAGTGTTCGTTTGGGGATCGGCTGCGTTCGGCCGCACCCGGCCGGGCATGTGAACTCAATGTGAGATTGGGTTGAGGGCGGTCACCGTCCAGACGATCGCGACCGCACGTGAGCCTCCATCAACGCGTGATGCCCGGATACGGATGGCCCCCGCACGCACCCGGCATGATAGCGACGCGTCGACGCAAATCGGGCGGCAGTGTCCCCGCCACGTCGATCCTCACCACCCGCTGGAAACCACGACCGGTCGGGCTCCCACTCGGCGCTGGCGCGGGTCGCGCTCAGGGCTGGATCGCGCGTCGAAGGATGTCGACGATGGTGTGCACGGCGGCTGCATGCTCGCGGGGATCGGGCGCTTCTGCGATGACCCACGAGTCGATCACGCGGCCGATTGCCATGCCGATGGCCAGGAGGAGCGCGTCGGGGATATCTGTGCGTATCGCTCCGATCGATTGTCCCGCCGCGAGAGCCCGGGTCATCCACGGCAGTGCGCTCAGCTCGGCGTCGCGTTGGGCGTTTTCAATCGCTGGTGCACCCGTGCCTGACATCCAGTCGCGCAAGAGGTTCGCGAGCTGTGGTGATGCGTCGTAGGCGCGGACGAGTCGTAAGCAATGGTTCTCGATCGTCGACCAGTAGGCGTCTGGTTCGGTTGCGGCCGGCACGGAGAATGGCCCGACGCGCACGATGAGCTGTTCCACTTGTTCGCGAAGCAGATGCGCGTACAGGTCTTCCTTGCTGTCGAAGTAGTAGTAGATCGAGCCCTTGGAGATGCCCGCCTCGGCGATGATCCGGTTCAGCGATGCCCCGGCGAACCCGTGTGCGGAGAACTCGTCGAGCGCCGCGTGGAGGATGGTCTGTTGTCGTTCGCGGGGAAGCGTGTGGAATCGCGGGCGTGGCACTGTCGTTAACCGACCGGGACTGGGGGGAGGCGAATGGGGTCGACCAGGCTCCGCCCCATGGCCGCGTTTGCGATCGGCGGGATCACCATGAGGCCGACGATGGCGTTTCGCAGCAGCAGTTGCATGCGGTTGCGGGGGGCGAACGCGGCACCCAGCCGGGTGGCGGCGTCCTGCTTGCCGCGCACGAGCCCGGCCAGCCGTCGCTCGTATCCTGCGAACGCCGCCTGGTGGTCTTCGTGGGCTTCGTGCAGCTCGTGGGCCAGGATGTATGCCCCGATCATCGCGAGTGCGGAACCTTGCCCGGCCAGCAGTGAGGGTGCCGCCGCAGCATCGCCGATGAGCGCGATGCGACCACTGGACCATGACGGCATCCGGGTCTGGCTCGCCCGGTCGAGGTAGAAGGTGCGGGCCCGCGGCATCTGCTCCAGGATGGCCGGGACCTCCCAGCCGGCGTTGCCCATGCGCCGCCGCAACAGATCCTGCTGGGCGGCGACGTCGTCCTGGGGCACGTCGCCGTCGTACCGGAACATGAAGCAAAACATCGTGGCGTCATCGTGAAGCGCGAGGCGCAGCACCTGATCGCCCACCTCCGTGTGCATGACCGCGACCAGCTCGTCGCGGGGGCGGTATCCCGCGACATCGAAGGCGGCGACGGTGATCCCGAGATATCGTTCGAACTCCTCGTCCGGACCGAACGCGAGCTTCCGTACGCGCGAGTGCAGCCCGTCCGCGCCGACGACGAGGTCGAACTCACGCGGTGCCGCGTGCTGGAACTCGACATGCACCCGGTCGCCGTCGTCGTTCAACGAGGTCACCGTGTCGCCGAAGATCGCCTCGACGTGGCCATCCGCGGAATCGTAGATGGCGCGGGACAGGTCGGAGCGTCCGATCGTGACGAACCGGCCGCCGCTGATGCCGATCACGTGGCGCGGGTCGAAGTGGGCGATTCGCCGGCCGGAGCTGGAAACCTCACGTGCCTCACGGACGACGTAGCCCTCGTCCATCAGCCGCGGCACGATCCCCATCCGATCGGCGACGTCGAACCCCGCACCCCAGAAGTCCACGACGTAGCCACCCTCCCGTAACTGCGGAGCGTGCTCGATGAGCGTGACCTCGTGACCGAACCTCTGCAACCAGTAGGCGAGAGTGGGACCAGCGATCCCCGCACCAACAATCAAGACACGCATGGGCACCTCCCAGACCGCCAGTTCGACCGGCGGTCTAATCGTCCCACCTCGAGCCTGCTCGCACAATGGCGGGTCCGGAGCCTTCTCTCATGAGACGGCGGGGTCTCCGGCGGCGGCTCCGAACAGCTGGTGCACGACGAGGCCGTAGGCGGTGCCGAGCATGAGCCCGATGAACAGGGAGGGGCGAATGCGCCGCTGGATCCGCCGATGCCGAGGGTGAGGGAGGTGGCGAGGATCTTCGCGAGGGCGAAGAACAGCAGCAGCCAGATCCGTAGTCGCCGCTGAGGGCTTGGAAACCGTCCTGGTACAGCCAGCCCATCCCGATCATCGCCGACGCATCGGGGCCAGCGGGCTCGGTCGGTGCGTTGGGCGTGCCGAAGACGACACGGAAGCCCGATTCGGTGGCGCGGAACGTGTCGCGCGGCCAGAACGACACATCGATCTGCAGCGAGTTGGAGAGGAAGAACACCCGGTAGCGGGTGCCGGCCGCCCACACATCGTGCGCGTCGGACAGTCCGTACGCGGCGTGGATCGCCTCGGTCCACTCATCCACCAGTCGCTGCTCGTCGACTCCGTCGTCGAACTGCACAGCGAGATCGATGTCAGACCAGTCGTCTTGAGTGCCGTGGGCGCCCGACCCGGCGATCGCGGCGCCGATGATGCGGGGGTCAGCCTCGGCCCGCGCGATCAGCTCCCGCTGGATCTTCGCTCGATCCGTCGAAGAGAACATGACACAACACTCGCACGGGCGCCGGAGCTCTGGTACACGTCGGCGGCCGCACGGCCCGGGGGGGACGGCGCAGCGCGCGATGCGCAGCGGCGAGAATCGTGTAATGACGATCCTTCATCTCTCGACGCAATCCGACTGGGACGCCGCACTCGAGTCCGCTGAGTACCGGACGTCGACGCGGGGCGCGACTCTCGACCAGGTCGGATACATCCACGCCTCCTACCCGGAGCAGCTCGCCGAGGTGGCCGAGTTCGTCTATGCCGGCACGGATGCCGCGCTCTGCGTCCTCGTGATCGACGAGCGAAGGGTCGCCGCCGCGGGCGTGCGGGTCGTCGACGAGGACGGCGATGGGCGACTCTATCCGCACATCTACGGCGCTCTGCGGCCGGAGTTCGTGATCGACGTGATCCCTGCTGCCTTCGACGACCGCGGAGCGTTCGTCATGGCTCGCCCGCTCTACGGTTCCGCTCAGTAGCAGAACGTCAGGGTGCTGACCAGAAGTCTGTCGCGCGGTCGTCGATCACGTCGCTCCAGAAGCGCACACGCCGCGGGCGCGCCCCATCGTTTCGCGCAGGCAGATCGAATTCCGGCATGCGCGGATTCCGGAGTCAGCGGCGCTAGTCGTGCATGTCCGCGGGCCACTCGCTGGGCAGGTTCCCATCGCGCTCGGCGGGGATGAGTCCCTGGAAAGGTGTCAGGGTCTCCCACCCGCTCTTTCCGTCGCGCAGGAACAGCACGACAGGGCCAGCATCGACCGCATCCGCCACGCTGTCGTGGGTGTCGCCGCAGCTGCGAGGAAGCGACGTGACGACGACGGTCCTAGATCCGTCGCCTCCCTTGATCCACCGATCGACGCTGACATGCCACTTCGTCGCCGGCAGGTCGAGGTAGGTGGTCGACCCCGCCGAGCTCTCGACCGTGCCGACGATGACGGCGTCGGCTTCGTCCGCAGCATCCGCGGGACTCTCGAAGTACACCCAGTCGATGCACGCGCCGGACGTGGGAGGACCAAAGCTCGAGCAGCCGGCCAACACGAGGGAGGCGGCGACCATGCCAGCCGTCGCCAGCCACCTGAGCGAACCTCGAGACGCCATGACGTGATCCTGACAGCACAACTGCGCGGCAGCGACGCCGTGTTATCGAAGCGAGACCGTATTCACGCCGGGACGTACTCCTGCCGGACCCTGCCATCGGTGGCGAGCTCGATATTGCGGAAGTCACGGTCGGAGTTCAGGATCACCGCATCGTTGACAACCGCGTACGCGGCGATGAGGCAGTCGAATGCTGCGGCGGCGCGCACGAGGCCCATGTCCCACAGCGCTTGCTGGATGTCGAGGGCATCCTGCTCATCCGGGTGTTCCCACGCCGGAAGCAGCTGCGCCATGTCTTCGCGCAGCTCCGCATACTCGCGGGGATCCCTCGCGGAGTGGCAGTACTCGAGCACCTGAGGAGGGCACGTGATGATCAGGTGATGCGGCGACAGTGCTCTGAGCCTGTCGGCGATCGCCGCGCTCGTCCCCGCCTTCTGCCAGATGCTGTTGTCGACGAGATACGTCGTCACGCGCGATCTGCCGTTTTCGGCTCGATGGTCGGCGCGTCGATCTGATCGGGCGTGAAGGCGCGCCCGATAATGCGCTCGACGGCCGCCGGCTGGCGGCGAACCGCGATCAGCGTGCGCAGCGCGAGGTCGACGGTCTCGCGATTGGAGGACGTGCCGGCCAGCTCCTTGGCCCGCTTGAGCTCGTCAGGATCGATGTCGATGGACGTGACGGTCACGATGGCCCCCTTCGCGGTTCTGTATAAGCCACTATATAGGGGTCGATGCGCAGTACGGCGAGTGCGCCGGATGCCGCGGACGACAGCGGCCCGCGGCATCCGCCGTTCTCAGCTGCGCGTTACGCCCGCTCCACCGGGAGCCACAGCTCGCACGTCGCCGTCTGGAAGTCGGCCGAACGCTCCAGCACCGACACGATGGACGGGCCGGGGCGCAAGCGCCACGGGTTCGACGGGAACCAATCCGTCGCCGTCGCCGCCCACACCGACTGCAGCACGGCCGGGAACTCACCCTCCGCACGGAAGACCGCCCACGTCCCCGCGGGGACCCGAATCTGGTCGAGATCATCCGGCACCGGAGTGTCAGACGTGACCGCGACGCCGTGCAGGTAGGTGAGCTCGGTCCCCTCCCGGTAGTCCGGGTCGACGTCGTCGCTCACCTGCAGCAGTCCGGCGGGATCGGTGTTGCCCAGCTCCTTGAGACGCACATGCTCCTCCGCCGGGAGCCCCGCGATGTGGGCCTGGATGGCGGGGTTGACCCCCGCGTGGATGAGCGGCACGCGGGCCGCGTGACCCACGAGCACGAATGCCGGTCGGTCGGTGATGCGAGTGTCCATGATGGTGTTCCCTTCGACGGTCAGGCGGAACCTGATCCTCTGCTGTGTACGAAGGGGGCCGCCGTCGCGCCGCACGTCGGCGGGGCCGACGCCGTGCACCGCCCGGAACGCCCGGCCGAAGGCCTCGGTCGAGCCGTATCCGTACCGCACCGCGATGTCGAGCAGGGCGTCGCCGTCCAGCACATCGCCGGCGGCGAGCGCCATGCGGCGTCGGCGGACGTACTCCGACAGCGGCATCCCGGCAAGCGACGAGAACATCCGGCGGACGTGGTACTCCGTCGTGCCGAGACTCGTCGCGAGGGCGGCGATGTCGATGTCGTCGGAGAGATGCTCTTCGACGACATCGACCACGGTGTTGAGCACAGCGATCACGGTGCCTCCTTCGTCATCGAGTCTCGTCGGCGCGGCATCCGGGCTCCCGATGATCGCGGTCCGATTCGGTCGCCCGCACCCACCCTCCCATTCCACTCACCTTCAGTATGCCTTAAGCTTGTCGTATGGCTCTTGAATCCCTACTGCGTCGGCTCGACCGCATCGCGGGCGGACGAGCCGCGGACCACCGCGTCCCCGTCTCTTCCGACCCGCGCGTGCGGCGCGCCTTCCGGGTCGTGACCTGGCTGCTCGTCCTGTGTCTCCTCCTCGGCGTCGCGACGATCGTCACGGCGGTCGTGCTGCTCGCCTCAGGAACCGAGGTCACGTTCGCGGTGTGGATGCGGTGCCTCGTCGTGCTCGGCATCACGGCAACGCTCTTCTACTTCCTCTGGCGCGCGACGGCGGGCTGGTACTGGGCGTACCGGCGGCTGCAGCTGTTCAGCCGGATCTTCCCGATCGTCG
>Ga0209952_1003795_pt1 | contig 10251 bp, 2 predicted proteins | sample ThiBiot_750_biof_2_FD_183951 | JGI IMG/M metagenome (GOLD analysis project Ga0209952, IMG submission 183951) | Wastewater bioreactor microbial communities from Cape Town, South Africa - Thiocy_cont_750_biof (SPAdes) | ecosystem: Engineered > Bioreactor > Thiocyanate-remediating >...
CTATTTTTCGATTGACTAAAATTGAAGAAACGAAAGATAAAGACATCGTAACGATTTATATGGAACTATGTGGTGATGATGAACATGATTTGAAGGAATTATTCGATCATATGAAAAAAGAATTGGGTGGTGGGAGTCAGGAAGTTAATCTCCATTCGTTTGGTCAAGTTTTGCGTCAAATGGGTAAATATGATTTAGCCGAGAAGATTTATCATCGATTATTAGCAGAGTTACCACCAAACGATCCTTCGCTTAGCGGTTTATATTATGATCTTGGCCTAGTGACTTTTGAAAAAGCTGCCTATGACTCTAGTCTTGAATGGTTTCAAAAATCATTGGTGATTCATGAAAAAAAAGGATCATCTAATTATCGAAATATCGGTAATTTATATAATTTGATAGGTCTTGTTTATTGGGGCAAGCGTGAGTTAGAGAGAGCATTAGAAAATTATAAGAAAGCGATCGAATTATTTCGAAACGCAAATGATGAAGATCATCCAAGTATGGCTGGTTTCTACAATAACATTGCTATTGTATATGATGACCAGAAAAAATACACCGAAGCGTTAGATTTTTACAAGAAATCATTAACTATTAGGAAACAACATTTACCTTCGAATCATCCAGATATTGCTGCTTCTCACAATAATATTGGTCTTGTTTATTCTCAGCTGAATAAATATGATCTTGCAATGAAACATCATCAACAGTCACTCGAAATGAAGTTAAAATCACTTCCTGGCGATCATCCTAATATTGCTAGAAGTTATGAAAATATTGCCGCGATACATGAAGAAAAACGTGAATGGAAACAAGCATTAGAACTATTTAAAAAGGCATTGAATATCTTGCAACATGCATTCTCTTCGCAACATCCAAGTGTACTGAAAGTCAGGGCAAATATTCAACGTGTATCCTCTAACTTGAAATAATATTTTCGAAATAAAATCATTAATAATCAGTATGTATTAGAGAAAAGAAAAGAATAATTGTTGATTGATTCTTGAAAATTCGAAGATTCTATTAACCATTCGAAAACGATAAGTTAAAGTCAAAAGATTATAACTCAAGGGGAAACAACTGATTTAGGTGATTAGAAACTCGTTTTAGTCACGAAAATGATTTGAAATCATGAACTCATAAAAAGTTGTTACTTCCTCGGCGAAAATTATTCTTCTAAAACAGGGATTGTAGTACTTAAAAGTCCCTCAAGAATTTCTTTAGAAAAATCGATTAAAAACGAGATTTATTCGTGTTGAAACTTATAGAAAACATTGAAATATTTCTGTAGAAATAACTGGTTAATTTGTTCGATGATTTCTCGTTCTTGGTCCATGACGTTTTCTAAAGAGTTAATCTAGAAAACGTGTCTCATTCGCGTTTCCTTGACTGAAAATGAGTTCATATTGATTTTGATGATTGAAGATGAATTCCTATCGGAGAGAAAATCATGAAGAATGAGCTCAGATTGTGAACAAACAACTGATTTCGATTTTTGACAACTCAAAATAAATCTTGAAAATTCGCTAAAATCACAAAAGCTCAAGACAATCAATCTGTTTGAAATCAGTTGTTCTCCCACTACAACAAAAAAGAAAACTGTTTTGTTCAATAGGAATGTTTTTTTCGATATCAAAAGATCAATTTTCGAGAAAAAAACGCGTTCTTTTCCTTCGAAATGCGGATCTTCAATCGGCAATTGCAGAAATTTGAGAATACATTCGTCTTGTGTTCGTGTGCTCACAGACTTTATTCCAATCATCTTTGTACTTTTCTAAATCAACGAATTTCTTTTGTTTTGTCAAACAATTCGGCTGATCGATGAAAAAAAGGAAAAGTTCGATCGGTAATCAGTTTATATTTTGGTCTATACTTTAGTTTTCAACGAAACACATATTGACTTTCTCTATAAAGATCTAAACTTCGTAGATTTATTTACATTGAACGTAGAATCGTGTCAATCCTAACCTCGATTTAATCGTAAATGCTAACGTTTTTGTGTTGATTTTTCAGCGTCAAAAATGAAAACGTAAAGTACCATACTCACCTCAAGCAAGAGAAAAAAAACGAAATTTTCCATTTCTTAGTCAAACAATACGGTCGTTAACCACTAATTTACGATATAAAACAGAGTCGAATACGTCTGTAATATTTGACACAGAATTACGGAGCTACAGTAATGGTATTACGGTATGTATACGACCCATAAACGGCAAAATTATGACCAAATACAGACAGTCGTATCGATAGATCTGGGACCGTACTACTCTCTTTCGATTTTTCCTATTTCTCCTTTTTAATTCACAAATTCAACTAGTTTTTGACAAAAGGAGAGAAAATTTTCATCGTTCTTCGACAAAACGAAACAACATTAATCCGATGACAGATTTCGATAGAGAAAGGTAGAGATCGCGATCTTTTTGATTCTATAGCGAATACTAACGGGACCGGTAAAAAAAATGTTCGTTTTATAGAGGTCTCGATCTGAACGTGCTTATAAGAAACTATATACGTATTTAGTCAGGATTGTCAGATCATCCGATTTTCCGACTTTTGCTATTCTCGAAAATTTCTTCTTTCAAAATGTATGGATGTCAATTTCGATAGAATATTTCATAGCGTCATCTTTATTTTCTTCTTGTTATTGAATAATCGAGTAGATTCGAATGTATAAAGAAAGAATGAATATATTTTCTATTACAATCCAAAGATTTATTGACGTAGTTGCAATTCTCTCGGGATAAATAGATCTACGTTACACTGTGATCAATGTATTGATCTCGAGAACCGTTTGAGTAAATTTCTTGATCATTTGAAATACTATTCAATGTTAGCAGATTAACCACTGAATTATTCAAAGACTGAGGCTATTGTGCCAACAATGAGTAGATTTAAGAATTTTCAAAAGGAAGAAACATTTTCTTCTATCTCCATCACTTCTAATAAGAAGAAGCGAAACGAAATAAAACGAAAATTTTAATTTCTAATCAGAATGGAATCTCTTCGGTGATCCTATAATATGCATTTGAATAAAATATCAGTTGATTATACCATAAATCAGAAAACGAATCTCGTTTTTTCTCATTTATTATTTTCTTGATGAACATCCGATTAAAATAGTTCTTCAAGGTTATTTTCAATAAATCAATCTTTTATTCAGGAAAGAAAAAGAAAAGCAATCGTCGAAATCGATTCTAATCTTTGACTTTAACTTATCTCCTTCGAATGGTTAATAGAATCTTCGAATTTTCAAGAATCAATCAACAATTATTCTTTTCTTTTCTCTAATAAATACTGATTATTAATGATTTTGTTTCGAAAATATTATTTCAAGTTGGCAGATACACGTTGAATGCATGCTTTAGCTCTCAGTACATCTGGATGTTGCGAAGCGAATGCATGTTGATAGATATTTAATGCCTTTTCAAATAGTTCTAATGCTTCTTTCCATTCACCTTTTTGTTCATGTATCAAAGCAATGCATTCATAACTCATGGCAATATTAGGATGATCACTAGGAAGTGATTTCAAACGAATTTCGAGTGACTGTTGATAATGTTCCATTGCAAGATCATATTTATTCAGATAATAATAAACATTACCAATATTATTGTGAGAAGCAGCAATAGCTGGATAATTGGAAGGTAAATGTTGTTTCATAGTAGCTAATGATTTTTTGTAAAAATCTAATGCTTCTGTGTATTTTTTCTGGTCATAATATACATTAGCAATGTTACTGTAGAAATAAGCCATATTTGGATGATCTTCATCATTTGCATTTCGAAATAATTCGATCGCTTTATGATAATTTTCTAATGCTCTCTCTAACTCACGCTTGCGACGATAAACAGTACCTATCCAATTATATAAATTACCGATGTTCTGATAATTAGATGATCCCTCTTGTTCTTCAATCACCAGTGATTTTCGAAAGCATTCAAGACTAGAGTCATAGGCAGCTTTATCCTGAGTCACTATGCCAAGATTATAATATAAACCACTTAGCAAAGGATCATTTGGTGGTACCTCTGCTAATAATCGATGATAAATCTTCTCTGCTAAATCATATTTACCCATTCGACGCAAAACTTTACCAAACGAATGAAGATTAACTTCTTCATTTCCACCACCATATTCCTTTTTCATATGATCGAATAATTCCTTCAAATCATGTTCATCATCACCACATAGTTCCATATAAATCGTTATAATTTTTTCATTTTTTATTTCTTCAATTTTAATCAATCGAAAAATAGATCCCATCATAAATAATACTTCACATTCCTTGCTGAAATAACTCAACGAACTTATATCAGCAAATGGTTTTGATTTTACTACTTGCGGATCGGCATCAATAACGAATAGTACACGACATAAATCACTTGTAATTTTACTACGATTCAAGAAACCTAATGCTTTATCAGGATTAGTGCTCGTTGAAAAGAAAGAATTTATCGAAATTAGATTATCAATCGATTGTTGAAGAGTATTGAGTTCATCAGTCGACATAACCTGACCACGATAGACACGAATAGATGATTGATGTTGATATTGTTTTAGTTGTTGATAAATATCTCCGATAACGAAGCGAAGTAGAAATAAAAGATCTATATTTTGTACTCGTAATGCTTTATTCAACATTTTATATAGAAATGTATCACGAGTATACCACCAAAGTGCTTTATCTGATCGATAATCTTTTTCAAATTCACCGACGAATACTAATTCCTTCTGATTGTTTTCATATTCTTTTTTACATAATTCAATTAATTGTTGTTTATCACTTTCGATCGATTTCATTCGAATAAGAACATCGATTAAGAGAAGAGAATGAATAAAATTACCATTTAATCCAGTAGTCGATTGATCTTTCTTGTTGTTAACATTAAATATATTTATAGATAATGGTTCTTCGATTTTAACTCGAGTTTGTTGATCTTGTTTAATAACATGAATGAGATCTTTCAATTCAACAATAACACTTTTAACCTTAATAAAATCTTTAGCCCATTGTTCATTGGCTGTCTTATCCATACAATAGACATAAATCGATGAAATTTGTCTAAGATGATGAATTTGAGGAACTAATTGTCGACCACATCGACCACTCACTATAAGAACCAATCGATCTTGTGTGGAAAGTGAAAGAATCCTCTGATGACATTCGCCTTGATCATCGAATGTTTTCAAATGATTAATAATTTCTCGAAGTTTTAATTGAGTATGTTGATTATCTTCAGTTGTATTGACTTGTACATCAAGCCAAAAAATAGAAAATGTTTCAAGATTATCATTAGATATTTCGAACGGTTTGCTGTTGATACCATCCATAGCTGTACGCTCGGTATTTGCCAACAACACTACTTATATGAAACACGTAGACTGATTTTATTTTTTGGGTAAAAACCGTAATACGTAATTCATTTTATTGGTTCTATTTCTTTAATGTTTTTTTTTCTTTATCTCGCCTTAGTAACATTAGCCTGTGCGAGAACGCAAAATAGAAACTTGATATCCACGTGCTGCGTATTCTTGAAACTGACTTTTTCTCATATTTTGCCTAACAATAACTACGTTTAAAAAGAGAACGCTTGTATATTGTCTTCTCAAATCATTGTTTATCGTTGTATTTCTATGATTAAAAACAATTAAGAATAATATTCATTGTGTCTCTGTATATTCGTTAGATATGCATTAATAAAACATCACTTCAACCGAATGTGATCTGGTTTGTATGGAATCACGTCACTTCTGACATCGAAGATGAAGGTGAAATTAAACGCTTTCTTAGTTTCGAAAAAAGTCTACCAATTATTGTTATCATAAATGCTACGAAAAATGTCTCATTTAAGCGAGAATGATATTGCTCAATTCACCCATCAGTCAACAGAATAGGTTTGCTGGAGCAGGAAAACAAATTATCGAAGTTTTATGCAAATGACCAAAATTCATGAATTTGAAAGCAGTTACTGTGAGTTCATTGCATATTGATGATTTCGACGACATAGTTCAATATTGAAACTCTAATTGAGATTACACTTAAACATCTTACACATGACAATCAAAACAATGATTTAAACGTATTAATTATCTAGAATATCCAAAACTAGAAAATAATGGCGAGAAAGGTGAGTGTTAGCAAATTTCATGCATAAATCAGTACTTGATAGATGATTGTTAACTTGCATCTTCTATTTTTCAGAAATACAGTTGAGTATTTTGAAAAAACTTTTGAAATATATTCAAGAATGAAGCGATTTGACTGAAAGGATAAAACGTGGAAATACTGTTATTCTCTTTCTTTTTGCTAATTAACAAATGAATTTCTTTTGCTTGTCCTCATTGATTCCATAAAACAAAAGTTGATTACAAAGAATTTTGCGAATAGATTTAAGAGATTTTCATAGAATTCATTCAAGTTTATAATCTGGCCTCGGATCACGTTTTTTTGGAAATATAGGAATCCTTATAGGATTATATTTTACTAAAATATAGGATTTTCAATAGAAAATGACAAAAATCATAGGACTTTTTAAACTATGATTTCTATTGAAAATTTTAGTTTTTACAGGTTAACATGGAACTCTCGGCTACCTAGTGATTTGTATTCTTAAGGATGTGGTACATGCTTTTATTTAAAAAAACAATTTCCTATGCGTAATGGCGGTCAAAATGATTCTTCCATCCCTACTGCGTTATTTTATCCTCTGGGTTGTTAAGATAAATATTAAAAAGATCACATTTCTATCATCGTATAGTCCATGATATCGGATATATGTATAGAAATTTTTAGAGTTTGCTTTGTTATTCATTCAGATTGAAAGAAAGCTGTTATATTTTTATTTTACAGTTGTGATAAGTGAAAGATTTCTGTGCTTTGTTCTTATTTAAAGGACAATATACCATATTTAAGTTGAAATAAGGTAATATAATAGACAACAAGTTTCTGCTTCGCTACAAAATATACTATACAGACAATATTCAATAGTTTAAGTAGAAGTTGTCTTTTTAAAAGTTGATCCAATACCTTATGAATATCATTTGATATTATAAAGTATACGATGATGGAAATGTGATCTTATTGATATTTTTCTTTAATTACACAGACGGTAAAGTGATACGGTAGGAAAGGGTGAACGATTTCGATAATCATTGTATTTCAGAACTGCAAACAATATTTCCTAAAGTACTATTGAAAAATAAGTATGTTTTTGAGCCCTGTTGTCGTCAAAGAGTTCAGTAATATACGATTCTGTGCATATCCCTAGAAACTATCATAGAGCTCCAGGTTTTCAGGAACAGAAGCCCATATAGAATTTCAAGTTCTTGAGAAGAAAATCCAGAACTGACACTCTATATATGCCTGATTAGACGGACTTCATTTAATTTCTTTTTTGTATCTTTTACGTTATTAATGTTTTGTTTGGCCCATCAATATAAATCCCGCCCCTTTCGCCCACTTTTTTTCTGACACAAGCGATGTTTGTTTACTGGTCAAAAAACTCTTGTTGCGCCACTGATGGTGATAGAAAAGGTCTCATCGATCATTAGGGACAATTAGACAAATTTCAGAGATGATTTGAAACTGAAATGAAAACTAAAAATCCTACTAAAATATAATCTTAGTCGTTTTCATTCACTAGAGACCTTCTCATCCTCACTCGATTAATTCCCTGAGTTAAAGTCCTCTTCCTCATCATCTGATATCATTTTCCTAATTTACATTTTGCGTGAACAAATTGAGTATTTGATTAAATGTGCTGATATGCGAGTTCTCTAATAATTGAAAGCTGTTTATGAGGGAATCGATCAATCTTTTTGGCATCTCCTATTTTATCGACAAAATATAGGTAAATAGGACAAATGAGCGATATATAGGACAAATTATAGGATTTGTCAAAAATATAGGATTTATAGGAAATATAGGTCGAATCCGACCCCAGCTTGTCGATACAGACTGCGACCTTCCACCTTACATTCTTTCTCTTCGAACAGAATCGAAAAAAGAAAAATGACTAAAGTTGAGTTGAGACATGAGTGCGATAGGATCTGTTCGAAGTTTGTGTATTCATCATCCATGAGGAGAGAATCTTTTGAATTTTTTCAATAGTTAAGAATATTCACAAAAATCAAAACGATCTTATGCATCGACGATAATTGTAAAAGTTGATTGTATCTCGATTGTTTGTAGCATATAAATAGAAGCATTATACAACGATGTAAGAACAACAAAAATATCGAATAAATATTTCATATATCAGTAGATATAACTTACAAATTAATTTCAATTTTATTATTGAACACAAGATAGAGATTATTTAATGTGCGATGCAAAAGTAATGAGACAAATGTCTGATGATATTATTCAGTTCCATGCTATTGATTAAGGTCACTCGAAGTTGCTTTCAATAGAAGAAGATGTCCACTTTCGAACCATATATCGTTTGTTTCTTAACTGTTAGAAATAGAGAAAAAGAATGTTGTTACACATCATATAAATGTGCCTAATTTTTGTAAAAGATCAGTAGTTTTCTCGTTTTTTTAAGTAAGCAAGTTAGGTTGAACTATCAATTCTATCATCCAATGTTAAAGTTAAATGTTAAATAACGTTTGAACCTAAAACTATGGCTCGAATGGTCTTATCACAAAAAAGAATCATGTTTATGTTCATCTTGAGCAGGCCTTCTCCCTTAAGGACAGAAACACATCTAAATGGATGTTTTCGTTTCGGAAGCGATTAAAGTCACTCATAAATCCGCCTCATTCAAATGATTTGGATTTGATATGACCGGATTAAGTGATGATCATTATACACAAGACGTCCAAGCATGCTGAACTGGTCAAAATCTCCACCCAATTCACTCAAAATGAAATCAATTTAGAAAATACAGTGTTAATTAGGAACGAAAGATTTATGAGACAAACTCAAACTTAAAATCTCAATCAATTACCCAGAAAATTTTCGAAGAAAGCAAAAAGATCTGATAAAAAACGTTGTAACAACCATAGTTTTGTCGTTGAAAAAGAATATTTTGATAATTAATAGAGAAACTGCTGACAGTATTTGTTAAGAGTCTTCTAGTAACAACTTTACTTACTCTATTCAATAACGAGCGAACTATGTTGAAATGATCGAGTGAGTTCTAATAGCATCGACATCAATTTGTCTCATTACTTTTGCATAGCACATTACTATCGAACGAAAGTCATACGCTAAAAATAATAATAATAGATGTAATTTATCGTTGTACATACAGTAGGCCATGTGGTAAAGACATCAGATGATTTTCTTACTTTATATGCATGAAAATACGCACCACATATAGAAGAATTCGTTTTAATTTTTAGCCAGTGCATGATTCGAAAAAATAAGATGAATGACTAAACCACTTCCAATGCCATCTGTTAAATAGCAATTCAATTCTATATCATCTACATTTTTGTTTCGAAAACTTCTTTTCTCACTTATTTGATAGATTCCATTGAAAATACGAAAACAAACGTGGAATTATAATGTCAGTTGATTGTTCTTTAATTTGCGCATAGTTCATACTCAGTTCAGTTGTTAATCCAAGGTAATTCACTCATAAAAATTGCAGTCGTATATAAAAGTACCGTGATAATAAACATAAATAGTGTCCACCAGTAACCGAGAATATATATCATGGGATTCGGCAAAAAAAATGCCAGCTACGAGAGTACATCCAGTGATAATTGCCGATGAAATAATGCCAACATCATCATATATGTTGATGTTTTCGATCCAATTACAGAACGCTTCGATTGAGATATATTTTCATCTTTTTTCACCGATATTTGCTCTCCTTCATATGCTGCATTCGATTGTGTAGATGAATCCATTTGTCCAACACAGGAAAATGGTAACAGAACATAATCGAAGAGCTTCTCTATATGATGAACGTGGATCAAGAGAAGCAATACATTTAAAAGGACGAAATGTATCAATATGTTGTGTTGGCAAGGATTTCGTGTAAACTTCAAGATCCATCTCATAATATTTCAATGCATTATCATATTCGCCAAGATCATGATAGACTTCACCCATATTATTATAAGTTGTACCAAAACGAAAATGATCAGCTGGCAAATGTTTTGAACGAATCGAAAATGCTTTTCGATGACACAATCAAGTGCTTGAGAATATACTTGAATCTGATGGTTGTAGAACTTGTTTTCGAATTGATAATGATCTATCGAACAAATCGAGCGCACATTTATCTTCTGTTGCTA
>Ga0209952_1003796_pt1 | contig 10248 bp, 7 predicted proteins | sample ThiBiot_750_biof_2_FD_183951 | JGI IMG/M metagenome (GOLD analysis project Ga0209952, IMG submission 183951) | Wastewater bioreactor microbial communities from Cape Town, South Africa - Thiocy_cont_750_biof (SPAdes) | ecosystem: Engineered > Bioreactor > Thiocyanate-remediating >...
GTCGCCATGGCGGCGACGTCGGAGCCCGCTTCCTTCTCGGAGAGGGCGAAGGCGGCGATGCGCTTGCCGGCCGCGACATCCGGCAGGATGCGCTGCTTCATCGCCTCGGAACCGGCGATGCTGATCGAGCCGGTGCCGAGCCCCTGCATGGCGAAGGCGAAATCGGCAAGACCGTCATGTGCCGCCAGGATCTCGCGGGCGAGGCAGAGCGTGCGCACGTCGAGCCTGTCGGCGAGCCCGCCATAGGCGACCGGCACGACGGCCTTCAGGAAGCCGGCCGCTCCCAAGGCCGCGACGCGCGCCCGGCAGGCCTCGTCGACATCGTCGTGAGGCAGGTCGGCGAGATAGGAATCGGCCCAGCCGGAGAGCTCGGCGGCGAAGGCGCGGTGGCTCTCCTCGAAGAACGGCCAGTCCAGCGTGTCGCCGAGAATGTCGAGGCCGAGCGGAGAGACGCTGCCCATCTCAGTTGCCCTCGAAGACCGGCTTCGCAGCGAAGGCGTGATAGGCGCGGGCAAAATCCTCTGTCTGCATGCAGAGCGCCTGCGCCACGGCTTCCGCCTCGATCGCACTCTCGACCGACATCGCCCATTCCATTTCGAGCATGCGCTTGGTCATCGCATTGGCGAAGGTCGGGCCATCAGCCAGCTCGGCGGCGAGCGCCTGAGCCTCGGACAGCACGGCCTCGGAGGGGCAGATGCGGTTGAGGAACCCCCAGCGCTCGGCCTCCTCACCTTTGAGCACACGGCCGGTATAGAGCAGCTCGGCGGCGCGGCCCTGGCCGATGATGCGCGGCAGCATTGCGCAGGCACCCATGTCGCAGCCGGCAAGGCCGACGCGGTTGAACAGGAAGGCGATCTTGCTGCCGGCCGTGCCGATACGCAGGTCGGACGCCATGGCGACAATGGCGCCAGCCCCGGCGCAGACGCCGTCGATGGCAGCGACGATCGGCTGCGGGCAGGCTCGCATCGCCTTGACCAGCTCGCCCGTCATCCGGGTGAATTTCAAGAGGTCCTTGGTCTCCATCGCGACCAGCGGCCCGATGATCTCGAAGACGTCGCCGCCCGAGGAGAAATTGCCGCCGGCGCCGGTGACGACGATCGCCTTGACCGCCTCCTCCTTCTGCGCGGCGAGGAAGAAATCCGTGAGCTCGCGGTAGCTTGCGAAGGTCAGCGGATTCTTTTTCTCAGGCCGGTTAAGCGTCACCGTCGCGACCTTGCCGGAGACCGAGAGGCTGAAATGCTCCGGCGTGAAGCCAGCGAGCGGCAGGGTGGTGGCGTTGGCGATCTGGGTCATCAGGCATCCCCCTTGGCGGCCTGGTCTGTCCGCCCCGCGATGGCGCGATGCAGCGAGCTCTTGGTCTGCCCGAGCAGCCGAAAGAGCTGAGCGATATCGGCCTGGTCGAGCCCCACGAAAAGCTCTGCGATCCACTCCTCGTGGCGCTCGGCCATGGCCCGGAAGAACTTGCGGCCCTGTGCGGTCAACGTGAGGATCTGCACGCGCCGGTCCTGCGGGGCGGAGCGCTTGTCGACCAGCCCATCCGTCACGAGGCCGGCGACGACGGCGGTGACGTTGCCGTTCGAGACCATCAGGCGCTGCGAGACCTCGCCGACCGTCATGCCGACGGCGGTCTTGTCGAGCTGCGCCATGAGGTCGAAGCGCGGCAGCGTCGTCTTGAACTCCTCACGCAGGCGGTTGCGGATCTCCGTCTCGATCAGGGTCGAGCAGGTCAGCATCCTCAGCCAGAGGCGCAACTCGTCCTTGTGGTCGCCGGGGCGCTCGCTGGCCTTGGTCTCGCGGTCGAGGATCAGGGAGGAGGAGGGCGTCTCCATCTCAGAACTCCCCGCCATTGATCATGAGCGACTGGCCCGTGACGGCATCGCTGCCTGCGCCACAGAGATAGAGCACAGCCGCCGCGACCTCTTCCGGCGCGATCAGCCGGCCCTGCGGATTGTCCTTGATCATGGCCGCGAGCGCCTCTTCGCGGCTCTTGCCGGTCTTGGCTGCGACGTTGTCGATGCTGGCGGTCGCCATGTCGGTATCGGCATAGCCCGGGCAGACGGCGTTGACGGTGACGCCGGAGCGCGCCGTCTCGAGCGCCAGCGATTTCACCAGCCCGACCACGGCATGTTTCGCGGCCGTATAGGCGCTAACATAGGGATAGCCACGATGTCCGGCAGTGGAGGCGATGGCGATCAAACGGCCGCGGCGGTGCTCCAGCATGGCCGGCAGCGCGGCGTGGAACAGGTTCACCGTGCCGATCAGGTTGATATCGAGCATCCGGCGGAAGCGCTCGCTGTCGCTGCGCATGAACGGACCGGTCTCGACCGCCCCGGCATTCGCGACGGCAATGTCGAAGGCATGCTGGCGGGAGAGCTTGTCCAGAGCCGCGGAGACCGAGGCCTCGTCGCGCACGTCGCAGGCAGCGCAATCGGCTGCCAGACCGGCCGCGACGGCCTCCTTCAAGGTCAATTCGTCGCGCCCGAGGATGCTGACCGTCGCGCCGGCTTGCGTCAGCGCGGCGGCGATGGCCCGGCCGAGGCCGCGTCCGCCGCCTGTAACCAGTGCACGCTGTCCCTGCAATGTCATGGCCGTTCGACCTCCGGCGACAAATATATTTTAAGTCTGAAGGAATTTGCAAGCGAGTTGACCGAGCCAGGAGATGGTGTCGCCCCGCAACGCACAATACCACGCTGGCAATGTGTTTCGGCGCGAGCATCCTCCCTGGCATCGCCGGGGACCTCGCAAAAGCCTCTTGAGTTCAAAAATATTTCAGGCTTAAAATAATTTCTCAAGCCGGATCGACCCGGCTCCCCGATGGAGGCGTCGATGCGTATCGCGGTTGTGGGCGGAGGACCGGCGGGGCTTTATTTCGCGCTGCTGATGAAGCGGGACTGGCCGGCGCTGTCGGTCGACGTCTTCGAGCGCAACCAGCCCGACGACACCTTCGGTTTCGGCGTCGTCTTCTCCGACCAGACGCTCGACACGTTCAAGGCGGCGGATGCGCAGAGCTATGCCGCGATCCGTGACAATTTCGCCTATTGGGACGATATCGAGATCCACTTCAAGGGCGACACTTTCCGCGTGCCCGGCAACGGCTTCTGCGGCTGCTCGCGCCGTTCGCTGCTGATGCTGGTGCAGGCGAGGGCGCGCGAGCTCGGCGTCAACCTGCATTTCGGCGAGGAGATCGCCGATATCGAGACGCTGAAGCGCGGCTACGATCTCGTCGTCGGCGCAGACGGCATCAACAGCCGCGTCCGCGAGAACTGGCGCGAGCGCTTCCAGCCGCAGACCGACCTGCGCCCGAACCATTTCACCTGGATGGGCTCGACCCGTCCCTTCGATGCCTTCACCTTCTTCTTCAAGCAGACGGAGCACGGGCTCTTCATCGCCCATTGCTACCAGTACGAGGCCGGCCGCTCGACCTGGGTGCTGGAGACCGACCCTGAGACCTTCGCGAAGGCGGGCCTCGGCGCGATGGACGAGGCGCAGTCGGCCGCCTTCCTAGAAGGCGTCTTCGCCGAGGAGCTGGAGGGCCATAAGCTCATCACCAACCGCTCGCTCTGGCGCAATTTTCCGATGATCCGCTGCCGCAACTGGGTGGTCGAGAATGTCGTGCTGATCGGCGACGCCAAGGCGACGGCGCATTTCTCGATCGGCTCCGGCACCAAGCTCGCGATGGAGGACGCCATCGCCCTGCACAAGGCAATGGGGCAGGCGAAGCTCGATGTCGCGGCCGGTCTAAAGCTGTTCGAAACGCAGCGCCGCGAGGAGGTCGAGAAGACCCAGCATGCGGCGGATGTCTCGCTGGTCTGGTTCGAGGAGCTCAAGCGCTTCTGGGATTTCGAGCCCCTGCGCTTTGCCTTCGGCCTGATGACCCGCTCGAAGGCGATCACCTACGATAATCTGGCGCTGCGCGCGCCGGAGATGGTCGAAGCCGTCGACAGGCTCGTCGCCGACGACCTCGGCGATCTCGCCAAGCGCCGGAAGGACGGCTCTCCCGTGCCGCCGGCCTTCCAGCCCTTCAAGCTGCGCGAGATGCGGATCGAGAACCGCATGACGCTCTCGCCGATGTGCCAGTATTCGGCTGAGGACGGCCTTCCGGGCGACTGGCACCTGATGCATTACGGCTCGCGCGCCATCGGCGGCCCCGGATTGGTCTTCACCGAGATGACCTGCGTCGCGCCCGATGCCCGCATCACGCCCGGCTGCACCGGCCTGTGGAACGACGCGCAGGAAGCGGCCTGGAAACGGATCGTCGATTTCGTGCACGGCCACTCGGCCGCGAAGATCTGCCTCCAACTCGGCCATGCCGGCCGCAAGGGCGCGACCAGGCTGATGTGGGAGGGCATGGATCGCCCGCTGCCGGAAGGCGCCTGGCCGATCATCTCGGCTTCGCCGCTGCCCTACTATCCCGAAAGCCAGGTGCCGCGCGAGATGACCCGCGCCGACATGGACCGGGTCAAGGCGGAATTCGTCGCTGCGGCTGAACGCGGCGAGCGAGCCGATTTCGACATGCTGGAGCTGCACTGCGCCCATGGCTATCTGCTGGCGAGCTTCCTTTCGCCGCTGACCAACAGGCGCACTGACGACTATGGCGGCTCGGTCGAGAACCGCCTGCGCTATCCGCTGGAGGTGTTCCGGGCGCTGCGTGAGGCCTGGCCGCGCGAGAAACCGATGTCGGTGCGCATCTCCGCGACCGACTGGGCCGAGGGCGGCCTCTCCGCCGCGGATTCCGTCGCGATCGCCGAGGCTTTCGCGGCCGAAGGCTGCGACCTCGTCGACGTCTCGACCGGTCAGACGGCGCGGGAATCGCGCCCGATGTACGGTCGCATGTTCCAGACGCCGTTCTCGGACCGCATCCGCAACGAGGCGGAGGTTGCGACCATGTGCGTCGGCAACATCACCACGGCCGATCAGATCAACACCATCATCGCCGCCGGCCGGGCCGATCTGGTCGCGCTCGGGCGGCCGCATCTGGCCGACCCGTCCTTCGTACTGCGGGCCGCCGCCTGGTACGGCGTCGATACCGACCAGCCGGTGCAATATGCGCCGGGCAAGGACCAACTCATGCGCAACACCCCGCGCGAGCGTCAGGACCTCGAAGAGCTGAAGCTCAAGGCCAAGCCGAGCCGCCACGCCCGCCCGGCCTGAGGCGGCCGCCAACCGCCGGGTCAGGCCGCGGCGGGTTGCCGGCCGGCTGGCGCGACGTCGGGGATGGTCGCCGCCGGGCGTTCGCCGAACGGGCTGGCGGCAGGTGGCTTCAGGCGAATCCGGAAGGCGAGATAGATCGCGGCCGCGGCGGAGAGCAATCCGAGATAGATGAGCAGCCCCTGCGGCCCCAACCCTTGCATGAAGGATGCCGACACCAGCGGCCCGATCGCCGAACCGGTTGCCCAGAGGAAGAGGAGCTGGGCCGAGAGGCCGAGCGCCCGCTCACGTCCGAGCCGGAAATAGGCATGGGCGACGGCGACCGTGTAGATCGGCATCGAGCCGGCGCCGATCAGCGCGAACAGCCCGAACAGCCACAGCCGGCTATGGGGCAGGGCGAACAGGAGCACCGCGCCGAGCGCCAGCGTGCAGAGCACGACCGAAATCGTGGCGCTCAGCATGATGATGCGGCTCTCCACGCGGTCCGCCAGCAGGCCGAGCGGCCATTGCAGCACCAGCGCGCCGATCTGGATCCCGGCGGTGAGGAGGATCGCCCATTTCTGGTCCAGGCCGATCAGGATGCCATAGGCCGGCGCGACGTTGGTGAGCGCTCCGCCCATGAGCCCGACATAAAGACAGCCGATCACCGAGGCCGGGGCGTATTGCCAGATCGTGTTGAGCCTCACGGAGATCACTTCTCCGGATTCCGGTCCCTTGGCGCGCGTCATGCCGACCGGGATCAGCGCCAGCGAGAAGACGGCGCTGGCGATCAGGAAGATGTCGTTCGACTGCATCGAGACATAGCCAGTGCCGATCTGCGAGCCGATCAGCGCGAGTCGGTTGAGGATCTGGTACATCCCGAAGATGCGGCCGCGCTGGCCCGCCTTCGCCTGTCCGCTGATCCAGCTCTCGATGCAGATGGCATGGCCTGCACCCGCGAAGCCCATTCCGAGCCGCGACAGCCCCCAGGCGTCGATCGGAGTCAGGGCGAAGCTCAGGGTGAACGCCGCCTGCAGCGCGGCGAAGACGGCGAAGGCGCGGATATGGCCGACCCGGCGAATGAAGGCGGGAATGACGAAGCAGCCGGCGAGGAAGCCGACCGAGTAGGCGGAGCCGACCACGCCGATGAGCAGCGGCGCCTTCTGCGCCAGCGCCATCTTGAGCGGGATGACCGTGTTCACGATCGTCGCCGCGATCTGGAGGGCGAGCGCGCCGCCGACGATCGCTCCGAGGGCAGCGACCGAGCTGGTCTTCGCCTCCGCCGGTGTCACAGGAGGCGCGGCCTCCGGGGAGGCCGAGTCTGCGGTTTGCGGTCCTGTCGACATATCCGATTCGGCAAAGCTGGGCGCGAAGAGCGCCCCGTTTTCGCTGGTAAAGATGGACTAATCGGGGCGGGCAGGCCAGCAAAAAACCTCTCCGTCATGGCCTGGGTCCGCGCCATCATGGTGCCGCCTTTGCGTGGCCTTTCGGCCGGCCGCGGCGAAGCTGCCGCGCCATCGCGCATCCCTCGAAAATGCTCGGCCGGGTTCACTGACGATTAACCAAAACGGCGCCTTATCGAAAGAGAATCAGGTTTTGGTTCTCCCTGCATGGCCGGATGCAACGTCTCGGGCCGCGGGTCCCCTCGCGACGGGGCCTTGCGGAACGGGCGCGTCTCCGTCGAAGCGGGGCGTGGCGTAGGCGTGTCGAGAGTGCGGCGAATGAGCTATGGCAGACATGCGCGGCGGGGCGGGGCGCCCCATCTGCGTCTTCGGCGTCGTCGCAGGCCGTTCGGCCGGACGCTGTTCTGGGCCGCGGCGCTTTGCCTGGGCGCCATGACCGGCTTCAAGGTGCTGGACCACGTCGCGCCGCGCGATCCGGATGTCCAGCTCGCGGGTGGTCCCGCAAGGTCTCCCGCTCCTATCCCGATCGTGCCCGAGCCTGCGCGTCCGGTCGGCGGAGTGACGCCGCGGGCCTATAGCGGCTTGCTCGATCCGGGTCTTTCCGGCGCTACCCCGTCATCGCTCGCGCAAAACCGCCCGGTCGGCTCGGCGATGCGCCTGGCTTCGGTGCCGGAGGCGCTCGACCTCCCGGATTCCGAGCCGGTCCTGCCGCTGCCCTCGCAAGCGCCGGTGAGCCTTGCAGAGAGGGCCGGGCCGCAGCCCGCCACGCGTCCCGCCGAGCTGATCGCATCCCTGCCGCCGCAAACACCCTCGTCCGAGGTCGAAGGTCCCGTGCCGGGGGCGGCGCCGATGCCGGTGCCGAGGCCGGCCGAGCTCGAGATGCCGTCTGAGACCCGGCCGCAGCGGCTGGCGCAGCAGCCGGCGATTGGCGCCCGCCGCAGCCGGACGGCAGCAGCGACCGCGCCAACGCCCGAGGATAACCGCAACTTCTTCGAGAAGCTGTTCGGCGTGCAGAAGCCGGCGGCCGGCACAGCTCTCGCCTATGCCGCTCCGCAGGATGATGTCGTCGACCGCGGGCGCGTCACTCGCCTGAGCCCTTCGGCCGGAACGCCGCCGCGGACGGCGGAGGCCGGCACGGCGATCTACGACATCAGCGCCAAGATGGTCTACATGCCCAATGGCGAGCGGCTGGAAGCCCATTCGGGCCTGGGCGACTACCTCGACGATCCCCGTTACGCCCATGTCCGGATGAAGGGCGTCACCCCGCCGCACACCTATACGCTGACCGAACGCGAGGCGCTGTTCCACGGCGTGCGAGCGATCAGATTGAACCCGGTCGGCGGTTCGGGGGCGATCCATGGTCGAGCCGGATTGCTCGCGCACACCTTCATGCTGGGCCCACGCGGCGATTCGAACGGTTGCATCTCGTTCAGGGACTACGACCGCTTCCTGCAGGCCTTCCTGCGCGGTGAGGTCAAGCGGCTGGTCGTGGTCGCGAGCCTCTGAGCCTGCCGCGACGGACCCCGGGCGATGTTCAGGCCGGCTGTCCGTCGTTACGGCGCTCTTCGATCGCGTCGACCCGATCCGGGTAGAAGGCGAGATGGCCTGCGATCTGCGCCACGGCCGGATGCGGCTCCTCATAGGTCCAGACGGCGTCAGTTGACCGGGTCCCGTCGGCCGTGATCGAGAAATAGGCGGCCTCGCCCTTGTAGGGGCAATGGGTTGTGGTTTTCGAGCGCGTGAGGAAGGCCATGTTGGTATCCGCGCGCGGAATATAGTGCACCGGCGGATAACTCGCTTCGCGCAAGGTCAGGGCCGCGCGCGTGTCCGCGATCACTTCCCCGCCCGCGGTGACGACGACGCGGTGGCGATTGGGCGCGATTGTGATCGGATGATCGGGACCGGGAATCTTCACGCTGCGGGTCATGGGAGGCTCCTGATAGGCGCGAGGGGCGGGCACCGCCGCCCGCGCGGGAACCGTCCGGTGATCGATGCGGCCTTCGGCCGTCGCCTCACCCGTTCGCCGCCTTGGGGGCGGAGGAACCTTTCGCCGGCGCCTTCTCGGCCGAAGACTTCTTGGCCGCCGGCTTCTTGGCGGGAGCCTTCTTCGCCGGCGCCTTGGCCTTTGCGGCGCCGGCAGCCTTCGCCTTGCCCTTGGCACCGCCTTTCGTCGCCGCCTTGGCATTGACCAGCTCGATCGCCTGTTCGAGCGTCAGCGCGTCGGGCGATTGCGTCTTCGGCAGGGTCGCGAAGATCTTGCCCCAGGCGACGTAGGGGCCGTATTTGCCGGCCTTCACTTCCAGAGCGCCACCGTCGGGATGGTCACCGAGCGCCCGGCCCGGTGTCGCGGCCGCGCGGCCGCCGCGCCCGCCGCCGTTCTCCTTGGCAACGATCAGGTCGATGGCGCGGTTGGCGCCGAGTTCGAGCACGTCGTCGTCCTTGTCGATATTGGCGTAGGTCCGGCCGTGCTGGACATAGGGCCCGTAGCGGCCGATGCCGACCAGGATCGGTTCCCCCGATTCCGGATGCTTGGCCACTTCGCGCGGCAGGGAGAGCAGGGCGAGCGCCTTCTCCAGCGTAACGCTTGCCGGGCTCATGCCTTTGGGCAGGCTGGAGCGCTTGGGCTTATCGCCCTCGCCGAGCTGGATATAGGGGCCGAAGCGGCCGTCGCGCAGCGTGACTTCGAGATTGGTCACCGGGTCGGTGCCGAGGATGCGCACGCCCGGCGTACCCTGGCCGCCCTCGGCGCTGGCTTCGCCATCGGCGGCGGGGACGGAGAGGGGACGTGTATAACGGCATTCCGGGTAGTTCGAGCAGCCGACGAAAGCGCCGAACTTACCGAGCTTCAGCGAAAGCTGGCCGTTGCCGCAATTCGGGCAGACGCGCGGGTCGGAACCATCGGCCTTCTTCGGGAAGATATAGTCGCCGAGGATGCCGTTCAGTGCCTCCAGCACGTCGCCGACGCGCAGATCCTTGGTCTCGCCGATCGAGGCCTGGAACTCGTCCCAGAAGGCCCGCAGCAGCGCTTTCCAGTCGATCTCCGCATTCGAGACGCGGTCGAGGTTCTCTTCGAGGTTCGCCGTGAAGTCGTATTCGACATAGCGGCCGAAAAAGCTTTCCAGGAACGCCGTCACCAGCATGCCCTTGTCCTCGGGCACGAGGCGCTTCTTCTCGATGCGGACGTATTCACGGTCGCGCAGGGTCGAGAGCGTTGCTGAATAGGTCGACGGCCGGCCGATGCCGAGCTCTTCCATGCGCTTGATCAGGCTGGCTTCGGAATAGCGCGGCGGCGGCTCGGTGAAATGCTGGTCGGCGGCGATCGCGCGCTTCTCCAGCTTGTCGCCTGCCTTCATCGCCGGCAGCTTCTTGGAATCCTCGTCTTCCTCGTCGTCGCGGCTTTCCTGATAGAGCGTCAGGAAGCCGTCGAAGAGCACGACCTGTCCGGAGGCACGCAGTTCGAGGTTCCGGGCGCCGACCTTGGCCGCGATGTCGACCGTCGTGCGCTCCATCTCGGCCGATTCCATCTGGCTCGCGATGGTGCGCTTCCAGATCAGTTCGTAGAGCTTGGCCTGCTCGGGTTCGAGATGGCGCGCGACCATGGCCGGCAGGCGGCCGAGATCGGTCGGGCGGATGGCCTCGTGGGCCTCCTGCGCGTTCTTGGCCTTGACCGTGTATTTGCGCGGGGCGTTCGGGACGTATCTGTCGCCGAATTCCTTGC
>Ga0209952_1003807_pt1 | contig 10220 bp, 17 predicted proteins | sample ThiBiot_750_biof_2_FD_183951 | JGI IMG/M metagenome (GOLD analysis project Ga0209952, IMG submission 183951) | Wastewater bioreactor microbial communities from Cape Town, South Africa - Thiocy_cont_750_biof (SPAdes) | ecosystem: Engineered > Bioreactor > Thiocyanate-remediating >...
TCAAAACCGAACTCGAAACTGATAAATCACATATTCAACAACTAGAATCTCAATTATCCAATCAGAAATTCAAACAATCTAATGAAGACACAACTTCTCTCAGAGTAATATTTCTTCTTCTTTTTTTCTTTGAAATCCGTCATTATTTTCTCTCAGAATCTCTGCGATTTATTACGATTAAAAGAACGTGAACTCGCTGCACTCAAAGAAAAACTTGATTATATCAAACAAGCTCATGAAACTGAATTACGTGAAGCACAAAATGCTAAACAAGTACGTTCTTTTTTTGGTAAAATCTTATCATAACTTCGAATTTTGTAGTTTTCGCTTGATAATGTCCAACGTTTGGAACGAATGGATTTTATTCATACAGAAAAACGAAAAGAATTAGAAGATCGATTGAAACAATTTGTTCAATTGACACGAGCCTTGTTAAATAATAAACAATTATTTATTGAAGTAAATAGAAATAATTTATTGAAAAACGGTATCTAGTTTTTCTTATCGATAGAATCCAATTATTAATTTGGATGAATTAGCTAAATTAATCAATGAAACTGACACTGAAGAACGAATAAACAAGTACATTGAATTGATATTTCGATGATAAATCGTTGCTTGTTTTATTCTAGTACACTTAGTCCAATACGAGATTGCTTAGGCCTTCTCGAAGCTCAAATGAAAGAATTACATCATAGCATAATTGAAAATCATGCCCGACGTTCAAAACGATGGAGATACAAGCTAGGTTTCGAATGTCTTTCATGTGATAGTCGATGGTAAACTAAATTCACTTGCTATTCAATCGAAAATACTCGTTTGTTTTCTTTCTAGGGAAGTAACGCATGATATTCGTGATTTGCAAGAAGCATGTTTAGATCCGAATCGTTTTCTTGAAACGTCCATTGTCGAACCAATGGCTGGATGTTCATGTCCGATTATGATCGATTTTGTTGAAAGTGATGTTCGACTATGTATAAATGACATTCTAAACGATGTTATCAAGCAAATCGATCATTCGAAATAGACATAATTTTGTTTTTTTTTCTTTTTTCGTGTGATTTTAAATTTTTATTGATTAAAAGTGAAAGTTATCTTTTCCTTTTATTTATTTTGTTGGTTAATAAAACATAACATTTAATATATAAAATTCTGATTTTGATAAGTTAGAGAAAAGAAAAACGTAAAGCAAAATAAAACAAACAAACGAACAATCATTCAATGTATGTTTAAAGAAGATGAAAATCAGTTGAACACCGAAATTTTATTTACAAAAATAAAAAAGAAGAAAGAAAAAGAAAGATTTTTTTAGGAAAGCACCGTGTGATTGAGACATTCGTTTATGTAGGCATGAGTTTTTGTCCATTATTGGTCGTGCTTGTACGTTGAACTTTCGTCTGTGACGAACTTGTTTTCAAAAATCCCGATTTTTTACGATCCGTTGTGGTTGTTGTCGTTAGATTTCCTTGGGAATGATAATTGGCTAATGGCGATTTAACTGTCGGATAGAATTTTAATGGAGGTGAAGCTTGTTGAACTTCGAGAACGTTTCCGCCCGTACTCTTCGATGATTTACTACTCGACGAACTAATACGAGAGTGTAAAGCTGTATTTTTCAGAAATAAACCAATTGATCTAATGGTTACGGATGGAGCTAAACGAAAGTCAATATTTAATCACAGACAACGGAACAGTTAAGGGAGAAAAACGAGACAATGACATTTAAATAACAACTATCGATTGAATACCTGGCTGAAATTAATGTTCTTCCGATTTTTCGTCAACACTCAAACGAAAAAGTTCGGAAGCAATGGCGACTGTAGACGGAAAACAAGAGTCTTTTTTTTGTCGAATGCGAGAAAACAAACTGTTAGTTTCTTACCCGCAGCATACCGCATCGGAGAGGTTTGTTGTGATTTTCTCGGATAGTCAATATTGGATGTTCGACTAGTATTTTTCGATGCACGAGATACAGCATACGGATCATGGGGCAAATGCAGTGCATTTTGATTGGCATGATCAAGTGTTGAATTTGGTAGACTTCGAGGTTTAAGAGTTGGTTTTTGTTGAACAATAAGAACGTTTCCTCGTTTTGTTGTCACAGTTCGAATAGGAACCAGTGTATTCGAATGAACAGTTCGTCGAGTTGTTACCGTCGGATGTTCATCCGGTGATTCGCTCGTTGGTCCACCGCCGACACCCGATGATTTTCTCAAGACAATATCATGATACAATTTAGTCGATGCTAAACGTGACGCCGGTACTAATTCATTTAAAGCTTCTTGTGTAAGACCTGCTGTTATACTACTACCACCGGTATTCCCTCTTACGAAGAGATGATCATCGGAAACATAGTTCGATTTTTCTCGAACTAGTTTATTCGGATTATTGGCCGATAATTGATGATTTTGAGTACGTCGGCCAGGTAGTAACGGTTCTGCTCGTTCGAGTTTATCGAGAAGCATCACATCGGATAGGCCATCATTCATCGTTCCACCTGTCGCTGTTGTTGATGAAATACCTGTGCCGGAATTGTTATAATTACGATCAGGCCAACCGAGACCTTCTTGAAGACGCCGTTCAATTAAAGTATAAATAGCTCGTGCAGCAATAGGTTTTCTATGTAAAACAGCTTCTTCAATTTCTGCTTCTGAATATCCATGTCTACGCACAATAAAAATCAGCCGAAATGTTAATTCGAAACAAAATCAAAATTCGATTTACTTGTGTGAAAGATATCTGATTACACTTCGATTGATTTCTTTAATGTCTGACTGAGGTTTAAACGGTGTTAACTCAATAGGACCTAATTGTTGAACTAAAAACGGATGACGGAGAATTTCTTGCATTGAAATACGTTTTGTTGGCGATGGTTCGAGTAATCTCGATAATAAATCTTGACAATCTGAAAACGAAATTCGTTTAACATCGATTCAATTCAAACCAAGAATCTACCTCGAGAGAGTGTATTCGGTATTTCACAACCTTTGAGTATACATGCGTGAAGTTTGGCTAGATTTCGACTTCGATGTTCGACTTTAAACGGCAATTTGCCGACTAACATCGCGTACATATTCACTCCAATACTCCAAATATCAACGGCTGACCCGTATTCTTGATGTGCAAAGATTTCTGGAGCTGCATAACTAAACACAATTTGTTTATTTCGAAAAAAAAACATTCATCGACAAAAATCTCCTTACGCTGGTGATCCACATTGTGTTGTGAGGAAACCTTTCTCATCTAGACAATTACTCAAACCAAAATCAATAATAATAATATCATTATTTTCATCCAACATGAAATTCTGTAATTTTATATCTCGATGAATAACATGTGCTCGATGCATATGATCAACAGCTGAGACTATTTGTCGAATATACTTCTTCGTTTCATTCTCATCTAACTGTCTCCTAATCGAAAACAAACAAAAACAAAATCAAAATCTTTTGTTTTTCGAATAATAAAGTTCAACCTTTTCGTTAGATATTTAACAAATTCCGTTCCTTGAACAAGATCCATGACGATGTAATAGGAATTCTCGGTTTCCATGACTTCATGTAATTCGACGATATTCGGGTGGCACATTCGTTGCATCATCGATGCTTCACGACGTAAATTTGCGCGCAAATAATTCCGTTTAAATACTTCTCGTTTATTAATAACTTTCACCGCAACCTAAACCATAACGTCAATTGATTAGACAAACGAATTGTGCGAATTTTCTTACTCTCATTTCAGTGATAAGATGAACGCCTAATCGTACTTTAGCAAAACTTCCTTCGCCGATTGTTTTCAAAATAACATAGTTGCCGACTTTTTTTCGTTTTTCATCCGATGGAATGTCTCCGGTGTTGATGGCCGATGATTTATCGGGCGTTGAATTATAATTCTTATCTTGTACCATAATGTATGTCGAATGTCAAGCGAAAACAAATGGATTTTCAATGAATACAACCTTGAAAAAAAAGGAGGATGATGATAGTGATTAAATGTTTCTTTTTATGCACGATAAAAGAAAATAAACGTTTAAATATATGCAAACAGAAAATTTGTTTCTTATGCCATAGAAATATCGACAATAAAATGCAACTGTTGAGAGTTTATTTTCTTTGCTAGTTATTTCAAACTTTTCTATGAAATCATCTGTCTGTCTCATTAAAATCGATCATTATCATCGTTCTAATCGGATTTACTCGTTGATTTTCAACGAAAAGATGATTCGATGATTTTACCTGGTTGATGAATATTAATTTGATTTCTCGAGGAAAAAACTGACAATCATTGATAATAAATTCAAAGTAATGAAGATTGTGTCATGTTTTATTATTAATGGAAGACTTTTACGTGACTATGAGAGACATGAATGTTTGTATAAATCTGTGTGTTTGAAATCATTGAAAAAGAAGAAGAAGAAGAAGAAGAAGAAGAAGAAGAAAGAGAAACAGTAACGACAAACGATGTCGACTAGAAGTTAGATGACTTCTCACATGTTAAAATTCATCGACATCAACACAACTATTGAAATAAAAAAAAAAGAAGAAGAAGAAAAATAGAGTGTACGACGATGAGAGCAACAAATACGAACAGGCAGTGTCGTAAAAGTATTGCTTTTCATCGATGTATGTTCATGAATTTCGGTTCGACTCGAGTGAAATCAATCGACTTTCATACGCCTTCTTTCTTTTCCTTGCCCAAGAAAATTAAAAGCATTCGTCCTATTGAAACTCAACATACCGTCATAAATCATATAAATAGAAGACAAAATTGGCGTCGCATCGAAAATGTTTAGTTGCCAAGTAAAAAATTTCAACTGCACATTCTCGATGTTTTGTTTTTTTTTCTCAAGTTTACTGACATTTGTTTACATGGCTCTTGTTTAATGCTTAAAAATAATATGTTCTCGTTCTCGATCTCGATTTCTTTACTTTTTTCTTCTTCTCTTCAATCTTCTTGTTACTTGAGAGTAAAAAAAAAATAAAAATGAAGTTGCAAACGAAAATTGTTTATGAAAATCAACGTCAATCGATCGAAATTTTCAAGACAAGGCCAATATTTGCTTGTACACAAATAATTTAATTGTCAATCGAATTGCATGGCTGTCGAACGGATTTGATTATAGATTCAATTCGTTCGATCACGCAACAAGGAGATGATTTATTCAGATTTTTCAACACAAATTGCGTCGAAAAATAATAAAAAAAAAAGAAAGAAACTCGACGTACATTTCACCTAGAATTACAGATCATTTTCTTTTCTTCCTTGTTCAATTAATAATAAAAAATCGATTGTTTGCAATAAGATGAAAGAACACAAAAAAACATATTTCATCAACATTTTTTTGTACAGACAACCTTTTGGAGAATATTTTCAGTTGAAGGTGATTAAGAGATGTCGTTTTATTATCGTTTTTTTTGTCAGTTTGAATAGAAAATATCGTCAATCTCGTTATGAATCCACGCGGTTAACGGTTGAATGAATAAGTAAAAAAAAACGAGAAAGAAAAGATGGTTTGAATGAAACAAAAAACATAGGCCTTCTTTTCGAAAGAAATAAGCAAAACTATTGGTATTTTGTACTCGGCATGAGGATGTCACAATGGACACACATGATCCTATTAATTTCCTTGATTCTACTTTTTTTCTCCATATTAAATCTTTTCTTACGTTCTCAAACTCATGTGACTATTTTTCAATCGAAACAAACGATTTATATTCGTAATGAATATATTCAAGAGGCAAAAAATAGTTCGCCCAATGTACAAGATAGTAAAATCAATAGTCGACAAAATATTTTAGGAACAGATTCACGATCGAAATCAATTTTCAATCGATTTGAATATGTTAATCCATCGAAATTATTTTGTAATCATCTGAAATCTCCTGAGAACACATTGGTCATTATCGTTCTCTCACGAGCATTAAATCTTGACTATCGACAAGCCATTCGAGCCACATGGGGCAGAAATCATCATTATACAACCACAAATATCACGGTTCACACGGTGTTTTTCGTTGGTATCGATGATAGTCTTGAATCAGCTATTCGAATCGAACAGTCACTATTCAATGATATCGTTGAAATCAGTAAACTAAACAAAATACATATTTGCTTTCTATTGATTTGATTGTTTTTTTTTATTAGATATTCCTGAACATCAAACATTCATGACATTCAAAGAATTAGCCGCTCTATTTTGGCTTCGTTTGTATTGTCCAACCGTTCGATATCTTTTTCGAATTGATGATGATCTTTTGTTGAATATCTTTCTTTTACTTGATTATATTCGACATCAACTCGATTTCAAACGAAAGGACGGCATTTTCGGATGGTTTCGTCATAAGATTCCTGTTTATCGAACTGGCCGATGGCCTGTAACCAAATACGAATATATTCCAAACACTTATCCATCGTATTCGTTTACCATTGGTTTTCTATTTTCGAACAAAACATGTCAACGTCTTGTTCAAGCAGCAAATAAAGAAAATCAGCAAATAATTCGAATCAATGATGCTTACATCACTGGCATTCTACGTGAATTGGCCAATATCTCCTATTATGTCTATTCGAATCTTGATTTTGCATCGACATTTCAACAACAAATAACATGTAACACACTTTTTCTTAAATTACCGCGATTATTAGTTTGCACATCCCAATTACACATTGGCATACGTCAAAGTCCAACGGAGTACTATGATATTTGGAATATCATATTGAATAAAACAAATGTCGTTTCGTGAATGATTTTCATAGAATATTCACCTATCATTTTTTTTGTGTTGATTCTTTCGTGATAAAATATAAGGAAAAAAAACTAACGATAAACATGATAAATTAGTATCGACGCGCAGGCAGAAAAGAAAAAAAAATTCGTCTCTTTTCTCTTGACATAATTATTTACTTATCTATCCGAATTGCGGTCACTGATGCGTAACCAAAGACGTGCGAGAAAGAAAAAAATGTGAAGAACAAACAATCGTTGAAGTACTTCTATGGAAATAACTTGTGACTCGAAATAATTCAGTCCGTTTTAGAATATTCTAGCGCAAAAAAGCAAGTGATTATGGTCAATTTACATCGAGATATAATTAATATTCGATATCGAATTGGATTGTTTTTTAGTTTTATTATTCTATGTTTGATTTTACTATTTATGTTACTGTCTACTCGGAAAATAAATGAGTCAGACTTAACAAAACGATATCCTGAGTTAGATGAATTATTTCTAAGACATCAGAACGATTCGTTACATAATATTTATATTGATATCGGTTGTTATAATGGCGAAACAATTGAACATTTTATTCATTTCACTCCCGATAGTATATCGTATGATATAATTACGTTCGAACCTGAACCAGCCAATTATGAATTATGTAAACAACGTTTAAAACAGGATAAATATAAACAATATAGCATTACCATCCTGCCATTTGCAGCTTGGATACGAAATGAACCGATTTTCTATCAGATAAATCGAGGACGACAAAGTCGAATCAATGGAAATATCGTTTCTAGTAAGATAAATCTCTCTCTCTCTCTTACTCATCGTCATACAATCATTTCATGAATTATCTTCTATTCATTTAGCAAATAATCTTGATATTCGTCAAGTGAATGCGATCGATTTTTCATCTTTGTTACCTCGTCTTTGGAAACGAAATCACACGAATATTCAATTAAAAATGAGCATGCCAGGCGCAGAAATTCCTGTTCTAGAAAAAATGATCGCCGATGGAACGATGGATTGTATTACGAAATTCGAAGTCGAATGGTTAGATAGAGACAATCCTCATCTTCGTGCAACAAGAATCTACATTCAATTGATGTTCGATAATCGTGGTTTTGATACACTTTATTATACACGTTTGCAAGATGCAAGAAGAGTTTTTGAAGTCAATGGACAATTTAAAGATGTAACAAAACATTATAATTGGAGAACTATCGACGAAGCAGATTCGTTTGCACATTACCGACAACGACCTGAAGAAGCCGAAATGTTGAAACGAACTTTTAGGAGAAAGGTGAAATTTTGAACTGATGCTGCACATCTTTTAAGATGAAATTACATATTTGTTCTATACAATGAATAATTAGTAAATGAAACATATTGTTGTTCGTGACTGTAAACAAATAAAGCTCGGCAAAATGCATTCACACAAATATTTGTTTTACCTTGAGAAATAGGCGGAAAAGTACAAATGTTTTATTTGACATTTTTAATCATGAAAAATTGTCGTTTTATTGAAAATGCTTTTTTGGGTAATTGAAAGAAGAAAAAAAAACGGAAAACGAATGACAGAACAATAGATTGACCATATGTCAATATTCGACGAAAAAGAAAAAAAAATGTTTAAAAACAAACAAATGCAAGAAAAAGGAATGCGAGTAGATTCTATTTGACAAAGATTTGTCCTCTCATTCATTGCAATCTAATGACTTTCGATTTTGCAAGAGGCACATTCAACAAAAATTTTTTAAAATTTCTTTGTTTTGTTTTTAAACATATAAGTTTGTCAATAACAAAAATACAGAATATATATATGTGTATATGATTTATATAAATGCGTATACAGACAAGCACATCAGTCGGAGAAGAAAATAAAAATAAAAAGACAACACCGAAATAAACAGAACAAAAAACTTGTCAATCACCGAAGAACAAACAAAATATTTTACAATTAAAAAAGAAAGAAAACAAAACGATATTCGATCTATCAGTGAGAAGATGGTATTTATTGATTATTATTATTATTATTATTATTATTGTGATTATGACTAGATTGAATTATTAAACAGACGATGAAGGAAATCTTGCCAATGGAGTTTCATCTTGATAGTTAACACTATGTTCCAACATCTGAAGCAAAACACAATCAACGAACGATAATCTTTTATTTTTAATTTACCTTGTCGATTTCTGTGAGTAATGTTGTTTTCTGTGTTTCATGTGATTTAGTGAGATTCTCTTGTTCTCGATCGTGTTTCATTTTTTGTCGTTTGCGTTCTTCAACGAATTTCTTTGTATTATTGGATTTTAATTCTCTTACACGACGATCTAAGTCGGCTTTTGTTCGAATATTTTTCTCCGAACTAAGCCGTTTACTATCTTCGATATTTTGTCGAACTTGACTCAATTCCAGATCTTTCTTTTCGCTAGAAAACCAAAGTAAATAACGTTCAAAACTAAGAAATTAAATTGCTATTCGTCTAACCGTAAATGTCTTTCCGTTATTTCCTTTATTTGACTTTTTTGCGTTTCATCAAGTAAAAAACGTAACATATCACATTGTTCTTTTGTTTGTTGTCGACGAAGAGAATTCATTTCCGTTAATTGCCGTTGAACAAGTGATGTCCATTCGACATTTTGTTCATTGATTAAATCCATAATCTAAGAAAACGAAGAAGAAGAAAAAAAATCAAATATGCCAACGAAAATCAAGCTCGATTTTTACTTTTGGATCAACTTTTCTGTCCGTTGTTCCATTACTAAATAAAAGTTTGATTGTAAAATTGAACTCGAAAAGTTCGATTCGTTTTTTTTTCTTCTACCTTAAATCTTTTCGTTGATTGCCAATTGGAATCATGGGCGATCGAGTTAATTTCTCGAGATCATTTTTGACTTTACTCATGAATTTCGATTGTTGTTCACCGAGAACATTCTGTTCTTTCGCATGTTTTTTCTTCATTAAAACCATGTCTTTTTCTTGTTTATGTTGTAATTTACAGAAGTTTTTCTGTTCACGAAGATATTCTAACGTTATAGGTACGACTGCTTCGGCAGGTGTTTTCGATTTGATTGATGAGGATGCTGATGCACCGATTGCACTGTCGGTTGTTGAAATCGTATTCACTGATATGCTACTTGCGCCGAGTGGATTGATTTTGTTATCCAATGTTGGATTCGGTGCCGAAGCTGTATCGGTCAGCATTCGATTCTTTCGTAGAGTTGAACTTGACGATGATTGAGCGGCATCGGAAGAATTATTTGTCGGAGAATTTAATAATTCGTCGGCTTTTTTGATTAGCAATGGTTTGTTTAACTGATCGACGAAATCAGTGAGACCATCGGGCACATACGATTTAAGAATAATCTGACAGAAGATTGTTGGTAATGAAAGAGGAAAATTGCCTTCGGTTCGTAGGGAAATATGTCGATAGCCGGCTTGAAGACCATCTAATGGTAAAACACGTTGTCCGATTAATTTGCCTGTTTC
>Ga0209952_1003808_pt1 | contig 10220 bp, 10 predicted proteins | sample ThiBiot_750_biof_2_FD_183951 | JGI IMG/M metagenome (GOLD analysis project Ga0209952, IMG submission 183951) | Wastewater bioreactor microbial communities from Cape Town, South Africa - Thiocy_cont_750_biof (SPAdes) | ecosystem: Engineered > Bioreactor > Thiocyanate-remediating >...
GAATGTCTCTCTTGAAAGGAACGCGGTGGAGTTTAGTGCATGCGCGTCGAAATCCGAAATGGAGTTTGTCGTGGCTTTCTGCCGCGCGCAGTCACGTCAGCGGATCGGCGGCAACGATGATTGTCAAGCAAAAGGCCGCCCGAGGGCGGCCTTCGCATTTTGTTGAAATGATCGGGAGTGAGTCGGATCAGAAACCCATTCCGCCCATGCCACCCATTCCGCCCATGCCACCGCCGGCGGGCATGGCCGGAGCCGCTTCCTTCGGAAGTTCAGCGACCATCGCCTCGGTGGTCACCAGCAGGCCGGCCACGGAGGCCGCATCCTGAAGCGCAGTGCGCACGACCTTGGCCGGATCGACGATGCCCTTGGCGACGAGATCGACATAGTCCTCGTTCTGCGCGTCGAAGCCGAAAGTCTCCGACTTGTTCTCGAGCACCTTGCCGACCACGATCGAGCCTTCGACGCCGGCATTCTCGGCGATCTGACGCATCGGAGCTTCGAGCGCCTTCAGCACGATGTTGATGCCGGCTTGTACGTCGGCATTGTCGTTGGAGATGCGGCCGACGGCCTTCTTCGCGCGCAGCAGCGCGGTGCCGCCGCCCGGAACGATGCCTTCCTGCACGGCCGCGCGGGTCGCGTTGAGGGCGTCCTCGACGCGATCCTTCTTTTCCTTGACCTCGATCTCGGTCGCGCCGCCGACGCGGATCACCGCGACGCCGCCGGCCAGCTTGGCCAGACGCTCCTGGAGCTTTTCGCGATCGTAGTCCGATGTGGTTTCCTCGATCTGCGCCTTGATCTGGCCGACGCGGGCCTCGATGTCGGCCTTCTTACCGGCGCCGTTGACGATCGTGGTGTTCTCCTTGTCGATCACCACCTTCTTGGCGCGGCCGAGCATCTTCACGGTAACATTCTCGAGCTTCATGCCGAGTTCGTCAGAGATGAGCTGGCCGCCGGTGAGGATGGCGATGTCTTCCAGCATGGCCTTGCGGCGGTCGCCGAAGCCCGGTGCCTTGACGGCCGCGACCTTGAGGCCGCCGCGCAGACGGTTCACCACCAGCGTCGCGAGCGCTTCGCCTTCGACGTCTTCAGCGATGATCAGCAGCGGCTTGCCCGACTGCACCACCGCTTCAAGCACCGGCAGCATGGCCTGAAGGCCAGACAGCTTCTTCTCGTGCAGCAGGACGTAAACATCCTCGAGTTCGGCGGTCATCTTCTCGGCGTTGGTGACGAAGTACGGCGACAGGTAGCCGCGATCGAACTTCATGCCCTCGACGATGTCGACCTCGGTTTCGAGCGACTTGTTTTCCTCGACGGTGATGACGCCTTCGTTGCCGACCTTCTGCATCGCCTGGGCGATCATCTTGCCGATGTAGGCGTCGCCGTTGGCGGAGATGGTGCCGACCTGCGCCACTTCGGCGGAGGAGGCGACCGGCTTGGCGCGCTTCTCGATGTCCTTGATCACGGCGGCAACCGCGATGTCGATGCCGCGCTTGAGGTCCATCGGATTCATGCCGGCGGCAACCGACTTGGCGCCTTCGCGGACGATGGCCTGGGCCAGCACGGTGGCGGTGGTGGTGCCGTCGCCGGCCAGATCGTTGGTCTTGGAGGCGACTTCGCGCACCATCTGCGCGCCCATGTTCTCGAACTTGTCCTCAAGCTCGATTTCCTTGGCGACGGTGACGCCGTCCTTGGTGATGCGCGGTGCGCCGAACGACTTGTCGATGACGACGTTGCGGCCCTTCGGACCGAGCGTCACCTTGACGGCGTTGGCGAGAATGTCGACGCCGCGCAGCATGCGATCGCGCGCGTCTCCGGCAAATTTTACGTCTTTAGCGGACATAGATGACTCCTGAATGGAATGGTCGCCGCGCTGCTTTCTGCGTCCTTGCCGGGCTTGACCCGGCAATCCATCGTTTTTGTAAGATGGATGCCCGGATCAAGTCCGGGCATGACGCATCAAATTTGGCGGCTCAGTGAATTTGGATAAAGGTGGCTTAGCCCACCACGCCCATGATGTCGGATTCTTTCATGATCAGCAGGTCCTCGCCATCGAGCTTAATCTCGGTGCCGGACCATTTGCCGAACAGCACGCGGTCGCCGACCTTGATGTCGATCGGGATCAGCTTGCCGGCTTCGTCGCGACCGCCGGGGCCAACCGCCACCACTTGGCCCTCGGAGGGCTTTTCCTTGGCGCTGTCCGGGATAATGATGCCGCCCTTGGTTTTTTCTTCGGCGTCGATACGCTTCACCACGACACGGTCATGCAGTGGACGAAATTTGGTTTTAGCCATGACGTTACGGTCTGAATCGCCTGTAAATGCGTGGGTGCGGTGCCGGGTTGCGGTTGTCACCGGATCGGCGCGCCGCGTTTTGGCAATCGGAAGCCGAGAGTGCCAATCAAGGGTCGAAATATGGGCTGCGGCTGATCCTGTCAAGCAAGGGCTTAAGGCCTTGGTGAGACGAATCGCGCATGGTGAATAAACTCGGCGATAACCATGACGTCGCCGGCGGTTGTAACATTGCTTCGGCAAGACGGGCGGGTGGTCCGGAACATTCGGCGAGAAGACAAGCTCGCTCGGGGGATATGATGGTCGATACGAAATTTCGTCACGGGCGCAAGCTGCTCAATGCCGGTCTGGTGTCGCTGTTTGCGGTCTTCCTCGCGGGATGCGAGACCTTTGGAACCTCGCAGCCGGCCGCCGTGCCGGAGCCGGCCGCGCCGCCGGAAATTCCCTCGACGATCCGGCCGAGCGAACTGGTGGGACGCTGGGGCCTTGCCTCCTATCAAAATCCGAACGACCGGGCGCGGACCGAAGCGGCCGCCAAAGGCCAGTGCAAGAATCCTTACGTGATCGGCCAGGGCGCCAATGGCGGCGTCATCATGCATCTCGCCGACGAGGCGACCCCGCAGGAACTGCGGTTGAAGGGCAGCCAAAGCGGCAAGAATTATATCGGACCGGAAGGGCCGGCCGGCGGCGAGAAAGACCGCGAGATCATCTCGTTCGATGGCCGCGTGCTGGTCACGCGCTTCATCGACAAGGATGCCGGCACCCGCTACGGCAACATGGTCTACGTCCGCTGCGCGCCGCACGCCTGATCCGGCGAGTGGAATGTCCTGCCCTGAAGACCTGATGTGATAGCGTGATGCGATGTCCTGGCCTCGCGATCTGATTGCCGGGCGGGGGCGCGCTGTCACTGTCCTGTCGTTTACCCAGATTCTCGGCTGGGGAATCCTGATCTACCCGCCCGTGCTGATGATGCCGTTGATCGCGGCCGAGCGGGGTTGGTCGCTGGCCTTTTGCATGAGCGGGCTATCGGTCGCGCTGGCGACATCGGGGCTGTTGTCGCCGACCTCGTGCGGCTTGATCGATCGCTACGGCGGCAACCGGGTGATGTCCCTCGGCGCGCTCGCCGGAATGGCGGGCATGATCGGGCTGGCGCTTGCCGATCATTGGCAAGTCTACCTGCTGTGCTGGTTGCTGATCGGGGCGGCGATGTCGTCCACGCTCTACGATCCCGCCTTCACTACGCTGACGCGAATCTTTGGTGCGACCGCACGGCGGCAGATCACCTTCGTGACCTTCGCGGGCGGCTTCGCGTCCACGGTGGGGTGGCCGGCCACGCATGTGCTGCTGGCGCAGTTCGGTTGGCGCGGCACCTATATCGTGTTTGCGATTGTGCTCGGACTGGTGATCGCGCCGCTCCATGCTTTCGCCTTGCCGCGCGCCGTGCCGAATGCTCCATTACCCGCGCAGGCTAACGCAGCACCTGCGCCCGAGACGTTCCTGTCGCCTCACGGCTGGCCGTTTGTTTTGCTGGCGGCAGCCTTCGCCTGCCATGCCTTCCTGCTGTCAGGCGTCACCTCGAATTTGCTGGCGATGCTGGAGCGCGGGGGAATTGATGCCGCTACGGTGGTGACCCTTGGTGCGCTGTTCGGACCGGCGCAGGTGATGGCGCGGCTGGGTGACTTCACCTTCGCGAGCAAGACCAGTCCGCTGTGGGTGGCGCGGGCCGCCGTGATCTGCATGGTCATTGCTTTCGCGTCGCTGGCGGTGACCGGCATATCCGTCGTCGTGGCCGGGTTGTTTTGCATCCTGTTCGGCGCCGCCAACGGCGTGATGACGATCGCGCGCGGCGCGGTGCCGTTAGCGATGTTCGGTCCCACCGGCTACGGCCGGGTGATCGGACGCATCGCGCGGCCGGCCCTGCTGTTGCAAGCATCGGCGCCGTTCGCTGTCGCCGCGGCGGCGGAACGCTTGTCCGATCGAGCGGTGCTGGAGTTGGGAGCCGTCGGCGCGTTGGCGGCGCTCACTTGTCTGCTGGCGCTTCGTCTGCCGTCCGCGCGGTCGCGGAGGTAGGCCGAAACCTACCTGCGCACTTAGTTGCGGCGGCAAGATCTGGCGATCAGCCAAACATCGCGTCGATATCGTCTTGCGAGGCGTGATCGGTCTCGCCCACGCTCTTCGGGCCGTTGAGCAGGCGCGCATCGCCGACGCGATCATCGATGGCCGCTGGCGCATGTGCCTTGATGGCATCGACGCCACCCCAGATATCCATCATGACATTGATGTGATGCTCGATGAACTTCATCGTGTTCATCACCTTGTTGATGCGTTGTCCGGTGAGGTCCTGGAAATTGCAGGCCTCGAAGATCGCGACGACCCGGTCCTGGATTTCTTCGCTGAGCCGATGCTGCTGATCGGTCGAGGTGCCGCTGGCGAGCGCCGAGGCCGACTGGTCGATTGCTTCCGCGGCTTCCAGAATCTGTTGCGTGGCTTCCTCGGTGCCGCCAACAACAGCGCCGAGTTCACCGGTAACTTTCGCCATTTCCGCGCCGCTAAAGCTCTTGCCGTGCAATACGGCGATTTCCTGCTTGGTGCGGTTGATGGCGTCGTAGATCAGGTCGAGTTCGACCTTCAGCTTCTCGCACTGCTCGATCTGTGCCCGGTAGGTCTGCAGCAGGATCTGGGCCTCGGATGTTTGTCGCGGCATATCTTCGTTATGAGCTATTCCGCCATGATCCGGCTTCGCCATCTGGTCGCGGATCGCGCGCAACTCCGCCATGATCTGGCTGTGTGTCGGAATGGCGTCGTTGTTTGCCTCGTCCGGAATCGGCGTGCCGCCGACAATATCCTCAATGCGAAAGCGCTTGCGCTGAACCATCGACCCCATCCCCGCGAATTACTACGAAGCGTTGTAAAGCACCGGCCTTTAACGCGAGGTTCACAGCGGGAACTTCGTTGCATAGATTTCGCGCCAACCACTGATTAACCATCACCGGCCGGCATTGACGGAAAATAAACGCTGTCCGCAAGAACGCGGGCTTTCGTCGGGTGTGGTGAATCCGAAAGCCGGTTCCGTTTACCAAACCGACGCGGTTTTAGACTCTATTGGTTCCACGCCGCCGCCTCGCGGCCATTCACGACGAAACAGTGCAGAGTACGTCGATGTTGAAGAATGTCTCCTTGATGATGTGCGTTGGCGCGCTTGGTTTGGGCGCGGGGCTTTCCCCCGCCGCCGCGTTCGAGAGATCGTATCCGGTCGCGACGTCGGCCCCAGTCTATGCCGGTCAGCCCGCGCCGACGCAGATTGCCTATGCGCAACGCTCGAACATGGGCGGCGGCTTCATTGAATTCCTGTTCGGTGACGAGCAGACGCAGCCGCGTGGTTATCACGCGCAGCCATCCTATGATCGCCGGCCAGTCTATCCGCCGTCACCCGAGCAGATGACGCGGCAACCGGTGCCGCAACAGGCCATGTATGGTCGTGGCGATCCGATGGAAGCGGCACGTCCGGGCTTCGATCCGAAATACGAAAAGCAACTTGTTGAGTATCACGGCAAGGAGCGCGCGGGCACCATCGTGGTCGATACGCCTAACAAGTTTCTTTACCTCGTGCAGCCGGGTGGCACTGCGTTGCGCTACGGCATCGGCGTCGGCCGCCCCGGCTTTGCCTGGTCGGGCGTGAAGTCGATCACCGCGAAAAAGGAATGGCCGTCATGGACGCCGCCGGCGGAGATGCTCAAGCGTCGCCCCGATCTGCCGCGCTTCATGGAGGGCGGACCGGAAAATCCGCTCGGCGCGCGCGCGATGTATCTCGGCTCGTCGCTCTATCGCATCCATGGCTCGAACGAGCCTTGGACCATCGGCACCAACGTCTCGTCCGGCTGCATCCGCATGCGCAACCAGGATGTCATTGATCTGTACGAGCGTGTCCATGTCGGCGCGCGTGTCGTCGTGATCTAACGGATTGAGCCTTGAACGCAGAACGGCCGCTCATCGAGCAGCCGTTCCCGTTTGAGAGGTAGTAGCCGTTACGCGAAATCGCTGTCGTCGTCGCCGTCATACCCGTCGTCGTTATCGGCGAAATCGTCCTCGTCGTCCTGGTCTTGATCCTGGTCCTGATCGGCATCGGCTTGCGCTTGATCGAATTGATCCTGCCGACCGCTATCGCGTCCGCCGGAGCCGATGTCATTCACGCCCGCGTCGCGGGCAAGATTGCCGCCGGATTGATCGGAGCTCCACGGGCTGCCGCCGCTCCTGTTGCCGAGCGCCGATGCATCGCCGAAGCTGTGCTGGCCGCCGCCCATCATCGAGCGGAAACTGTTCAACAATAGCGACCCTCCGACAACGCCGGCTGCCGCGGCTGCCGCCGTTCCGAGAAACGATCCGCCACCACTGCCGGCCGCCTGCGGTTGCTGCTGTTGCGGTGGCGGCGGATATGAATCGGGGCCGCCCTGGCCGAGCACCTGTCCGGTGTTCCACGCCGGCCGGTTCGGAGGCGCGTTGCCGGGCGGGGGAACGTTAGGCACCGATCCTCGTCCCTGACCTTGTCCGAACAAATTATCGCGCATGGAATCGAGGAAACCGCCGGCCGGCTTTTGCTCGGGGGTGCCGCGTGCCTCCAGCGCTTCGATGCGTTGATGCGCCTGCTTCAACGCTTCGTCCTGAACCAGCACGGTTTGCACCAGCGCGTAGGATGCGTTGGGCGCGCGCTGCCAGGCCTGGGCAATCAGGGCCTCGGCCTCCGGATCGCGCGGGGCGCTTTCGACGCGGGCCAGCCGGTCGAAAAGATCGTCGATCATCTGGCGTTCTTGCGGTGTCATGGCATTCTCCAATGCGAAACCGGAAGAAGATGTAGGCGCGCTTTGTGTCGCAATAAGTAGCGGACGAAAATAATTCGTTCACCGCGTCGCGGATTACATTTCGGCAATGTCAGCGCAGTTCGGCCTGCGTTGCGGCCAGCAGGGCCGGGAAGTCATCGCTTGTAAGATAGGCGTATTCGCATTCGCGCTGGTCGGTGAGGGGATCGAGTTCGCGCAAGGTGTCGTCGACAAATCCGGGATGGCACATGATCAGGCCGCCGTCGGGGAGGCCGTCGAGAAACTGGCGCATCAGCGCGCCGAAGTCACCACCATCGGTGAAGTCATAAGCGCCGGCAAAACCCGGATTGAACGGAAGCCCGGCCTGCGCGGCCTTGCGGCGGAATTGCCGGCTCAATCCATCAAGCAACAGCGCTTTGGGTGCGCCGAGGCCGTGCCGGAACGGTTGCGCGCGGCCGCATTGGCGAACCCACGCGCCTGGTGCGCCGCTTTTCGCTGCGTCGAGAAAGGCGTCGCAGATTTGTGGAAACAATTGCACGTGCTGATGGCCGTCGAGATAATCCGGCGCGCGCCCGAACAGCTCAATGAACTTTGCGATCTGTGCGCTCAATTCGGTGCGGATGATTTCGCCATCGAGGCGGTGTAGCAGGCTAACGCGCAACAACTTCGACAGTGGCAGAAACTGTCCGCCCGCAAGCGGCTTGAAATGCATGGTTAGCGGGTGAAACGGCGCGGTCAGTACCGCATGCAGCCCGATCGCACAATGCGTACTGGCTGCGGCTTGCAATGCGACGATCTCGTCGCGGTCAACGGCGGGCCCGACCACCATCACCGACGTCGCATTGAGGCGCCTTCGTTCGATCAGATCACGAATGCCGCGATTGACGCCGGGGCTGATGCCGTAGTCGTCAGCGCACAACCAGATGCGACGCGGCGACGGGGTGCTCATTGAGAGCCTGTCCGCTCAGCGCTCGTGGCTTCGATGCGCGGCGGTGTCCGCTTGATATCATGCTCGGCGACGAAGTAGATCGGCCGTGCTTTCAACTCGGACAGGATTTTGCCGATATATTCGCCGACGATGCCGATCATGATCAATTGCACGCCGCCGATGGTCATCAGGCCGACGATCAGCGACGGATAGCCGGGGACGCTCTCGCCGTTGACCCACGTTTCCCACAGGATCGACAATCCGAACAGGAAGGCACCGAACGCCAGCAGCAATCCCAGCAGGCTGGCGAAGCGCAACGGTGCGACCGAGAACGAGGTCAGACCTTCGATCGACAATCCGAGCAGTCGCGCCGGGCTGAAACTGGTGACGCCGTGCGCGCGTGGTGCCGGTTCGTAATCGACGCGGATCTGGCGGAAGCCGATCCAGCTCGCAAGTCCCTTGAAGAAACGGTTGCGCTCGGGCAGGCGACGCAGCGCGCTCGCCGCGCGCGGCGACAGAAGGCGAAAATCGCCGGCGTCTTCCGGGATTTTCTGGCGCGCGCCCCAGTTGATCAGCGCGTAAAAGCCATGCACCGCAACGCGTCGTAACGCGGACTCGTTATTTCGATGCGCCTTGGCGGTGTAGACGACGTCATAGCCGTCATCGATCCAATGGCTGACCAGTTTCTCGACGAGGTCCGGCGGATGCTGGCCGTCGCCGTCCATGAACAGGATGGCGCCGTCTCCGGCATGATCGAGGCCCGCCATCAAGGCGGCTTCCTTGCCGAAGTTGCGCGACAGTGACACTACCTGCACATCGATGGTATCGGCGGGAAGATCGCGGGCGATCGACAGGGTTGCATCCTTGCTGCCGTCGTCGACATAGATCACTTCGCTAGTGAGCGCGTAGCGTTGACGCAGCCCCGTAGCAAGACGGCTCAGTCGCTCATGCAGCAAGGCGAGGCCGGACGCCTCGTTATAGACCGGCACGACGATCGACAGCCGACGGAGATTGCCGTCTGCTGCCTCACCCGTGATGAGATTCACCTCCGCCATTGATCGTGTCCGCCACCGTTTTCCTGCCCCGATCAATAATATGAGGCCGAGGAATAAATTCGGCAATAAGTCCTATCGGTGAAATTACGCGGGCGGAAGGAAGGCCGCCAGTTTGGCGAACAGCGGGTTCTCGCGATCCAGCACGTAGTCGAGCGACGCCACCGAAACGGAGTCGGCGCCGTGATCGCGCAGGAAGCTGCCGAGTGCATAGATCTGTGCGGGCGGGCAGTGCAGCGTCACCATGCCGGACGAGGTCGGCCCGCCGAACGGCGACACCACGCCGAAGCGGTTGTGCGCTTCAGCCAACAGTTCGGCGTTGCAGCCCTTGAAGCGTGTGCGGACTTCCTTGTATTTGCTGGCGCGCGCGCGGGCGGCGATGTGATCCAGGATGACGCGCGCGGTCTCGCGTGCATCGATCGACCAGTCGGCATTGCGCGAGGCGACGAGATTGGCCTGGCTGCGCAGCATCACGCCGTCGTCCAGCACCTTTAGTCCGTTCGCGGCAAGCGTCGCGCCGGTGGTGGTGATATCGACGATCATCTCGGCGGTGCCGGTCGCGGGCGCACCTTCGGTGGCGCCGGCGCTTTCGACGATGCGATAATCGATGATGCCTTGCGCGGCGAAGAACGTGCGCGTCAGGTTGATGTACTTGGTCGCGATCCGCATTCGCCGATTATGCTGCGCGCGAAATTCGGTGGTGACGTCGTCGAGATCGGCCATGGTGCGCACGTCGATCCACGCTTGTGGTACGGCAACCACGACGTTGGCGTAACCGAAGCCGAGCGGATTGATCAGCGCAACGCGACGATCCGCATCGAGGATACTTTCGCGGATCAGGTCTTCGCCGGTGATGCCGAGATGCACGCTGCCGCGCGCGAGTTGCGACGCGATCTCGCTCGCGGAGAGATAAGCTATCTCGACGTTGTCCAATCCGGCGATGGTGCCGCGATAGTCCCGTGCGCCGCCGGGCTTCGACAATGTGAGGCCGGCGCGGCTGAAGAACGCCTCGGCGTTTTCCTGCAAGCGGCCCTTGGAGGGGACCGCGAGAACGAACGGCGTGGTCATGAATTAGCCCCAGGGATTCTTGCGGCGATCTGATGGCGGAGTTGTGTCAGCGCTTCCACCCAGATCGAGA
>Ga0209952_1003812_pt1 | contig 10217 bp, 8 predicted proteins | sample ThiBiot_750_biof_2_FD_183951 | JGI IMG/M metagenome (GOLD analysis project Ga0209952, IMG submission 183951) | Wastewater bioreactor microbial communities from Cape Town, South Africa - Thiocy_cont_750_biof (SPAdes) | ecosystem: Engineered > Bioreactor > Thiocyanate-remediating >...
TGGTAGCATTCAGCTTTGCCTCAGGAGTTTTTGAAGTATCATTCAAATACATTTCAATTTGTTGACGAACACCAGGCACTGGCAAAGTATTCATTTTTGTTAAACCAACTACAAAATTATTATCAGTTGTTGCACTACTATACGCATAACTTATAGTTGGAACACCAGTTAAACGATCGACCCAATTAGAAGCATCACAAGAACGACCTTTATAATATGGTGGAACAATTGGCCAGGTTTTATTAGTTAATTTATAGACACGACCAGTATCACTGAATGAATCACCGAAAATGATTATTCGAGTAAAACGATGCGTTTTAGGTATTTTGACATTGGGCTTGATTGAATACGAAGGTTGTTTTTCATAGTAATCGTTAGAATCACGTTCGTAATCATCTCGATACTTTGTGAGTTTTCCAAGATTTGTATGCATACCACCGCGAAAACCACCTCGAGACGGATTGATCGTTGGAATCTGTGGACCAAACACTATATTACATTGAGAATTTTCTCTTATAATATATTCAAAATCTATAGATAGGAAATATTTTACAAGGAATTGGTTGAAAGAATGGTAACATATTGATTGGACCGATTGGTATAGCACCACTACTAACAAGACTAGCATAACCAGAAGCAATAAGTTCACCAATTGAAAACATTTGACCAAACATATTGATTACCGGTGGAATAATATAAACTAAAACGAGAATATTTACTTTCTTAATATGAATCAATAAAACACTAATATTTACTTCCGCCTGTCTGTGCAAAAATAATCGTTTGTTTCGTAAATCGATCGACAAAAATTGGTATGCGAGGCATAAAACTGAGAAATGGACCGGTGAATGCTGTTTTTTTGAAAAGAAAAAAAAAGAACAATGAAAAATGAAACTATTAATCGAACGAACGCATTTTATTTTGACCATATTGTGCAACAGGAAAACGAAATCGTTTGTACGGTGATGAACCATCGTTAGAACGATCTTTACGAATATAAATATTCATTTGACCCATTCGTTTAGGCAGATAAGGTCTCTAATAAAATAAATACAATTAGACAATGTAAATCGCTTCAAACAGAAATACTATATACTAACCCTATCTTCTGATGTCTCATCGTCAGACCGAGAACTCAAAACCGAACCAACAATAACGAAAAAAAGTAATAAAAATATCGAAAAAATTTTCATTTAGACACTATCTGTGCTAAATTCTGTGATTATATTTATAATCAGACATTGGAATGATATAGACAGAGACCCCTCTTTCTCTTTCTGATGAAGGGGTTACATTCTTTTCATACACCCCCAAATTGAAAATGTTTATGTACATTCGGCTAGGTTTGAAACAAAAGTAGATCTATCGATGAATCATCATTGATAGAAATTACTTTTGCTTTATCAAGTTCTACAGGAACGAAAAGGAGCATATATACACGTAGAACAAGATAACAAAACATTTATTTATTACTAGTGATAAATACATGTGTATATAAACTTGCTCTTTTTTTTATCTTATTTTAGTTCTTTTTTTTTCGACGATATAAAAGTGAGCACGGGATTTACGTATGACGAAATTTCTTTCGAATTTGAAATTATAATTTTTTTTAAGATTTTTCTTTCAAAAACATAATGTTTATGTTTCAACGTCAAACTTCGACAAATGATCGAGTTATTTTTGAAAATATTCCCGATCAATATTTAAAAGGCGAAGATATAACTGTACACGTTACTCTTCCACAAAGTCTTGCAACAAACTCAGATGAAGATGAAATTGGTTTAATACGAACCGGTTCTACAAATATAAAACAATGTTTAATCCGTGTTCCTGTTCAATTTGAAACATCAACAATTCGCGGAACGGCAACATTTGCAGCCACAGAGCTGCCTCTTACTAATGATGAATTCTACCAATTCTGGTATATTCGTAATCAAAGCAAAAATCTTGGTTCATCATTACCATTTCAATTGAATTGTACTTCGGATGATATGGACTTTTTAACCGATGTTTCACAAAGAAAAAATAAAACCGACAGTTTGGGATCATTGTTCGATCATGAAGGCGACGATATTGTTGTTATAAACAGCAAAGGAAAATCCAATGAAAACGAAAGTTCAGACAATGCGAAAGATTTAGAAGAAATGGCTCGTATGCGTTCACAATTGAATACAATGACACAATTTACCATTGATCAAGCATCGAAAATTGTCGATTATGAACGTCGTTTGATTCAAACAGAACAATTATTAAAACAATCGAATGAAGATAAACAAGTACTCGAACAACGACTACGAGATTCTGAATTAACATCGGAAAAACGTCAACGATCATTAAATGATCAATTGAAATCTTATGCCAATCAAATTGCTCAACGAGACAAACAAATCAGAGAACTCGAAGAAGCTAACCAACTTCTACACGCAAAATTCAGCCGTGTTGTAAGTCAAACGAAATCGATTAGAAAGATTTTTCTTTTTCTTTTTCATAGCCAAATATTCGCGATGAAATCAATGATGACAATGTTCTTAAACGACAATTGATTATCTATCAACGATTCATTGTGAGTTTTCATGCATGATGATATCAAAATGCAATTCTATTATTCTCCTTTCGTTTAGGATGATTTGCAACGCGAAACGAAAAGCTTATCTGAACGATTGTCATCAGAATGTCGACCGCAAACAACTTGCAATACGTCAGACCAAAGTTTAATTAATAGTGATCAAGTTCAAAAATGTCCAGTGTGTGACGCACAATTTCCTAAAAATTTTTCACTCAATCAAAAAAATGAACATATTGAACACCATTTTCAATAAATCGACTAATTGCAATTCAACTACTATATGACATCGACAATCCTTTTATTTTAAATTAATGTATCATACACTGTAATTCTTTTATATTTTCTTTTACAAAAAATGATTCAACATAAATATTTTAAAAATATATACAGAAATAAAACAGATCTTTTGGTTTCGTTGATTAAATGTGTGCACTGACGAGAGCTGAATCACTGCTGACTGATGGAAATGCACTTTTCAAGAAACAATAATTTGCTCTAAACCATCCAGCTGTTGGAAGACCCCACGTAAGTCCAACACAACCAGTGTATGATAGACACCATGCACAACAAGCAGTATAATTGGCTAGACTACTCGACGTCGCAAGGTTATTATTAGGAATATCATAGTAAGCAAATGTTGTCATATTGCCGCATGCATAAGGATCTTTTGTCGTTGCTATAAATCATCACAAAATTCAACAAAATTCAAAACAAATAAATGAGCATCCTCATACTTGTACTCGTAGTTGTTGTTGTCGTTGCTGTTGTGGTTGTTGCAGTGGTGGAAGTTGTCGATGTTGTTGTAGTTGTTGTTACACTCGTGCTAGTTGTAGTAGTAGAACTAGTTGTTGATGTTGACGATGTAGTGGTCGATGTCGAAGTGGTTGTGGTACTTGTAGAAGTAGTACTCGTTGATGTCGTTGAAGTACTCGTACTAGTTGTTGTAGTAGAGCTTGAAGTTGATGTTGATGATGTCGTAGTTGATGTCGAAGTAGTCGTAGTGGTAGTTGAAGAAGTTGACGATGTACTTGTTGTGGTGGTTGTCGTGACTGACGTAGTTGTTGTTGTTGTAACTGTAGTCATTGTTGTCGTTGTAACTGTTGTTAAAGTGTCAGTCGATGATAGTTTTGACGAAATTATTAAACCTGAAGTCAGTCCTATAACGAATAGAGCGAGTATAGTGCCACCAATTAGTAATAAACGTAGGCGCATTGGCATCCTCAACCAACAATTTTTATTGCTAGATTAACAGAAATAATTAATATGAAACATAAATATGAAGTTTTTAAAAAATTGTTACCTTTTCATGTTTTGTATATTACTTTTCTTGAAAGGTTTCCGATGATAATTAGATTGTTGTGGAATTGAATTTTCTTTCTTCTGTATAAATAAAAAAAAAGAAAGATCACGTATTTTTTTTTAGTAAATCAAATATTCTTACTTCGACAGTACCAGATTGAGCAGACTGGAACGAATCATGAATAGAAATTATCTAAAAGGAAAATTTATTAGTTGTAATACAAAAACAATGATGATGTAGTTACTGTTGTGGAATCGAGTGGAGTGGCCCGCGCTAAATTTCTGTTATTGATTAATGATAGCACACTTTGAGTTTCCTGTTTTCTATTCTTTTGTTGGTCCTAAAAAGGTCGAGTGGATATTTTTCTCGTTTTCAAAATCTTTTAATTCTAATTTACTGGTGACAATGATCTATGTCGTCGATGACCTCTATTTCGACTGGTTTGCTCGTTTGATTTATTTGGCCAAGCTCCTAACGATTGGGCGATATTACTAGTGAGATTAATATTTGTCTTCTTTCTTTGCATCCCAGCATTCACGTGAATGACGTTGTCTACATGAGGCTTTTGTATTGAAGATGGAGGGCGACGTATTTTTACTACAGAGACTGCAGTTGATGCACGTTGAATATTAGGTGTTGTTGGAATTGTACTCATCGTTTGTGTTCGTGGACGTTGCTGATCGTATTTCATTTCGAATGCTTGAGCAACATTTCAATGGCTGTCATTTTTATTCATTCTACTAAAAATATTTGCGTTACAGTCATCAATTTGGACTTTGATTTAATTAGAAAAAAGCAGGAATATGAATGAGTATAAATATAAACAAGGTTTCTGTGCTCTTATTAGACGAACAAAAAGAATAAAATACACTGAATTTCGTGCGCACATCATTGCGAACGTTCGTGAACGTACTTGTGCAGCAACCATACGGATTTATTTTTATTTCGTTCGTTTTTATTTTTTTTTCTTTGTCTTCATTGATAGAATTTTCGAAAATACAAAAAAATATTAATTAATAGAGTTCTGCAGTATTGCTCGAGTCACGTCCACCTGTGATTAATATTCGACCAGTACTTAGAGGAGTTGCTGTATGATAATACCGTGAAGTATTCATACTATCAACAGCCGTCCAAAGTCTAGTTGATGGATTAAATATTTCAACACCATTAAGAATACCACTACTACCATAACCGCCAGCAACTAGAATGTTTCCATTTGGTAAAATCGATGCAGTATGAATCATACGTGCTGTATTCATATTTCCAGTCATTGTCCAAATACCTGTCGAAACATCATATAATTCACTACTGTTTAAGTACATATTATTACCAAAACCACTTGCAACTAAAACATTTCCAGTTAATAATATTGATGCTGTATGATAATAACGTCCAGCATTCATACTATTTGTTACAGACCATGTTCCGGTCGAAGGATCATATAATTCGGTACTATTCAAAGCATTTCCACTATTTCCACCAGTAACTAGCACTTTTCCATTCGACAATAAAGTTGCCGTATGATAATATCGTCTACTATTCATCGATCCCGTTACTGTCCATGTTCCAGTCGATGGATCGTATAATTCAGCACTATTTAAAACACTACTAACACTATTGCCTCCAGTAACTAGAACTTTTCCATTCGTTAAAATCGTTGCTGTATGTGCAGCTCGTCCATAATTCATTGTACCAGTCATTGTCCATCGTCCCGTTGATAGATCATACAGTTCAGCACTATTTAATGAATTACTACCACCACCAGTAGATCCTCCAGTAATCAAAACTTTGCCATTCGATAGCACACATGCAGCATGATGATATCGTCGATGAATCATAGGAATAGTCACTGTCCATGTTTCGTTAAATGGATCGTACAATTCAACATCGTTCACAACAATACTATTCATTCCGCCTGCAACTAAAACATGTCCATTGCCGAGTATAGATGCTGTATGTCCCCATCGTGCAATCGTCATAGGAACTGTCATATTCCATCCTATACGAAATCATGTGTTGTTTTCCTGTGTTATAATGTTCACATTCAAAATCTCAGAGATAGTTTGCTTTACCTTTACTTATCTTACAAGCAACAATTAGAATAACTGTAATAAAACGAAATATACGACTCAATAGCAACATTGTTAAGCGAAAATGAATGTGATTGATGCATGATATCCTTCGATAAAAGGCTTTTTCTTATTAATAAATATTATCTATACGAAGGACGTCGTATAATATCCATTCGTAATATGATCTTGAAAAAACTATAGTATAGTATAGAACATTTTTATATTTTTTTAAATAAAAATAATAAAAAAAAACATGATTTCTCGCTTGCTGTGTTATCAGAAGTTGGCGTGTTTTTTTTTACAGCAAAAACGAGAAAAAACTATTGACTCATGCACACAGATAAAAGATAAATGATATCAGCAGTTAAACATTTTTATTATATAAAAAAGCTTGTTTTTGTCGATCTACAGTCAGAATTCGAAAATGTATTATCAAACAAACGAAAAATCGATAAATAACGGTGCTTACATTCAACGACCAACAACCGTTGATAATGGTAATGCCTGTCGAATACGATGGCTTATTGCTATTCAATTATTCTCGACAATTCTTATTCTATTACTACTTGCATCATTTTTTTCGATGGGCTATGTTAAAGATCATCATCGTAAACATCATAAAGGTGCTGAAAATGATGATTATCAAAAACGAGAAAATCTTACAACATTATATGCTTTCGATCCAATTAGTTCATCAATGAGTTTCGGAACTGGTGAATACGGCGGTGACATTTCAAATTGGACTATTTATAATCATGGCAGTGATATCGATTTCAACAATTACCAGGTAAATAGTTTTTCCGTCGGCGTAGAAGGTGGTCGAGTCGGTGTCATTCTTGATCTTGGTACAGCTGCTGATTTACAACGACGATATCGATATTCGGAAACTGTTGGCAATGGTGTAGGATTTGCATCCATTCATCGACAAAATCAAACAGTTTATATTTTCAATTCGACTGTCAATGGTACACGTACATTTCAACCAATGGTTGAATCTGCTGAATTATTTCAAGATGGTGTTTCTGAAGCTAATGCTTTGGTTCAATTGGGACACATTTATCTTATTCGAATTACTGATAATTTCGATTCGTCATTTGAACGAATTGTCAAAATGATTGCCGCCGGTTATCGACAAAGCGAATCCGTTACTATTCGATGGATGCCAATCCCTTAATTGCTGTTCAATTCAATTTACTTTTTTTTCATCAATGTAATTTTAAACAATGTGATTGTTCTATTCATATATCTATACGAGAATAAAATTCAATGGCATATAAGTAATCAAGAAAAAATCTGTTTTTTTTTCATGATTATGAATGATAATAGAGTTCAGCCGTGTTTAAAAAATCTGTCACACCATTCGGTGAACCTCCAGTTACTAATACATTTCCGTTCGATAGTCTTGCTGTTGTATTTGTAAGAATTAGTTCCTTTCGAAAAATCTCCTTCTTCTATCAGAAACTAAAAATGAAGTGACAAAACAGATCGACACTTATGATCTTGAAAATAACTAGCTAATTATCTTTCTATTATGAATATTTTCTAAATATAACAAAAAAAAACAAAATAGATTTTTCTTTACGAGAAATTTTCATTCTTCATCTTCATTTGCTTTCGATATAATTGCTTTCATATGAACACCATCTTTTAATGTTGCTGTTCCTTGTCCTTGTCGTAAGATTTTTCCTTTTACATTAACTTGGACAGTTCGTTGTTGAGATGTTGAACTTTCTTTTAAGAAAAAATTTCGATGAAATGGACCTGGAATTGTATCTGGATTGATAGTGATTTCAACTTGAAAACTTGTTCGATTATCAGATTGATGTGTTGAACATTCGTTAACTAATAATTCTAATCCATTGGACTGTTGTTCTTCGCCGAGAACAATTTCTAATTTAACTGGATTTTGTTGAAAATCGACATCCAAAGTCATTGTATAGACATGAGAAAGTTTTAGAATGCCAAAATATAGATCATATGATAGCTGTTCATTACAGTATTGTTCCCATTGAAACTCATCTATTGAAAACGAGATTAAAATTCAGATGGGAAATACAATAGAATAATTATATTCGATGTTTTTTCATCGTGTTTCGTTAATGAATCATCGGGATCGGCAGTGAATCGAACACCTTTAAAAGACGGCATTATTTAGTTTGTTTGCATTCGAATTTTACCTCCAGGTTTTCGATGATGAGTAGAATCGTTATCAGCCATGTCAAAGAAAAATAAAGATCATTTTCTCTCTTTTTTTCTTCAAAAAAAAAATGCAATGATCTTTGTCATAAGTAAACCAATCTCGTTTCAAATTCAGTTAAGAAAAAAAAACAAAGTGAAAGAGTGACTGTGTAGATGGCAGTATATTGTTAAACATCACGAACGTGTAATAGAAACTTTATTATACTTATATTTCTTTGAAGCAAACTCTAATTGATCTAAACTTTCGCTTAATCTCGAGTCTTTATAATCATATGTAACTATGTCCAATTGAGGAAAATTGAATAGAATTAAATCTCTTAGATTTATCAAGAGATTCGCATTGGGTGAGAAAGTTCCTGATGCATTATCGAAAACAATTTCCCATTCATCATTGGGCCGGGTCCAGCCGTGTTTCGGACGCAGATGAAATTCGCCTGCAAAACGAACATTTGTCGAAAAATTTGCTAAACGTTTATGTTTGATTTCCGAATTAGTCAACCATCGATCGCCAATCTCACTAAATAACCATGCATCATCATCGATAATATAATTATAAGCACGTGGTCTTATTTTTCCTATGGTTTTATCGAAGAACACCCGTTTCCATAGATCATCTGTATTCGATAATAAACCACTTTCGTCATATCTAATCAACGTAGTCGATTGTTGATACTTAGCATCTTGAGGAAAATAATGTGAAATACGTCGTAATTCTACTTTCCAAATCGATTCAATATCCTCTCGATTAACAGTATCGAAACGATAGAATCTACAAGATCCATCGAATGTATACCGAGGAAGTTGTAGATTTTCATTCGATGATTTCATTGAATTAATCGAAAGATAAAAACGACCATTATCAAGACCGTACGGATCGAGAATCGTATGACCATTTGATGCTGATTTATAATTAACTAAATCGGAAATTTCAAACATTCCAATATGTTTATTAGTTTGATTATAAACATTGACCGATAGTTTGGCTTTCGAAGGTATATTTAGTACGATCCATTTTTCATTGTTCCAATTGGGTGCCGATCGACTAGTTGCAATACTCGATCTAAGATAATATTGAGGAAAAAAACAAAAGATTATCATTTAAATAAACGAAAACGATTCAAATACGTGCATGTATGTGATTTGATGATCAATGTCAGCTACAAAATGCGTGTTCATATAGCCAATAATGCCCATTCTTGGAATGTCCTAAATGTAAAATAAACAGAAGAATCTCAATAGATATATTTTGAACAAAAAGAAAAAAAAGACGCGAACTTCTGCATAATGAAATTCAATAACAACATCGTAAGCATTCGTCGACGAAAACATTGTAATATATGCGCAAATATAAAAGGATTATTTCGTTTACGATCACATTATAAGCAAAGGTGATTTACACCATGTGTTATATGCACAATAAAACAACCTTGTCATATATTATTTTCGGTTTATTCGATCCTTGAAGATCGAACGAAAAGAACGAATATTTTTTTAAGAACCTCGAATCCGCTGCTAACTTCCCATACGTTATTTCAGGGGATTGCATGAGAAGATTACTGTTTTCATAATAAATGTTCTTTTCTTCGTCTAAATGCATGGATTTCTTACAGAATGTGTTAGCTTAATTTTCAAATTGCTGAACAACATAATAGTCTTACATTCAGTTAGTTATTCACATAATATTGATATAAAGTATCCAAATGGATACGTTCGACTGGAAAGACTTAAACGCAAAAATATATACATAAGTATCTGAAAAAAATAACGATGATTAGCACATATGCATTGAGTACATTTCTCTTCTCTCACTCGAATCGATTTTGAAGATCTAACACTTTACTTTCTTATAGATGTCAACATTACAGTGTCGATTCTTTCTATATAAGTGCCCATGCACAACGGATTCCGATAGATTTTCTCGTTCTCTTCTTCAATAAAAATTTTCATTTTGTACATACGTCAAAAGACAAATGTAAAAAATAGTTTTTTTTTGTTCTTCACTATAGGTATAAATCAAATATGTTTTTTCTCTTATTAATTAGCCCAAAATGACTCATTAATATGCATTCGCAAAAATGCG
>Ga0209952_1003816_pt1 | contig 10212 bp, 11 predicted proteins | sample ThiBiot_750_biof_2_FD_183951 | JGI IMG/M metagenome (GOLD analysis project Ga0209952, IMG submission 183951) | Wastewater bioreactor microbial communities from Cape Town, South Africa - Thiocy_cont_750_biof (SPAdes) | ecosystem: Engineered > Bioreactor > Thiocyanate-remediating >...
AGTTACATGTAATTCGTGAATTCAAAGCTGGTGAAAAGTATTCACTTTTAATTATGTTTGTGATCAACTGATGTATCCTCATTTCTATTTACAGTTACATGTAATTCGCGAATTCAATTCTGATTGGTGGTATTCACTTTTAATGATGCTTATGATCAACTGATGTATCCTCATTTCTATTTATAGTTAAATGTAATTCGCGAATTCAACTCTTTTTGACGGTATTCACTTTTAATAATATTTATGATCAACTGATGTATTCTCACTTTTATTTACAGTTACATGTAATTCGCGAATTCAACTCTTTTTGACGGTATTCACTTTTAATGATGTTTGTGATCAACTGATGTATCCTCGTTTCTATTTATAGTTACATGTAATTCGTGAATTCAAAGCTGGTGAAAAGTATTCACTTTTAATTATGTTTGTGATCAACTGATGTATCCTCATTTCTATTTACAGTTACATGTAATTCGCGAATTCAATTCTGATTGGTGGTATTCACTTTTAATGATGCTTATGATCAACTGATGTATCCTCATTTCTATTTACAGTTACATGTAATTCGCGAATTCAATTCTGATTGGTGGTATTCACTTTTAATGATATTTGTGATCAACTGGTGTATTCTCATTTCTATTTATAGTTAAATGTAATTCGTGAATTCAACTCTCTTTGACGGTATTCACTTTTAGTGATATTTGTGATCAACTGGTTTATTAGTACTGCTGTTCGTAGTTAAGCTGAATATGTGAATATAACTATGATATAACTATTCATTTGTAATCCTATTTTCTATTGACTCTCTGTATGTGAAACTGTTTATCCATGAATATAATAGTTGCATGTAGTGTTGTTTGCAAGTGTCTTTATTAACGTAGTCAATGGCAGGGAAGTGTTTGCAACTTTGTTATTGGTTTTAAGAGACTTTCTATGGATTGATGCGTATTACATTATTACTTTACCTTCGTAAGTTTTTGAACAAAACACGAAATGTTGTTTTGATTTTGCTTTTCAATTGATTTTTCTTAAAAATAAAACGTACACCTTCGTTAAGTATATTTGGCAGTCTAGTCAACATCCTCGAAAGATTATACAAAAGAGTCAAGTGAAGTTCAATAGCTTGAAATTCTTGTTGTTATCAAATTATTTTTAGTATGATTTTGACGATATTTTCATATATCTGATTGTAGGATCATAAGTATGTTTTCTCAATGTGTCCTCAGTTCGATTAAATTATAGTAGTTAATCAGAGTTAACAAACAGAAATAGATCACTAAAATTGTACACTTCCAACAACGTATGTACAACAAAGTTTTTATGAAGAACTAAGACGTCTTCATGTGTAGAATTTGGTTTAATTATTTCAACTATCAATTCTGTAAAATGTTGACATATTTTATAGAGAAATGCTTCAGGAAGCACACTGATCGATACGGTACTTGATTGTCATGAGTTGTTATATTCATTCAAAATTTACATTCCACAGTATTTGAATACGAGTGAATAGTGTAAAGAGAAAATATCGCGTGATCTTCTTAGTTAAAATAGTTGAGCCACATCAATGGTCGGCGAAGAAGAAGAAGAAGCGATAATTGGAATAGATATAAATTATTATAATAGAAGTAGGCGACAAATGTGAAATGAAAAGAAATCTATTTCAATAATTGAAACACACGATTCATTCTGTTGGAGAAAAATGAAATTAACAACACATACTCTTATGTCTTTTTTTCGTTCAAACAATCGGAAAAAGTGTTCCATTTATAAACAATGCTGTTCTACTTCCGATAGGATCTGCATCTATTGGAATTCTATTAACAAATCATACATGCGAACAATGTCTCTGTTTGACATTACAAAATTCTTCTATTCTTGCATTGAATTGTTATGCTAATTTAACATGTCAATATTTCGTCGATTATCCTCGAATGTACAAAATTGAATCTTCAACTAATTCTCGTCTATATTTTCTACAAAATAAAATGCCACCTCCCAGTCAAACATGTTGCATTTCAAATACAACACGTCTATTCGAAAGATTACGAAATACAACTAATTCAATGATTACTATTAGTGTAACAAAACCTCGATGTCTCTTAATGGATAATGATAATCTATTAGTTACTATCGAGCAAACAAGCTCTGCGCCTTCATATTTAGATCGTTTCAATCCAACAAAGTTAATACGTCAAGAACATATTTCAATTGATAGTAAAGTAACAAATCTTGCCTATTTTAACAGTAGATATTACATCGGTATTGATACGAACCAGACTATTTCTGTATTTACTCATGATAATACAAGCAATACACTAAAATTTATAAATAATATCAATACAAATTCGGCACTCGCCATGGCTGATGTACGTGATATGATCTTTCTAGACAATGGACAAACAATGATCGTTGCTTCAAGTGCAAATAAACTTCTCTTCTTTTTTTCATTAATAAACAATACAAATTATATGATGCAATATACAATTCAACTTAATTATACAACACCACATGGATTATATCGAGTTAATGATTCATTTTTTTATGTTGTATCATGGAATAGTAATTCCGTTTATGAATATCATTACAATCAGACAACATCGAATTGGACAGAAAAATTATTTGTAAATGCTGGATCTCATATAATGATAGATGATTGTAATCGTCGATGGTTGACCGTATTCGGATATGGCATTCGAGTTTATGATGAATATGGAAATAATCTCGAGAATTGGAATTTAGGTTCGGGATATTTCGATAGTTTACTACTCGAAAATGATGTCGTTATTTTATCTAATCAAGCCCAAAGTACAATAACTCGTCTAGATCCACAGATAACATGTGATGATAATTAACAAATACGTATAAATTATTTATTATCTCTTATTTAAACACGAAGAAAAAAAAACAAATCACAAATAGTTGACTTTTTCTTTTCGTTTTTTCCTATAATCACATTCGGTTGTTTTTTTTCGAAAAAAAAGGTCTTTCTTTACAAAACACAATCGTTATTGCCGCTCTGTTTTTTTTTATCACATTTAATTGCTATTCACAGTTTTAATTACATGTAAATGCTGTTGTTCTTCTTGATTATCTCCGCGTGCTGTCGAAATAATTTCTCGTGCACATAATTCAGCATCAAAATTATTGCTTGTCATTTCGATTTGGTGTTGAGATGGAAAACGTACAGTTGGATCAAATGTATGAGGTATTAAATGAATATGTGATGAATATAAATCGCCGTACGGATAATTACCCGAACGAGACAAATGATAATCATCAGGTTTAGCAAGTGTTTCGATATTAGTCGATTTCATTGTTGTTTTCGTTTGTTTGCCTTTTGTAATTGGATTTTTTAATGTCGGATTTTGTTTACGTCGACGAGTTTGAATACCTTCTTTGACCATATTCATTGGACGATGAACCTTATAAAAAGATCATTTCAATAAAAAACAGCAAGAGAAATTTTTGATTTCCTACATGATGAAGTTTGTAATACAATCCGCAAGCATTGCAAACGGGTTCACCTTCACTATTACGTCTCCATAAGGTTGTCGTTTGTGTTTGACAATTAGCACATTGAAGACCTGTTCGTCGGGAATTGGAAACAGGCTAAAAGATTGTTTGTTTTTTTTTAAAGAATATATCATTTGAATTTAGCTTACTTGTTTGTTGCTTATTATCGGCGTTGTTTTGACTGTTTCAGTGTTTTTCGGTGGTGCATATGAACGATCATTGTTAGCCAAAACTAATGTTGATAAAACCTTTGTCGAATAAGTCGGATCCATAGTTGATGTTCGAGAAGGTGGATGATCATCGTCATCTTCCTAAAATAAAATAATATTTTGTTTTTAATTATTTGAAATGAAAAGGTTTTTTTTTCGATGCAAACATGTCGTGATAAGCGTTGCATGGATCGATTTGGACTATGACATATTCGACAAGTTGAACAAAGATTATGTTCATTACCATCCGATCTCCAAAATGGTGTCGATAAATTTCCACAACTGATACATTCTCGTCCATCGTTTGGATTATAACATGATCCAGATCCATCTACCGGGGAGGGAAAATACTTTTTTTATATAGAAATACGAATGAATTCGAGTTTACCTAAGTATTGAATGTACGTTCCGCCTGTTGCATTGTCCGACCAGACATGTACTTGATCTGTCTGATGTGCTAAGTCACTCGTTTGATAGGATAGATAGTGTGGAGTATCAGTCGATGGCCATGCTTGAATTGCACCATTGTCATAAATAATTGTTCGAGCTCGTGCAGCATCATCATAGGATAAATGCGGAATGGTCGGCATTGACGAAGGAAAAAGAACTAATTTTTCAAATAAAAACGAAAACTTAATCAATGATAAATTTGACTCATTTGTTTTTACCTTGTTGTAAATGCGGATAATTCGATTGCAATGGATCGATTAATCCATCACCGTAGTACACCATTGGATCAGTATAGGTTTGAAAATCTTGTCGATTGAATTGACCTGTTTCTATTGAAGAAAAAATAAACGAGATTCGAATAGGAACTCTCTATCTTTCCTTATCTATGTCTCACCATGGTCCTGATTAAGATTTAAATTTTTCAACGTTGTTGGTTCAGTATAAACATTGGTTGACTGTTGATTGATCATTGCTGTCGGTGTTGATGATGATGATGATGATGAATGGCTACTATTCGAATGATTACTATGTTCATCTTGTTCATTTTTAATTGTTGACATAATTTCTGAAGAATATATTTGCAAAGTAGTTCTTGTACTCTAAGAAAATATGTTTTGATAAGATTCCTTGTCTATCATCGTTTTTCATTCGGAAAGAGAAGAGAAAGTTGTTTTTTTTTTCGTCGATGATAAAATTTATCATCGATTATATAAAAAACACAAAACGAGATAGTACGAAACATTCGCTAAAAAATCATAACTAGTTTACTTGTCGTTTTCGTTTTTCAGGGGAATGATAATATCATAGAAAGAAATAATTGAAAAAAAGGAATAAAATAAATGCATCGGAATGGTATATCATATTTCTCGCGCAACTCATTGACTCATGATGAGACTCGTCTTCTATTATAACGTCAAGAAAGTATGCGCACGTCGACTTTTAATCCTCTCGAATAACTATTTAATTTTCATCTTTTCAAATACGACACATAAAAAGTAAACTCAGTATTCTGCAGTTATCAGTAAGAACAAATAGAGAAACGACTTATGTCGTTTTTTTTCTTCTTCTTCTTATTCGTCTTCATTTATTTTAACAATGTAAAAGACAAATATTCATATGAAGAGAAAGGTAAATAAAACAAAACGAAAGATAACAAACACAACATCATCTTTGCCTTTCTGTTTCATTTTCATTTATTTCGAAATGATCAATCATTGCACAAATATGACGTCAAAGAAGAAAAAAAAAAGTTGTCTAATTTAAACAGAATCGTATGTCGACGAACTCGTAGGCTTTGTTCGACTACAGCAAGTAATTGTAGCTCGGCAACCTTCCTATTAAAAATACACAAAGAAAAAGAAACTTAATTAAAATAATCATCCAAGTTTTTCTTCTTCTTACAATCATGTATAATGGTAAACTAATCCAGAATTCCGTATTTGGCAGTAGATAAATACCCGATTTATGTTTAACGAATCCATTATAAAGTGCCCCGAATATGAAATAGGATAAAGTGACGACAGATAAACTAAGAGAATATAATCAATTGAACCTTTTGCAACTAAGAAATTTATTTCCTACATAATTAAAAATATTTCACCGGGACTAACTCCACTATCGTCAGGAGTTGAGGGTGTTGAGGATGTTGAAGGTGTTGAGGATGTTGAGGATGTTGAGGGTGTTGTGAGTGTTGAGGATATTGAGGGTGTTGTAGGTGTTAAGGGTGTTGAGGTTGAGGATTGAGGATCAACATGTTTACAGGCACCTGCATATCGAATTGTTATGTTTGTCTAAAAGTGTTTGTTTTTTTCTTTAATTTTAATAAATAAATAAATAAATAAATTGACATGATTACCTGACAATTACCATCAAAATCAATATCATCAGGAATAGGTGCATTGGGAGTGAATTTGGGGTCAATAGGAAGTTGCCATTGATAGTCAGGATCACACTTAAAATTGATTCGTAATTTAGGCGAACAATATGTTGTATTTGAAATATTTTGAGCTGGACCATTAAGAAATTCAGCATAAAAACCAGTCTCATTGGTCTCTAGAAATACTCGATGCATATATTCTCAATATTTCGATTGAATTATACCATATGTATGAAATGGTCTTATTGTATGTTCAGCAAGAATTGTTATATTTGGTGAAAGTTCAGATTGTTCACATGCAACATATTCATTGAAACAGTTAGGTGCTAAATAAATATCGAATAGTTCTTATGTTTTTCTTTTTGTTTCCATAGGTTTTCTTATCTACCTGGATCACAAAAGCTTACATAAAAAGTACAATTAACTGCTGGATGAGAAAGACATCCGAAATCCGTTTGAATTCTCCATTGAGGAACGCTAAAATATCGCACATTTTTCTTTTCGATCAATTGTAAAAGAAAATCTTTGAAATTTTACTATGTTAAAAACGTTGTATTATAGTCAGCTAATGGATAACATGTAGGATTTTGTGCTTGTAAATAACCAACAAGACTTGCAAAAATAATCAATTTCATGTACATCATCATTCAGTGTCTTTCGTGTCTATTAACTATTAAATATATGAGATAAGAGCTATTTCTTGCTGCTTACTTGTTAAATTCTTGATAACAATAAGACAAAATAAAAAATGAAATGTAAGAAGAATCTTTTTCTTTTATTAATCACCGAAATAACAAGCGCAAAGATCATGAAAAAGACGAAAAAAAAGATGATGATGATGATGAAGACGTGTATGAAGAAAGAAAAAAGCGAAGAAAAGAGAAAGATAACAAATCATAAAAACTATTTTAAGAAAGTGTTAATGTCCAATCAGTGGTCACTGATGGGCCCGGTCGACGTATGATTAATGCTTGAGAGGCTTCTTGATAGTTATGAATTGGATTAGCTTGTTTATCTCCGGAATTGATCACGACATGTGATGGATTTTTTGGATAACCAAGTATAACAATACGTTCAATCCATGCATCGGTTTCGAATTTCGACGTTGAATCCAATGAACTAGTAAAAATAAAAGAAAATTAAATTTTTTCGTTGTTGTTGTTTTTACATTGATTTTAATTCGTTATTTTTAAATGTAAATTGTCGATGAATGAATTGATGTTTCTGTCGATAATCATATGTTTGACCATCGTCGAGATACAATTCACCTTGAGCTTCATGCTAAATTATTTCAATTAGTCAAGAATTTTCATTTCGAAAAGATCATCTTACGTTACGATCCAAAGCAACAACTAATGTAATCGGATCGTGAATAGCTAACATTGAAGCTCGTCGTTTACGTAAACGTTGTGGAATGATCACACCACCGAGTTGATAAACTGGAATCTTTAACACACACACAAAAATACGATAAAACTCAAAGAAAAAAAACGGTATCCTACAGATTCCATGTCGACATTGATGAGCACAGTTTCAGAACCGTTATGTTGAGCAAATGTTCGAATGTCATACCAGACAGTATTTTGACCAGGAAAATAAACAGAGACTTGATTAATATCAGCTTCAGTGACGGGATAAACAAGAAGGCCATTACCAACCATAAATGAATCCTCGGTTTTGAATGTATTCTTATCCTTAGGAAAGTTTGCCCAAAGTGGTAACATCGGTGGAACGCCTTGTTTTTCTTGTTTGTAGAATAATGTATACCAAAACGGTAGATATGTATAACGTTCTTCAATAGCTTGACGAATAAGTCGTGTATTATCATCGCCAAAGAGCCATGGTTCACGACGAGCTGTATCAATATGTGCATGTTCACGATAGAATGGTTGAAAAGCACCAGCCTAACAAAAAAAAATCTTATCACTGAAATTGAAGAAGAAGAAAAAAAGAACGTACTTGATACCATCGAACAAGTAATTTTGCATCAGGATTGAAAAAGAAACCGCCAACATCAGCACCAATAAAACCGATACCAGTTACTGACAAACTCAATAACATTGGTACAGCAATCTTCAAATGACTCCATTGAGCAGCATTATCACCTGTCCAAACGGCTGTTGTTCGTTGTGAACCAGCGAAAAACGATCGAGTTAAAATAAACGGTCGAATATGTCCGTTGGAACGTTCGATAAGACCATCGAACGTTGACATATGTTGTAACATACCATAGAGATTATGAACTTCACGATTTTCCCAACCGCCATGATGAACAAGGTCTTTCGGAAAGGTGACTTCAGGACCATTGAATACCGATGGTTCGTTCATATCGTTCCAAATGAAGAGATTGCCTGTTGAACCTTTGTAATTTTCTAATGAATAACGTGTTGAATACCATTGATAGATTTCAGGATTGAAATAATCAAGCCACATCGATGAACCTGGCCAACACCATCCTTCGTAATCGGAACCATCTTTTGTCTTAACAAAATAGCCTCGAGATTTCGCTTCAGCATAGAGTTGATATCCATCATCTTTCTTTATATGTGGATCACTGATTGTAATCATTTTTCGTCCGAAAGCAGCGATATCATCTTGTAGTTTTTCAGGATTGGGAAATTTGCCTGTATCCCAGGTTAAATATCGTTTGCCATTCGTATGTTCAATATCAAGCCAAATGACATCCAAAGGAATTTGATGTTGTTCAAAACCATTGTTTACACTAAAGTATTTCGTTTTTTGTTTCTCATTTTCGCAAAAAATGAAAATAATTTACCCTCGGACATCGTCTTCGTCATTGTAATTCCATCGACATTGATGATAAGCAATAGCCCAAAGCTGTAAAACACAAAAAAAAGAAATCAAAATCTTGGCCATGTTTTGTTTTTTGTTTACCGGTGGAAGTGGAGTCGATCCTGTTAGAGTTGTATATTGTTTGAAGATATCGTTGGGTGTTGGTCCCATGAAAAAGAATCCATCGAATATACCGGATTCGAACATCCAATGTGTGGTTACTTCAGGTACTTCTTCTTGATTATTTTTCGAACCGAAAAAATTCGAAATTGTCGAAAAAATATTCTAAATTAAAATGCTTGTCATTTCGGTTTTCTCGAGTCAATTAAAACCATAGGGCAATTCTCAAGTAGTAAAAACACATGCAACACACTTAGTCATCGCTAATTACCTTCGTATTGAACCAACTATTCTGCAAAAATCATCGATAGAACGCGTGTTTTTTTTTACATGCAGACGATAAGCAGAAGCAATGATGAGTCATATTCAACTTACTTTCGTATTTAATTTGTCATTGTTAACATCAATCCAAGCTTCGGCTGCATTTAACCAAAAGAAACCCACAGTTGCATGTTCACTGAAAGACGAAAATTCACCGTTTGTCCCTATCCAAAATCAATGGAGATTTACTTGTGACCAAGTATGTACGGTACAGCACCGTAGAGAGCCATAGGATTTTTGATATCATATTCGAAGATATCAAGATTAAATAGACGATAGGGATCAGTATCACTAAAAAAAATTGTACATTATGTTTGAAATTCCGAGGAAAAGATTTATTTATCTACTGAGTTGAACGAAGTGAAAATGCATCGGCATGCTCAGGAATACCGTAGACATCTTCGTAGTTAAGAAAACTAACATCGACACCGATCGATGATGGACCTATGCAAATTGTGAAATTGATTAGTTAGTTGGTTTCAATGTTACCGTAAGGTTTCGAATCGTGATGAGTTTTGAATGATTCTTCCCACATTCCGTCTTCATTCTAATCGAATAATAAAATGAAACTCTTTTCTCAATTTTGCTCGCAAAATTTACTTCTGGATCAGCTTCTGAACCTTCAGTTCTAAAATAAAGACGAAGATTTTTCTTTTGAAAAAAGTCCATTTTCTCTCTTACCCTGGTTTTGCTCGATAGTGTTCGAAATTGAACATATTCTTCGAGTTAACACTCATGACGAATATGTCATTAGTAAATAAATCCAAACGAAACGGTTTAGCATTCAAAATAAATCGTGCATTTTTACTGAATCGTCCCTCAATTTGATTGTTATCCGTTCGTTTAACATCGACACTAGATAACATTCGTTCGTTTCTTTCATTCATCTCGATTTTATGTTTTCCTACTTGACAATTTTCGGTTCGCCAA
>Ga0209952_1003821_pt1 | contig 10205 bp, 9 predicted proteins | sample ThiBiot_750_biof_2_FD_183951 | JGI IMG/M metagenome (GOLD analysis project Ga0209952, IMG submission 183951) | Wastewater bioreactor microbial communities from Cape Town, South Africa - Thiocy_cont_750_biof (SPAdes) | ecosystem: Engineered > Bioreactor > Thiocyanate-remediating >...
ATCGTCGTCAACGCCGCTGGCATCATCACGCCGGATCGGCCGGAGACGATTACGGACGAGGTCTGGGCGAAAACCTTCGCGGTGAACGTCACCGGCACGATGATGGTATGCCGCGCGGCGCTGCCGTTGTTGCAGCGGCGCGGCGGCGCGGTAGTGAATGTCGCGTCGGTCGCGGCCTTCAACGCCAGCCCGGACAGCGCCAGTTATGCGGCGAGCAAGGCGGCGGTCGTATCCTATACCCGCTCGCTGGCCTACGCCGGCGGACCTTACGGCGTGCGCGCCAACGCGGTCGCGCCGGGCTGGGTTCGCACGCCGATGAGCGAATACGAAATGCAGCTCGCGGCGGAGAAGAACAGCAGTACTCCCGAAGCCGAGTTCGCCGCGACTGCGGGCCGCATCGCGCTGGGGCGCATGGCGCAGCCGGAGGAGATCGCGGCGTGCTGCCTGTTCCTGGCATCGGATGAAGCCTCGTTCGTCACCGGCGCGACGCTGGTCGCCGACGGCGGCGGCCGTGCGCCGGTGCAAAGCCGCGCGGTGTAGCCGCGCTACCCGAACGCCTTGCTCTCGCGCAGTTGCGCGATGGCGGCGGCATCGTAGCCGGCCTCGCGCAAGATCTGCTCGTTGTGCTGGCCGAGTTCGGGCGGCTTGCGCGGCGTCACTTTGTTGGCGCCGGTGACGAAGAACGGGCTGTTCACCGTCAGCATGGTGTCGCCCTCGAACGGCAGCAGTACCTCGGTCTTGTGCATTTGCGGGTCGTTGGCGACCTGATCCATCGTCGCCACCGCCTCGAACACCAGCCCGTTGGCCATGAACAGCGCGCGCCAGTCGCCGCTGTCGCGGGTGGCGAAGGCGGCGTCGAGCTCCGCGATCAGCGCCGTCGAGTTCTTCGAGCGCCCCGCGCGGTCGGCAAAGCGCGGATCGGCCGGCAGTTCCTCGCGGCCGAGGCATTTCGCCAGCACTGGCCAGTGCTTGTCTTCGTTGACGAGCGCCAGCAGCAGCCAGCCGCCGTCGCGGCAGCGGTAGTAGCAGGACAGCGCGTTGAAGCTCTGTTCGCGCGGCGGTCGCGGCTGGAACGCCGCGCCGCACAGCGCCGCCTGCGCCCAGACGCCGTTGGCCCAGACGCCGTTGGCGATCAGCGACGAGCCGACATGCGCGCCGCGCCCGGTGCGCTCGCGCTGATAGAGCGCCAGCATGATCGCAGAGAACAGCGACACCCCGGACGGATGATCGCCCATGCCGCTTAGCGCGCGGGCCGGCGTTGCGCCGGCATGCGGCACCACCTGATCCATCAGGCCGGAGCGCGCCCAATAAGCGGTGAGGTCAAAGCCCGGCTTGCCGGATTCGTCGCCGGTCTCGCCGTAGCCGGTAAACGACGCGTAGATCAGCCGGTCGTTGAGCGCGGAAAGCGTCTCGTAATCGGTCCGCAGTTTCTTGCGCACCGCGAGCGGCTGGTTGGTGATGAAGACGTCTGCGTCCTTGACGAGGTTGTGCAGCACATCCTGCCCGGCGGGCGAGGCGAGGTTGAGCGCGAGGCCGCGCTTGCTGCGGTTGTCGAGCAACCAGCCGTAATTGTGCTCGGACTTCGGCATCCCGGGATTGCGCGTGACGTGGCGATAGGCGTCGCCCGTGCCGGGCGGTTCGACCTTGATGACGTCGGCGCCGAAGTCGGCCATCACCGTGCCGGCGATAGCCGCGGCGATGAAACTGCCGCAATCGATCACTTTCAGGCCCTCAAGAATTCCGGTCATGGCATCCCTCCCTGAGCTGTAGTGTTGATCGTGATGGAGCAGCCGCGATGCGGCTCGCCTCTTGTTTAATTGCCGTTCGCGCTTCGACCTAGCCGAGGCTGGTCTGGTCGCCGTCGACCGGGATGGCTTGCCCGGAAATGTTCTTGCCGCCGTCACCGACGAGGAACACCACCAGCGCGGCGATGTCGGCGGCGGTTACGCCGTGTCGTAGCGAAATGTTCTTCGCCGCGCGCCGCTGGAGTTCCTCGTAGGTGATGCCGGCGGATGCTGCCTTCTCGCGCATCACGCGCTCGACGCGCGGCCCTTCGACCATGCCCGGCTGGATCGCGTTGACGCGGATGCCGAACCGGCCCAGCTCGATCGATAATGTCTTGGTAAAGCCGATGATGCCCCACTTCGCCGCCGCATAGGCTGCGCGTTTCGGATAACCGAGCCGGCCGCCGATCGACGACATGTTGACGATGCTGCCGCCGCCCGCCGCGCGCAACAGCGGGATTGCGCGTCGCGAACACAGGAAGTGGCCGTCGAGATTGACGGCGAGGGTGCGCTGCCAATCGGCGAGGGTCAATTCTTCCACGGGGAGCGTCGGCCCGGAGATTCCCGCGTTGTTGATCAGGATATCGAGGCCGCCGAGTTGTTTCTCGACCGCGCCGAACAGCGCATCGACCTGCGCTTCGCTGGCGACGTCGGCGCGCACCGCAATATCCTTGCCGAACATCGCGGCGTAGTCCGCGAGCGCTGCCTCATCGACATCGCAGACCATGCAGCGGGCGCCGGCGTCGATCAGTTGTTGTGCGATGACCCGGCCGATGCCGGCGGCGCCTGCGGTCACCAGGGCGCGGCGGCCGTGAAGCGAACCGCTCATGATCGGCCGCCCCGTTGCGCGTCGACCTCCGACAGCGCGTGCAGGATCGCCAGTTGGGAATCGTCGCGCTTGCGTTCCATCTGCGGGATCGGCATCTTGCCGAACGATGCGGCGGCCTGATCGATGATGACCTGCTGAAGTTTTTCGTCGAGCTCGACCTGTGGGATGATCTTGAACGACACCGCCATGTTCTTACCGAGGTGTTGGAAGAACGATTCCAGCCCCTTCGGCCCGCCGCCCATGTGGAACGAACTGAACGGCCCGTTCACGGCCCAGCGCAGGCCGATCGAACTTGTGACGATATCGTCCAGTTCATCGACGGTGACGACGCCTTCCTGCACCAGATAACACGCCTCGCGCATGATGGCGCGTTGTAGCCGGTTGGCGACGAAGCCCTGGATTTCCTTCTTCAGCACGCGCGGTACCTTGCCCAGCGCCTCATAGAAGGCGACCGCGTCGGCGGTCGCTTCCGGCGCGGTGTGGTCGCCGGGAACCACCTCGACCAGCGGAATAAGATGCGGTGGATTGAACGGGTGGCCGACCAGGAGGCGGCTCGCGTCCTTCATCAGCTTGCCTTGCTCGGTCGCGGGGCGTGCCGAACTCGATGATAATAGCAGAGCGTGCTTCGGCAAGGTTGGTTCAACGCGCGCCCATAACTTCTGTTTCCATTCTGGATTTTCCGGGCCGTTCTCCTGAATCAGGTCGACCCCGGCGACGGCGCGTTCGAGATCGGCTTCGAAGCGCAGGTTCTTGTCGAGCCCCTCATGAGGAAGGCCGAGCGCTTTCAATGTCGGCGCAGCTTTCGCCAGCATGGCCCGGACCACGTCCGCGATATGCGGTTGCGGATCGTTGACGACGACGTTCAGGCCATGCGCCAGGAACAGCGCCGTCCACGATGCGCCGATCACGCCGGCGCCGATCACGCAGGTGTTCCGATAGCGGCTGAGCACCGCCGAATGGTTTCCTCCTGACGACATGGCTTTCTCCCGTCCGCTTGAGCGTGGTGATGTGCTGTGACTTGGAAGTTTGCTGAGGAAGCCCCGCCGCGGAACGCGGCGAGTTTCGACGTCGGGTCGTTAGCCGGCGCTCTCGAGATAGTTGTAGCAGCGCTTGGCGCGCGCGAGCGTCAGGTCGGTCAGGATGTGGCTGGCTCCAACCACTTGGCGGACCGGGAAGTCTGCCATCGGCGCCAGCGCGTGTGCGAACAGTTCCAGCCGCGCCGGGCCGGTCCATGCGCCCTTGACGGTGATGTCGTTGATTTCGGTGCGCAGCAACTCACAGATGCGCGGTTCGCCGGCCGGCTTCGGGCTATCGTAGGTCCACAGGATCTTCAGCATGAAGGTGGGGACGCAAATTTCCTTTCGCGCGACTTCGAGATCCATGGCGCGATGCTTGTAGCCCATGGTGGCAGTGGCGACGCGCAGCGTGCCGTAGTCCAGCGTGCCGACGAGCGTGTCGGAATCGACGTAGAGCCGCGGCTTGCCGATGACCTTGGGGTAGGCGCTGATCTCGCGGCCGGATGCCAGCGCCGGCAGGTTGTCGAGATACATCGCGTGCAGGTATTCGCCCTTTTCCTCGCCGAACCGCACCTGAATGGCTTGCCCGCATTCGGTGTAGTCGCCGAGGCCAGAGACGTCGGGCATCCGCATGATTTCCCAACGCACCAGCGGATCGTCGATTTCGAGCGGTTCCGGAACGACGGCGCGCAACGCCTCGATGTCGGTCCGATAGAGAATGTTGAGATATTCGCGGTTGGTGAACCGGAACGGCCCGCGTGGAAAAGCCGGGGCGCCGATCGGAGTGGTCAGTTGCCTGAGCACGTCTTTCTGCTTCATCGGAATCCTCCCGGAGATGCTTTTGATTTCACCCGGGGCGGGCGCCGACGTTGTCCGTCGCGATCGCATCTCTCGAGCGGCAGCGTATCGAACCCGGATCGTCCGAAAAGGTGCGGTTGGACCTTTGTGCGGGTGACTTGGGGACGAAATGTCGCAGATGCGAATTGGTAAGCTGACCTGTCTTGTATAAGTTCGATACGAAACGCGTTCAATGCTGCGCCGCATTCAAGAGGCGATTCACATTCAGCCGAACCCGGTCGAATTGACGATTGCGGTTTGACCGGACTTGAAAAGTAGCTTGCGTAGCCGGTGTGATCATCGCCGTCTTGTGAGTTGTTCCGCTTCGGCGATCGGCATTCGCATACGCATTCGGCCGCAGCGGTACGTTGGCGACTGCTGCAACCGAAAGTCATCGGCAACCATAAATAATAAATGGCGTTCGATCGTCGCGGATGAAGTTCGTTGCGGAAAAGTTGCGAATGCCAAATCGACTTCATGATCGAGATCGTTGCATTCGGTGAGGGATCGGGCTTACCTTCCTAAAAAAATGCACACGACTGACTGGGAGGATTCGGGTTAAGGCGCATGGAGGGCGACTATGGCTGTGATGGACAAGCCGCATCGGCTGGTGAATGAGGACTCGGCACACAAGTCGCCGCCGAGCTTCGAGCAGCGCATGTATTCGCCGCATACCATCGCCGCGGTCGTGGCCGAGCTTGAGGGGCAGGGCGTCGATCCGGTCCGGGTGCTCGAGGATACCGGCCTTGCCGTGCCACAGCTCAGTCGCCACACCACCAAGATCTCCTACCGGCAACTTGATCGGGTCATTCGCAACGCGATCCGCTTGTCGAACGATCCTGCCATGGCGTTGCACGCCGGTCAGCGGATGCACGTCACAGCGTATGGCATGTACGGGTATGCCTTGCTGAGCAGCGCAACCCATCTCGAAGCGCGTGATTTCGCGGCAAGGTATATCCGGGTTGTCGGGCCGTTCTGCGATTTTTCGATCTCTTCCGATGAAGATACCGTGTTCGTTGCCTTCGATCCGATGCACTGGCCGAATCCGACCGAGGACCTCCACCGTTTCGCGGTCGAGTTCGCCCTGGCGGCACACCTGACGGCAACCAAGGATCGGGTCGGGCCGCATTTCGTCTTTTCGCGGGTGCTCCTCGATTACGCGCCGCCTCCTTATGCCGACATCTACGGCCGGATCTTCGAGTGTCCGATTTTGTTCCAGCAATCCGGTTGCCGTTACGAACATCTGCGGGATGACCGTGCGTTGAAGCTGGCCGATCCGCGCACCCACGAGATGGCGCGGGAGATGTGCGAACAGTTGCTGGACGAGATCAACCGCACCGGCGGCATTGCCGCCGACATTCGCCGCATTCTGATCGAGCAGCCGGGGCGTTATCCGAGCATCGAAACGATCGCCGAGAAACTGGAGATGTATCCGCGCGCGTTGCGGCGCAAGCTTGAGGCGGAGGGCACCTCCTATCGCGATCTTCTGGCCGAGGTGCGGATGCGGTTGGCCATCGAATATCTGCGCAAAACGCAAATGACCAACGAGGAAATCGCGGGACGGCTCGGCTACAGCGATGCCGCAAATTTTCGTCATGCATTCATTCGCTGGACCGGAAAGAGTCCGTCGGATTTTCGCAGCGCCACACGCGCGCTGTGATCCGCAAGCGAGAACCGCAGCGCTGCCGAACGGCGGCGCATTGTCCGCAACTCACTCGAAATTTGGCTCGATCGCACCTTTCGGATCGAAAGGGGTGCGATACGCTGTGTTGCTCTTCAGCGTATTCCTCCCCCAAACTTGACCGCTGGCGTTACCGGCGGTCTTTTTTCGTCACGCGAATGCTCGCGCATTGGCGTGCTGCGCCAGTAAGCGTGCAAGCCTTGCGTCCACCAATCTTGGTGTTGCGTCGCACAGCGTTTACGCAGGCGCACAACATTCTGTCCGTAATTCACCCAAAGATTGGATTGATCGCACCTTCCAAGCCGAAAAACCTGCCGTTAGCCTCATGCGTGCGCTCGTGATCGATCGCAATGAACGCGGCATCGTGATGCCGGACGACGTCCTGAATGCAGGAGGAACGCTGAAGCATGTATCGGCCGACCCCCAATCTCGTGCAGCGCATCCATCTGACGCAGCGGATCGCCGCGGTTGTCGACGTTCTTGAAGAAGAAGGTATCTCCTCCTCGCGCACGCTGACGGGGACGGGCCTCAAGAGCGCCGATCTCAGATCGCCCGATACCCGCGTGTCCTATCGCCAGGTGGAAACCGTCTTTCGCAATGCGACCCGACTGTCGAACGATCCGGCGATCGCCTTTCGCGCCGGGCAGCGGATGCATGTCATCGCCTGCGGCATGTACGGTTACGCATTACTCAGCAGCCCGACCCGCGAGGAGGGCATCGAGTTCGCCATCAAATACAGCCGCCATCTCGGCATGGTCGCCGACGTGGCGTTCTCGCGCGACGACGACACCGCGACCTATACACTCGCGGCGCTGCTGTCGCGCAACTCCGCCAGGGACGTGCATCGCTTTGCGTTGGAATTCGCTTTCGCGACCTGTCTGACCTTCAGCACCGATATTTACGGCCCGTCGTTCCGCTTCTCGTGCTTGCGCGCGGCGTATCCGCAGCCGCCGCACGTCGATCTGTATCACGCGCTGTTCAAGTGTCCGGTTCTGTTCGAGCAGACCGGCAATGAAATGGAATTTGATGTCGGGTGGGTCGATCATCCGATGGTCAGCCCCGATCCGACGGCCTGCGTGATGGCGGCCGACATGTGCGAGCCGCTTCTCGATGACGTCAATCGCGACGGCGGCATTGCGGCTGATTTGCGCCGCGCCATGGTTGCGCGTCCCGGTTGGTTTCCCAGCATCGAGACGATGGCCGCGCGGCTCTCGGTGCATCCGCGCACGTTGCGCCGCAAACTCGAGGCCGAGCAGATCACCTATCGCCGCATCATCGCCGAGGTGCGGATGAAGCTCGCGATCGAATATCTGCGCAACACCGAGATGACCAACGAGGAAATCGCCGCGCGACTGGACTACAGCGATGCCGCGAATTTCCGTCACGCGTTCGCGCGCTGGACGCGCAAAAGCCCATCGGCGTTTCGTAATGGCAAAGATATTGTGACTGCTGCAACGCACACACAAAATTTTGTCCCAAAGTAACCGCTGTGATGGGCCAATCGCACCTTTTACGTCATTCGCACGCTGGCTAGCGTTTCATCACGCTGCAGATTTAACGGCATCAATGCGGGTTAACCGCACGAACATGAGGGAACGTTCGACATGGAGATCGCCGCGAATAGCAAGAAGCCACCCTCGAAGTTGCTGTTGGCACTCGAGATGCGCGGCATCTGGGAACTGCAAGCATTCTTCGCGCTCTATCCGCTGCTGCGCCGCGCGCCGCGCGGCGACGGTCATCCGGTGCTGGTGCTTCCGGGCTTGTCCGCCAGCGATTCCTCGACACGGCCGCTGCGTACTTATCTCAAGGCGCAAGGTTACGCCGCGCACGGCTGGAAGCTCGGCCCCAACCGTGGCCCGCGCCCGGGCGTCGAAGACGCGATGGATGCGCGCCTCGCTGAACTCGCGGATCGCTATCAGCAGAAGGTCAGCCTGATCGGATGGAGCCTCGGCGGCGTGTTCGCGCGCGAACTGGCGCGGCGTTCGCCGTCGCTGGTCCGTCAGGTGATCACGCTCGGCAGCCCGTTTGCCAGCGAGCCGAAGGCCAGCAACGCCTGGCGGCTTTACGAGTATCTCAGCGAACGCAAGGTCGACGATTGGCCGGAGCGCGAAGCCATGAAGCTGCCGCCGCCGGTGCCGAGCACGGCGATCTATTCGCGCACCGACGGCATTGTCGCCTGGCAGGGATGCCGCGAGCAGGAGGCGACCACGACGCAGAACATCGAGGTCGAAGGCAGCCACTGCGGCCTCGGGCATCATCCGGCGGTGCTGTACGCTATCGCGGATCGTCTCGCGCAGAAGGAAGGGGAATGGTCGCCGTTCGACCGCGGCGGTCTCCGCGGGCTGATCTATCCCGATCCGAACCGCGGGGATGACGACTATGCGCGTCTGCTGCAAGCCGAGCCGTTCGCGGCTTAGTCGGCCGCTCACCGTCGCATTCGCGATGTGGTGAGCGAGATCAAAGGGAGGACATCATGGCAGACGACAACAGCAAATCCGACAGTGGCCTTGCCGGCATGATGCCGTGGCTGGATGATTTCAAGCAGATGGTCGAGAAGTACAAGCTGCCGAACGTCGATATCGCGGCACTTGTCGAATGGCAGCGCAAGGATATGGAAGCGCTGGTCGAGGCGAACCGGCAGGCCAATGAAGGCATCCGCGCGCTGATCGAGCGGCGCAATGAAATCCTCGGCGAGACCTTCGCAGAGTGGCAGGCCGCCGTTCAAAATCTGGCCGGCAACATGACCGGCACGGACGTGCTGTCGAAGCAGGCCGATATCGCCAAGCAAGGCGTCGAGAAGGCCGTCGCGAATTTCCGCGAACTGACCCAGTTGGAAATGCAGGCGCATACCAACGCGTGGAAGGTCGTGCAGGAGCGGATGCAAGAGAACATGGCCAACCTGCAAAAGCTATTGCAGCCGAAATAGAGCTGCCATTCCGGTCAATGCGGCAAATCAAGACCGCAACCGGCGCCGCGACGCGGCAATGACTTCAAGGGTGTGAAACGCTGATGACGCGATCGCTTGCCGTTCGCGATCGGGTCATCGTGAGTGGAGGTCGCAATGAGTCTGGCCAAGTTGCAGGATCTGACGGGACGTGTGGCGCTGGTCACGGGCGGTTCGCGTGGCCTCGGTTTGCAGATGGCCGAGGTGCTGGGCGAACTCGGCGCGAAAATCGCGATCACCGCGCGCAAGCGTGATGAACTCGACGCCGCCGCCGCACATCTGAAATCGCTCGGCATCGAAGCGCTACCGCTGGTGTGCGACATGGGGCAACTGGCGACCATTCCGCCGATGGTGGAGCAGGTGATTGCCGCGCTCGGGCCGATCGACATTCTCGTCAACAATGCCGGTACGTCCTGGGGCGCGCCGACCATCGAGCATTCGATGGATGGTTGGAACAAGGTCATCACCCTGAATGTCACCGCGATCTTCGTCGCGACGCAGGAAGTCGGTCGGCGCTGCATGGTGCCGCGCCAGAGCGGCAAGGTGATCAATATCGCATCGATCCAGGGCCTCACCGGCACCTATGCGGACGACATTCCCACGCTTGCCTACAACGCCAGCAAGGGGGCGGTGGTGAACATGACGCGCACGCTCGCCAACGAGTGGGCGAGGTACGGCATCAACGTCAACGCCATCGCGCCGGGCTATTTCCCGACCAGGATGACGGAGCGGCTCGGCGAGACATCGACCGCGCAGATGGCGCCGATGAATCGCGGCGGGGGGCCGGAGGATTTGAAAGGCGTGACGGCGCTGTTCGCGTCTGACGCCTGCGCCTTCATCACCGGACAGACGCTCGCAGTGGACGGCGGGCTGACGGCAGTTTGAGCATACGTGAGACAGAAGAAACGGGAGGATTATAGATGAACGATATGTCGCTCGGTGACATGCCCTGGCTCAAGTCGTATCCGCCCGGCGTGAAATGGGACGGAGATATTTCGCCCACGCCCGTTCAGCAGATCCTTGAAGATGCAGCGGCGAAATGGCCCAACAATCCCGCGATCGATTTCATGGGGCGCAAGATCACCTTCGCCGAGCTGAACGATCTCGCCAATCG
>Ga0209952_1003823_pt1 | contig 10195 bp, 9 predicted proteins | sample ThiBiot_750_biof_2_FD_183951 | JGI IMG/M metagenome (GOLD analysis project Ga0209952, IMG submission 183951) | Wastewater bioreactor microbial communities from Cape Town, South Africa - Thiocy_cont_750_biof (SPAdes) | ecosystem: Engineered > Bioreactor > Thiocyanate-remediating >...
TCCGCCCGACGCGGACGATCCGCCCGATCCCGACGAACAAGCCGACAAGGCGAACATCGCGGACGCGCCCACAGCGACGACCGCCAGAGCCTTCGTATTCCACTTCATTGTGACTACCGTTTCTCTTGGTGAATTGATGGGTTGATTCATCAGGTCGTCGCGGGCCGTCACCCGCGGCGACCCCCACTGACGAACTTTCGCCAGAGGCCTTGGGAGTTGCCGCGCATGGCGGCGGAGCGACGCACCTGGTCGACGTAGACCGCGGTGATCAGCACGGCGCCGACGGCGACCTGCTGCCAGAACGGCTGCACACCGGTGATCACGAATCCGTTCTGCAGCACCGCGGGGATGAACAGACCGATCACGGTGCCGAAGATCGTGCCGACGCCGCCGAACAGCGACGTGCCGCCGATGACGACCGCGGCGATCACGTTGAGGTTCGTCTGCGACTGACCGGCGATCGCCGTGGTCGAGAACTGCGCGAGCGAGAGGACGCCGGCGACACCGGCCAGCGCGCCCGAGAGCGTGTAGACGGCGATGAGATGGCGGTCGACCTTCACGCCGACGCGACGCGCCGCGATCTCGCTGGATCCCACCGCGTAGGTGTGGAGCCCGAAGCGCGTGAAATGCAGCACGATCCCGCCGATGACGACGATGACGAGGGCGATCACGGAGATCATCGGGACCGTGCCGAACACGTTGCCGTAGCCGATCGAGGTGGTGAGCACGAGCGGCACCTCGCGGATGTCGACGCCGCCGGTGAGGATCTGGGCGAATCCGAGTCCCATGCCGAGGGAGCCGAGCGTGACGATGAGGGGCGGGATCTTGCCCTTGGCGATGAGGAAGCCGTTGAACAGGCCCCAGACGATGCCGGAGGCGATCGAGACGAGGATGCCGATCGTGGCGACACCCCAGCCGTCGCCGCCGATCGCGCGCATCGTCATCGCGGAGACGACGCCGGAGAAGACGAGCACCGATCCGACGGAGAGGTCGATACCGGAGGTGATGATGATGAACGTCATCCCGACACCGAGCACGGCGAGGATCGACGCGTTCTGGATCACCAGGCGGAAGTTCGACCACTGCGCGAAGGTGTCGGGCGCGATCACGCTGAACACGACGATGATGACGGCGAGCACCAGCAGGATCTGGAACGACTGGGCCCTCAGGAGTCCTCGGATGGCGCCCGACTTCGGCTCGGCGATGGTGCCGATCGCGACGGTCTCGGTCGGCGGCTTGGTGGCGTTCATCGGGTCGTCTCCTCGGCTGCGGGGTGACCGTCGGTCGCCGATGCCGGCCGCGCCGCGCTCTCACGCGTGACGGCGCCGGTCATGAGTCCGACGAGTTCTTCCATGGATGTGTCTTTCGCGGGGATGTTCGCGACGCGGGTGCCCAGACGCAGGACCTGGATACGGTCGGAGACCTCGATCACGTGGGGCATGGAGTGGGAGATGAACACGACCGCGATGCCCTTGTCCCGCACCCGCCGGATCGTTTCGAGGACGTTCTGCGTCTGCCGCACCCCGAGAGCCGCGGTCGGCTCGTCCAGGAACACGACCCGCGACGCCCAGTGCACCGCACGGGCGATCGCGACGGCCTGCCGCTGACCACCGCTCATCTCCCCGACCGGCGACGTCAACGCCCGCACCGTCGCACCCAACTCGTCGAACGCGACCCGGGACGCCCGCGCCATCTCCTTCGTCTTCATGAACCCGAGCGCCCCCGCAAGACCCGCCCGGCGGATCTCCCGACCCAGATACATGTTCTGCACCGGGTCCAGATGCGGCGCCAACGCGAGGTCCTGGTAGACCGTCTCGATCCCCAACGCCGACACCGCCGACGGCGTCGACATGTCGACCTCTTTCCCATCGAACAGGATCGTCCCCGAGTCCACCGCCAGGTTCCCCGACAACGCCTTCACCAACGTCGACTTCCCCGCACCGTTGTCCCCGATCAACGCGGTCACCTCCCCCGGGAACACCTCGAAATCGACCTCGTTCAACGCCCGCACATGACCAAACTGACGAGACAACCCCCGCGCCTCCAACACCGGAACCGCCATGGTCAACTCCTCTCCTTCGTAAGTGAGGCGGGACCGGCATGGCCCGCCAAGAATGCCGCCGCGGCGGCGTCGAAACCGATCGAGTCGTCGCCGGCCGCGTAGGCCGCGAAGAGGGCCGCGCCGTAGGCCGTGCCCTCGTCATGGGACGAGACGGTGAGCGGCGGCAGCACGAGGGCCCGCGCGCGGACGACGCTCTCCATCCGTGACCATCCACCCGTGAGCAGCGTCGAGGTGGGCGCGGGAACCTCGCGATCCATGACCGTCATCAGCTCTGCGCACATGTCGTTGCCGTGCAGCAGCGCCGCGGTGAACAGCTCGGCGGGCGAGAGGCCGTCGCTGTCGGCCACGACCTTCAGCACGCCGTCGTCGTTGCGCGCGCCGTCGACGGTCAGGCCGCCGTGGGAGAGCGTGCCCGCCACGGGAATCGCCATGACCGCCGCATCGAGCTGCGCGCGGCCCCGCTCGTCGGCGATGCCGAGAAGCTGCAGCACCCGGCGCATCAGTAGGCCTGACTTCGTTCCGGCCAGCAGCACGAACTTGCCGGGGAGCACGTGGCGAACCGTGTTGATGCCCGCCCGGGCGAGGCGCTCGCGCGCATCGAACGGCAGGGTGTGGTCGAGCACGCGCACGAGCGCCTCCGCTGTGCCCATCGAGTCGTAGATCTGACCGCTGTCGGTCGCGCCGGCGGCGACGGCCGACACCAGGTGATCGTGTCCGGCGACCGTCAGCAGCGCGCCGCGGAAGCCCTGCGGCATCCGATCGTCCGTGATCGGACCGAGCGCCGTGCCCGCGTCGACCCGTTCGGCGAGGATCGTGTCGTCGGTGCCGAGCACGTCGAGGGCGGCCTGCCACGGCGTGCTGTCGTCCTGGTCGATGAGGCCGGTGCGCGAGACGAGCGAGTGCTCGGCGACGCGGGGGCCGCCGAGGGCCCGCACGATCGACTCGGGCACGTTGAGGAACGTGGTGCCGGCGAGGTCGATCCCCCCCTCGTCGCGCAGGTGCAGCAGCTTCGAGATCGACGCGAGGGGACCGACGGGCAAGCCGGTGCGCCCGAGGAACTCGTCGCGGAACGCGGCGGGCGTGGACAGAATCTGCGCCTCGCCGCGCGGGTCGAACCAGGCCATGATCGGCGCGGCGGGACGGTCCTCGGCATCGAGAAGAGCTCCGGCCTCGGCCATGCCCGAGATGCCGAGGGACAGGATGCGGTACCCGGCGGGCAGCATCGCATCGGCTTCGGCGGCGAGTTCGCGCACCACATCGACGGCGAGCTCGAGGGGCATCTCGGCGCGTCCGCCCTCAAGATTGGTCCACGGCGAACGGCGGCTCACGACGGCGGCCTCGCGCCCGTCGGGAGTGGCGACGAGCAGCTTGATGCTCGTCGAGCCCATGTCGAGCCCCGCGACGTACGCGGTCATCGCACACCGCCCTCGTGGAGGGTGCGCGGCCACCCGGCTCCGGGCGCTCCGACGACGACGGTGACGTCGCCCTCGACGTGCCAGGCGCCGAACGCGTGCGGCAGGGCGTACACCTCACCGCGCTGCAGGGCGACGCGGCCGGTGTCGGAGACGAGTGCTCCGGAGCCCGCGGTGACCAGCACGACCGCGAAGCCCGCCTCACGCGCGTCGGTGCGGTCGCCGTGGGCCGCGGCATCCCAGAGACGGAAGTACGGGTCGGCGGCCGCCGGCAGCAGCGACCGGAATCGGGATGCCGCGGGCTCCGCGCCCGCCAGGCTGATGAGCCCCGAGAGCTCGGCCTCGGTGAGCTGCGCGGTGGAGACCGCGGGCATGACGACGTCGAAGCCGAGATCGAGGTGGGACTCGTCGCGCGTGGCCGTCGTCACCGACCACTCGAGCAGGATCGAGAAGTCGGTGGGTTCCTGCACCTCGGCGACGAAGATGCCGCCGTCGATCGCGTGCACGGTGCCGGACGGCACGAGCACGGCCATGCCCTCCCGCGCCACGACCCGGTTCATGTGCGAGAGCATCCACTCGCTGTCCTGCGCGTCGCGGCGACGATCGAGCTCGTCTCGATCCACCGGTGCGCTCCACCCGACGTAGAACGCGCTGTCGGGTTCGGCGTCGAGCACGTACCAGGCTTCGGTCTTGCCGTAGGGGCAGTCGAGGTGCCTGGCGGCGAAGCCGCGCTCGGGGTGCACGTGAACGGGGAGGCGCTGACGCGCGTCGAGGAGCTTCACGAGGATGCCGACGTCCGCGGCATCCCGTCCCTGCTCGGGTCCGACCCACGAACGCGGGTCCGCCGCGACGAGGTCGCGGAGCACGTGGCCGTCCGCGGTGATCGCGAGGCCGATCGGCTCCTCGCCGAACCGGGACACGGTGGAGGCGAGCCACTCCTCCGGCTGCCGGTCGGTCTCGGGGACGATGCCGCGCAACGCGGCGATGCGGTCACCGCCGCGGTAGAAGTGCTGCACCGGGTTGGGGGGCAGGAGGACGGGGATCATCGATCGGCTCCGGTCGAGTGCTGCGGGGCGGCGGACGGGTCCGCGGCGGCGCGCGGCGGCATCTCGCCGGATCCGCGGTGGATGAGGCGGGTGGGGACGACGATGTGCTCGGGGGCGGCGTCCGGGTGGTCGACGAGCTGCATGAGCCGGCGGAAGGTGGCCTCGCCGATGAGCAGCGGGTCCTGGTCGACGCACGTGATGCCCGGGGTCATGGCCCCGGCGAGCTCGAAGTCGCCGAAGCAGATGAGGGCCGGCATCGACAGCTCGCCCGAGCGGATGCCGCGGATCGTCGCGATCGCGGCGGGGCTCGACGCGCAGAACAGCGCGGTGGGCGCATCGGGGCGCTGCAACAGGGTCTTTGCCGCCGTCGCGCCGCTCTCGCGCGTGCGCTCGTGCTCGGCGACCAGCGTCGGGTCGAACGGGATGCCCGCCTCGTCGAGGGCCGCGCGGAATCCGGCGAAGCGTGCGGCGACGGTCGGGTAGGCGGTGGCCTCGCCGATGAATCCGATACGTCGGTGACCGTGGTCGATGAAGGAGCGGGTGGCCTGGTAGGTCGCGCCGAAGTCGTCGACGACGATCGAGTCGATGCCGTCCCGCGAGCGGTCGACGCAGACGACGGGCACCCGGGTGTGCAGGGCGGCGAGCTCCTCGGAGGACACGGCGACGGGGGCGACGATCAGCCCGCGCAGGCGGTGCCCGGTGAGCCGGGCGAGCTGCTCCCGCTCGCGCGCGGCGTCGTAGCCGGTGCTCGCGAACAGCACGCTCAGGCCCTGGGCGAGGGCGAGCTCCTCGATCACGCTCACGATCGCCGAGACGAACGGGTCGGAGATCGCGTCGATGACGATGCCGATCGTGTCGGTGTCACCGCGCTTGAGCGCACGGGCCCGCACATCGGGAACGAAGCCGAGTTCGCGCACGACCGCGAGCACCCGTTCGCGGGTCTCCGGGAGCACGCCCTTCTCGTCGTTCACGACGCGGGAGACCGTCTTGATGCTCACCCCGGCGCGCTCCGCGACATCGGTGATGCGCGCCCGCGGGCGGGGCGCGGGGCCCTCACCGACCGCACCGGCGGTCTGCAGCTCATCGTGCGTCATCGCAACCTCGACATCGTTGTCATTCGGAACTTTCCGGGCCTTGCGATCCCGGCGGACATCATCTTGGGGCCGCATCGACAACGTTGTCAAGCCCTGTTATCGAAACGACTCCCGAGCGCCCTCGGCGTCAGCCGCCCGAGGGATCGACCGCGATGCTGATGCCGAGGAGCCGTTCCTCGCCCAAGGCGAGCGGCGTCGCGAGCCCCCGGGCGAGGGCGTCGGCACGACCCAGGATCGTCGGCGCCGTCGCGGGTTCGATGCCCAGCACCACCTGGCCCGGCTCCGCCACCCGCCACTGGAAGAGCCCGGGCAGAACGGCCGGATCGAAGCCGACACGCACCCCGATCCCGGACGCCGACTCGACGCGAACCTCGGTGCGCGACCCCGGCTCGGCTACCGCGTCGAGCACGTGCCGGAACACCTGCTCGGGGTACTCGGCCGCCAGCTCAGGGAACACGTCCCAGCTGTCCAGGCCCGCCCGGGCCGCAGCATCCCGCGGCACGATCTCCACCGCCGGCGAGACGATGCGTGTGCCGGCGTCGACCAACGGCCAGCCGAGGTTCACGTGGTAGAGCACCATCGGGAACGCCTCCCGCCGGCCGCGGTTCACGAGCCGATCGTCGACGCGGATCACCCGCTCGCCCACCGGCAGCACGATGCGGCGGTGCAGCTCGAGATCGTCGCCGAACACCGTCGCCTCCCGCACGATGCCCTCGACGACCACGGTGTCGCGCGTCGCCTCGGCCCGGGTCACCGTCGCGCGCAGCGACGAGTACCGGCCGTGCATCGGATGCTGCTCCTCGCCCGACTGCGCCGGTCCGACGTTGAGCAGCCCGCAGGTCGTGAGCAGGCCGCCGCCGAAGCCGCGCAGCCAGCCGCGCCCGTCGGCGTCGCCCGACGACAGCGGCGGGAACCCCGTGCTCGAGAGCCACGCGAGCGGCACCCCGTCGGCCCGCACCTGGGCGAGATCGAGGCCGCGGTCCGGCAGCAGCTCGACCTCGAGCGGCCCGTTCACGAGACGTATGCGGCGGGCACCGGCATCCGGCCCGTCGGTACGCGTCGACGATTCGACGGCGACCGCCTGGGTCAGTGAACCGAGCCGGTCCACGGCCTGATCGAGCGGCCGACCGTACAGCTCCGGAGGCATTCGGATCCTCTTCCTCGCAAGGGCACGGCATCGGCGCCGCGCGCGCAGCGTCACGGTAGCAGGTCGTCGACCCGCTCCCAGCGACCAATTGACAACGTTGTCTCGAAGTCCCCATACTGTCTCCGGACGCACCGATGCGTCCCCCGAACCGACACCTCACGGAGATCACTCGATGTCGACGTATCGCCTCAATCGGCTCTTCAACGCGCGCTCCGGACGCGCCCTCGACGTCGCCGTCGACCACGGCGCCTTCCACGAGCACTCGTTCATCACCGGCATCGAGGACATGGCCGCGACCGTCGCCACCCTCGTCGCCGCCGGTCCCGACGCGATCCAGCTGACGCTCGGCCAGGCCCCGCTGCTGCAGGCCACGCCGGGCAAGCAGAAGCCGGGTCTCGTGCTGCGCACCGACATCGCGAACGTCTACGGCGACCCGCTCGAGTCGCCGCTGCACTCGATCCACGTGCCCGACGCGATCGAGGTCGCCGTGCGGCTCGACGCCGTCGCCGTCTGCGTCAACCTGCTCGACCTGCCCGGGCACCCCGAGGTGCGCGAGCAGTGCATCCGCTCGATCCTGGCGCTGCGCACCGATGCCGCCCGCTACGGCATGCCGCTCATGATCGAGCCGCTGGTCATGCAGACCCGACCCGGCGCCGGTGGATACGCCGTCGACGGCGACACGGCCAAGATCGTCACCCTCGTGCGCCAGGCGCGAGAACTCGGCGCCGATCTCATCAAAGCCGACCCGACCGACGACATCGACGACTACCACAAGGTCATCCAGGCGGCGGGGCCGACCCCGGTGCTCGTCCGCGGCGGCGGGCGCGTCGACGATCGCACGCTGCTCGATCGCACCCGGGCCGTGCTCGCGCAGGGCGCGCGGGGCATCGTCTACGGCCGCAACGTCATCCAGCATGACGACCCCGCGGGCATCACCGCCGCGCTCATGGCCGTCGTGCACGACGACGCCACGACCGACCAGGCCCTCTCCCTCATCGGCGGTGCCGCATGAGCGCCCGCATCGTCAACGTCGGCATCATCGGCGGCGGACTCATGGGCCGCGAGATCGCCGCGGCCCTGCGGCGGTGGCCCGCCCTCGTCGACCACCCCGTCGAGCCGCGGCTCGTCGCGGTGTGCGACATCAACCCGGCCGCGATGGAGTGGTTCGACGGCATCGACACCGTGCGCCTCAAGACGACGGATCACCGCGAGCTGCTCGCCGACCCCGAGATCGACGTCGTCTATATCGCCGTGCGCCACGACCTGCACGAGCAGCTCTACGTCGACACGATCCGCGCGGGCAAGGCCCTGCTCGCCGAGAAGCCGTTCGGCATCGACCGTGCCGCCGCCGACGCGGTCGTGGCGGCGATCGATGAGACCCCCGACTCGTTCGTGCGGGTCTCGAGCGAGATGCCGTTCTTCCCCGGCGCCCAGTGGGCCATCGACTACGTGCGCTCGGGCGCGCTCGGGCGCATCGTCGAAGCGACCTGCGGCTTCCTCCACGCGAGCGACCTCGACGTGAACAAGCCGCTCAACTGGAAGCGGCAGCAGAAGTTCTGCGGTGTCGCGGGCGTGATGAACGACCTCGGCATGCACACGTGGCACGTGCCGCTGCGACTCGGGTGGGCGCCCGAGGGGGTGTTCGGCGTGCTGCAGGACATCGTCACCGAGCGGCCCGGACCGGGCGGCGACCTGGTGCCCTGCGACACCTGGGACAACGCGATCATCCACTCGCGGGCACGTCACGATGGCGCCGAGTTCCCGCTCACGACCGTCACCAAGCGCATCGCTCCGGGCGAGAAGAACACCTGGGAGTTCGAGGCGATCGGGATGTCGGGCGGCGTGCGCTTCAGCACGAAGAACCCCAAGCAGGTCGAGGTGTTCGCGCTGATCGACGTGCCCGGGGTCGGCCGCGAGCAGTCGTGGCAGCGCATCGACGCGGGCAGCCAGTCGGTGTGGCCGACGGTGACGGGGCCGAACTTCGAATCGGGATTCTCCGACGCGATCCTGCAGATGTGGGCGGCGTTCCTCGCCGAGTACGTGGGCGAGCTCGGCGACCGGTTCGGCACCGTGCGACCCGCGGAGGCGGCGCTCACCCACCGCATCTTCGCCGCAGCGATCGCGTCGCACGAGGACGGCCGCCTGACCGCCCCCGCAGACTGAACGAGCGGGGTCCGATAGTCCGAGGCGGCTGAGCGGGCGCGGCAGAATGGATCCCGCTCGCGCCGCGCGCGTCGGTTCGCGGTGAGCAGGAGGAACAGCATGCGCAACCCCCGCGGCGGCGGCCACCCCACGATGGTGGACGTCGCGGCCGACGCGGGGGTCAGCCTGAAGACCGTCTCCCGCGTCGTCAACGGTGCGCCCAACGTCGACCCCGCGATGGCGGAGCGGGTCGCGGCATCCATCGACAGACTCGGGTACCAGCGCAATGCCCTCGCGGCCTCGCTGCGATCGGGGGCACGGGACACCATCGGATTCGTGTCCGCCGACCTCTCCAACACCTTCTACATGCGGGTCGCGGCCGCCGCGGCCGCCGCCGCGCTCGAGCGCGGCATCCGCCTGATCGTCGCATCGAGCGAAGAGGATGCCGCGGCCGAACGCACGCTCACGCTCGACCTCTGCCAGCGCCAGGTGGGCGGACTCCTCGTCGTGCCGACGGCGAGCGATCACCGCTACCTCGCCCCGGAGGCGGCGCGCGGCACGCCCGTGGTGTTCCTGGACCGTCCGGGTCGCGGCATCGTCGCCGACGAGTTCCTCATCGACAACCGAGGGGGCGCACGGGCCGCGGTCGCCGAGTTGCTGGCCGCGGGCCACGAACGAGTCGCCGTGCTCCTGGACGCGCCCACGATCTTCACGATGAGCGAGCGGAGGGCCGGCGCCCTCGACGCGTTCGCCGCGCTCGGCCGTGCGGCGGATCCGCGGCTGATCGTCGAGGACCTGCACACTCCGGCGGCGGCGCGCGCGGCGCTCGAGCGCCTGCTCGACGCCGAACGGCCGCCGACGGCGGTGTTCTGCGCGAACAACCGCTCGACCGTGGGCGCTCTCGAGGCGATCCTCGCGGCGGATGCGCCGGTGGCGCTCACGGGCTTCGACGACTTCGAGCTGTCCGGTCTCGTGCCGCGCCCGATCCGCGTGGTCGACTACGACGTCGCCGAGCTGGGTGCCCGCGCCGCCCGCACCCTGCTCGATCGCATCAGCGGAGCGGATGAGACCGAACCGCGGACCCGTCTGCAGCCGACCCGCCTGGTCGATCGCGGCCTGCGCCGCTGAGGGCGCGAGGCGCGGTCAGGTCGCGGTGGAGGAGCGGACGACGAGCTCAGGCCCGAACACGACCCGCTCCGTGGGTCCGCCGGGCGACTCCGCCGCCGCGAGAAGCAGCTCGACGGCCGTCGTGCCCATGAGGACGGCGGGCTGACGCACCGAGGTGAGCGGGA
>Ga0209952_1003826_pt1 | contig 10191 bp, 9 predicted proteins | sample ThiBiot_750_biof_2_FD_183951 | JGI IMG/M metagenome (GOLD analysis project Ga0209952, IMG submission 183951) | Wastewater bioreactor microbial communities from Cape Town, South Africa - Thiocy_cont_750_biof (SPAdes) | ecosystem: Engineered > Bioreactor > Thiocyanate-remediating >...
TGGCCAAATCCTTCTTCGAGACGCCAATCATGTTGCGCATATCGTGTCCCATGGCGTTCATGGTGTGATGCGACTTGTGGCAGTGAAACGCCCAGTCGCCGGGATTGTCGGCGACGACGTCGAACGCGCGAACCGCGCCGACAGGTACGTCGGTCGTCGTCTCCGGCCATTGCGCGCTTTCGGGAACCCAGCCGCCGTCGGTGCAGCTGACGGCAAAGTGGTGTCCGTGGAGATGGATGGGGTGGTTGGTCATCGTGAGATTGCCGATCCGGACACGAACCTTGTCGCCGAGACGGACTGGCAACGGATCGATCCCAGGAAACACGCGGCTATTCCAGGTCCACATGTTGAAATTGGTCATCTCGTTGACCTTCGGCAGATAAGTGCCGGGGTCGATGTCGTAGGTGCTCATGATGAAGACGAAGTCGCGATCGACCGGGCGGAAGGACGGGTCGCGCGGGTGCACGACGAACATCCCCATCATGCCCATCGCCATCTGCACCATTTCGTCGGAGTGCGGGTGATACATGAATGTCCCGCTCTTCTTCAGCTCGAATTCGTAGACGAAGGTTTTGCCCGGTTTGATGTGCGGCTGGGTCAATCCGCCAACGCCATCCATGCCACTCGGCAAAATCATGCCGTGCCAATGGACTGTCGTATGTTCGGGTAGTTTGTTGGTGACGAAGATGCGGACCTTGTCGCCTTCAACCGCTTCGATCGTCGGCCCCGGCGCCTGGCCGTTGTAGCCCCAAAGATACGCCTTCATGCCGTCGGCGAACTCCCGCACCACGGGCTCTGCGACAAGATGGAATTCCTTCCAGTCGCCATTCATCCGCCAAGGCAACGACCAACCGTTGAGGGTGACAACCGGGCGATAGTCCGGACCGCTGGTTGGGTGCAGCGGCGGCTGCATCGTCACCTTGTCCATGTTCGGCGCTTCCGGAATGTTTGCCGCCTGCACGCGGCCACTGACGGCGCTCGCGCTAACCAACGCAGCTGTTCCCAAAAATCCTCTTCGCGATAGCATGTTGATCTCCATCAATGGCTGCCGCCGCCAGCTTGGGCGGTCGTCGTCGAACGGGATTCCGTTGGTGTTTCTCCAGAGCCGCCGCCGTTGACGGCGGTCTGAAGGTCGGACTGTGCGAACCAGAAAGCCCGCTTGGCTTCGATGGCCGCACGTAACGAGGCAATGCGTTGACGCGCTTCCGTCAGCAGCGCGAAAACGTCGACCTGCATACTTGAGAAACGCAGTTGCATCTCTTCCGTGATGATCTTGCGCAGCGGCAGGACCTCGCGCTGATACTGGCTGGCAATTTCAAAGGACGAGCGATAAGTGCGGTACGCATCGCGCGCTTCCGACCGAACATTGACGGCCTTCTCGGTCAGACGGTTGAAAGCCCGGTTGTAGGTCTCCGTGGCCTGCCGGACTCTCACCTCGCCGCCATCGAAGATCGGAATCTGGAACTGGATGTCAAATCCACGCTCACGGAACGGTGCACCTTCCGGATCGCGCGTCTTCCGATCGATACCAGCTATATCCAGCATCGTGACGAATCGGCTGGCTTCGGTGAGGTTCAGGGATTTTGCAAGCGCGCCGAGTTCGATACGGGCGATCTGCAGATCGATCCGGTGTTCAACGGCGTCCACTTCGATGCGCGGTAAGGTCCGCGGGCGCGGCGGCAAAGCCGGTAGGTGGCTCGGCAGTTTGAAATTCAGATCTCCGTCCCACAGGCCCAACAGTCGCGCCAGAACTTCGCGCGAACTGGTTGCCTCCTGACGCAGCGTCGCAAGGTCCGCCGTGGTTTCCGCATAGAAGACCTGCTCGCGTGCCTGATCGAGCTTGTTGAGAGAGCCAGTCTCGCCAAGCTTTTTCGACAGTTGCGCGGTGGCTTCGGCGGTGCTCTTAGCGTCGCTGAGAAGGCCGACCAGTTCGTTTGCGGCAACCGCGCGGTAGTAAGCACGTCTGACATCGGCAGCAAGGCGCAGTGTTTCCAATGCGGCGCGAAGCTGTGCCTGATGGAAACGCTGTTTTGCGATTTCGGATCGGAACGGTAGCGTCGCAAGTGCGAGGATGTCTCCCACGACTTGGCGCTCGATCTCGGTCGCGCCATTGCCCGAAATGCGCGAGACTGAGAACGTCGGATTGGGCGGCAGGCTTTCCTGGACACGATCGGCTTCCGCCAATGCCAATTCATTGTATGCGGCCTGCAAGCCGCGATTGTTGAGCAGCGCGACCTGAACGGCGGTATCAACATTGAGCGTCCGGCGTAGCAAATGCTTGACTCTGTCGCTGGTCTGCTGCGCCTCATCCACCGAGCGGATCGCGATCACATCCTTCTTGATCGTATGATCGGCGACATCGACAACGACGCCCATTCCCCGATCCGGCGAGAAGGTCGCACAACCAGAAAGAAGGAGGGAAACGGCGAGTGCCAACACCGACCGATTGCTTCGGAGGAGGCTCTGATGCGGCAGCACGCCACGGATAATTTTCATGACGCGCTCCTAGTGCTCGTGCCCGGATTTCGGTGACGGGGTGACGCGCTGGTTCTGCTCCGCCCAGCCGGTAGGCGTGGTCGGGCGGAGGCTTGTATAAGGAGCGATGGTCGATCGGTAGCCGACGCCCGCGACTTTTGCCCCAGCATCAGCAGGATCTGCGCCGACGAGCGGCCCAGTCGGTACCGTGCAGCCGCCCAGTGTCATGGCCGCCAAAGCCACGCCTGCGAATGCTCTAAGTGTTCTTCCGAATATTTTGCGCACCACCGAACCAACGGCGGCGACGATCGCCCCAATTTGCGCTGACATAGATGTTTCCTGAACTGACGATGGACCACAGGTGCGCGTACCCCGAACGGGTACGGCGCCGCGTCACGCTGCTGTCAGGTCAGGAATTGGGGGGACGATAAAGCTGTGGGGGCGAATTGTCCGCAAGCTTCCGATGGTTGTCTGAAGCCTGGATGGCCTTCGGCACTGACGGATGTGCCACGGCGAGGAGTGTCGGCGCGGGGAGCGCGGTGACGCAAATTAGGCCACAACACTTTCCATCCGCCGAATGCGGTGCCTTTGTCGAACCGGCATCACTCTTCAATGCGACAAGGCTCGCATTATGATCGGCGGATGAACCCGCGTGGGTCTCGATGCCGGAATGAGGATGAGCATTCCCGCCTTTATGGACGTGAATCGCGCCTTCACTATGCACATGATCGTTGTGCACGTGAACCATGCCCGGCACATGATCCTCGTCGGTCAGACAGTAAGGCGTTGCCTGACTGCCTGGTAAGGCGAAGGACAACGTCGGTGCCAGCGCGCAAAACAGATAAGCCAGGGCGACAAACCACCCTGCTTTCCGCCGTTGCGTCCTGGTAAGTCCGAGCAGCATTAACGCTTAGTACCCTCGATTTGCCGTATCCGAATTTGCAACCATAGTCGCTAAACCTTGTACCGCCAAGATGGAACCTAGAGCTTATCGTTCCGCCCTACCGACCACCGCCATCAACTCCGCAATCTTGCGGCGCTGATCTGCTTTGTCGCCACTCGCGATCGCATGCTCGACGCAATGGGCGACATGATCCTTCAACACCTCTTCCTCAACACGGCGCAGAGCGGCACGAACGGCGGATATCTGCGTTACGATATCGATGCAGTACCGGTTTTCATCCACCATCTTGGCGAGGCCGCGCACCTGCCCTTCAATTCGGCTGAGGCGTTTCTGGCACGAAGTCTTGATGTCTTTGCGCATTCGTCCTATATACCCCCATAGGGTATGAGTTGCAAGTCCCACAGGAGACTTAGATGTCCAATCCGGAAAAGGCTAATTCCAAGGGCGAATGCGGCTGCTCCTCGAAGGCAAGCGCGGCCCCGGGCCCCGACGAAACCAAAGCAGCTTGCTGCGGTGGCGGCCATGATCACGACGCTCATGAGCATCACCACCATCCCGTTTCGGGAGACGGAAAGGTCATGGATCCAGTTTGCGGGATGACCGTCGATCCGACGACGAGCAAGCACCGATTCGATTACCAAGGTCACATTTACCATTTCTGTTCGGCCGGCTGTCGCACGAAGTTCGCCGCCGCCCCCGAAACGTATCTCGATAAGTCCAAGGCCGCACCGAAAGAGCCTGTTCCGGAAGGCACGGTCTACACGTGCCCGATGCATCCCGAGATCCGGCAGATCGGACCCGGCAGCTGCCCGATCTGCGGCATGGCTCTGGAGCCCGAAGTGGCAACTCTGGACGCCGCACCGAATCCCGAGTTAGCGGACATGACCCGGCGGTTCTGGATAGGCTTGGTGTTCGCCCTGCCTGCAGTCATCCTTGAGATGGGCGGGCATTTGGTCGGCGGCCACGGCTGGGTCGACCAAACATTGTCAAACTGGATACAACTCGTCTCGGCGACACCGGTCGTGATCTGGGCGGGTTGGCCGTTCTTCGTGCGCGGCTGGCAGTCACTGCTGACCCGCAACCTCAACATGTTCACCCTGATCGCGATGGGGACTGGGGTCGCTTACGTCTACAGCGTCGTCGCCACGGTCGCCCCGCAGATTTTTCCACTCGCGTTTCGCGGACACGATGGTGCCGTTGCCGTCTATTTCGAAGCGGCGGCAGTGATCACCGTTCTGGTGTTGCTGGGCCAGGTGCTCGAATTGCGTGCCCGCGAGGCAACGTCGGGCGCGATCAAGGCTCTGCTCGACCTCGCCCCGAAGACGGCGCGCCTCGTTGCGGAGGACGGCACCGATCATGAAGTCCCGCTCGACGGCCTGAACGTCGGCGATCGGCTGCGTGTCCGTCCCGGTGAAAAGGTACCGGTCGACGGCATTATTCTTGAGGGGCGCTCATCGCTCGATGAATCCCTGGTGACCGGAGAATCCATGCCCGTCACCAAAGAGACCGACGCTAAGGTCATCGCAGGCACCCTGAATCAATCTGGAAGCTTCGTGATGCGGGCCGAGAAGGTCGGGCGCGATACTATGTTGTCCCAGATCGTGCAGATGGTGGCGCAGGCGCAGCGCTCGCGCGCGCCGATTCAGCGGCTGGCTGATCAAGTTGCCGGATGGTTCGTTCCAACAGTCATCGTCGCAGCGCTTGTCGCCTTCGCCGCCTGGTGGATTTTCGGGCCTGAACCCCGCCTGGCGTTCGGTCTCGTCGCGGCTGTCAGCGTTCTGATCATCGCCTGTCCGTGCGCCCTCGGGCTGGCGACCCCGATGTCGATCATGGTTGGCGTCGGGCGTGGCGCCCATGCTGGCGTGTTGATCAAGAACGCCGAAGCGCTGGAGCGTCTCGAGAAGGTTGACACCCTGGTGGTCGATAAAACGGGCACGCTCACCGAAGGCAAGCCAAAGGTCGTCTCCATCGTTTCCGCCGCGGGATTTCAAGAAGATGAACTCCTGCGATTGGCGGCCAGTGTCGAACGTTCCAGCGAGCATCCGCTGGCCGATGCCGTTGTACGGGCAGCGAAAGAGCGGAATCTGACATTGATCAATGTGGAGGAATTCGACTCGCCGACAGGCAAAGGCGTCACCGGCAGGGTGGATGGCAAATCTGTCTTGCTGGGCAATGCGGCCTATTTGAAATCGTTAGGTATCGAGACACAAACGTTGGAGCCACAAGCCGAAATCCTGCGCGGTGAAGGTGCAACCGTGATCAATATCGCACTCGATGGACAGTTGGCGGGCCTCTTTGCAATCGCCGATCCAGTGAAGCAATCGACGCCCGATGCCTTGAAGGCGCTGGCGGCTGAAGGCATCAAGGTTATTATGCTGACCGGCGACAATAGAACGACGGCAAATGCGGTCGCAAAACGACTCGGCATCCCCGATGTGGAGGCAGAAGTGCTGCCGGATCAGAAGAGTACAGTCGTTAGCAATCTGCAGAAGTCGGGTCGCATTGTCGCAATGGCCGGCGATGGTGTAAATGATGCCCCTGCCCTTGCTGCAGCCGAAGTCGGCATCGCGATGGGCACCGGCACCGACGTCGCGATGGAAAGCGCGGGAGTAACCCTTCTTAAGGGCGACTTGATGGGAATCGTTCGCGCTCGCCGTCTCTCCGAAGCGACGATGAGCAACATCCGGCAGAATCTGTTCTTCGCGTTCATCTACAACGCTGCCGGAATTCCGATCGCAGCCGGCGTCCTCTATCCGACGTTCGGATTGCTGCTGTCCCCCATTATTGCCGCGGCGGCGATGGCGCTATCTTCAGTCAGCGTCGTGGGCAACGCGCTCCGATTGAAGACTGTGAAATTGTGAGTTCTCGGACAAGTCTTCGACGCAGGACCATGGAGACAGTCGATGGGCGCGGAACAATCTACATCCGACCGGGCGACCAACGTGCCGCCGGCCCAGTATCTTGATGCAAGGCACGCCATCGAGGCGATGGCGATGTCTAGCGGACGGCGGATGCTGGATGCACCATTCACTCATGTCTGCGTAATGGCGGCATATGCTGGCGCACTGATCGCCCTGGGAGCGCTGTTCTCGGTGCTTCTCTCCGCAGGGGTGGAGACGCAAGGCCCGCGGCGACTGCTTGAGGGCCTCGGGTTTAGCGCCGGATTCTTTTTCGTGATTCAGTCGCAAGCTGCACTGTTCACGGAAATCAACGTCGTCATGCCCGTGACCTTACTTCACTATTCCAAGGGAGCCCTCCTGGCGAAAGCGGGACGATTCTGGGTATTGGCATTTGTCGCCAATCTGGTCGGCGCGCTGGCAATTGGTTATCTCGTGCCGACAGTGCAGTCCTACCCGCCCGAAATGGCTTCGCGGCTGGCGGAAATTGTCTCGACCAAAATGGCGTATCGCGAAATCGGCGGTATCAATGGATGGATTCAGGCCGTCCTATCCGGGATGCTCGCAAACTGGCTCGTGGGCTTAGCAGCCTTCTTCGCCACCATGGGGCGTACGATCATCGACAAGTTCGTCCCCGTGTTCCTCGCTGTGTCGCTATTCGTCGCTGCGGGATTTCAACACAGCCCGGCAAACATGGCGTATTTTTCGCTCGCTGCCGGGGCGGGAATGGGCCCCGGATGGATCGCGGCATTAGGTTGGAGCATCCTTCCTGCCGCCCTCGGAAATCTCCTCGGCGGAATTGTACTCGTCACCGTGCCGTTATGGATATCCTTCGGCTCCAAGCACAGCTCCATGATCGAAGACGATACATCTGGCGCGGGCCCTTGAGCCGCTGAATTCTCCTTGGCTCGTTGGACTGGGATATCCCGTGTCGGCAGCCAACCCACCGTCAGTCGTACGATGACAACGACTCAGGGCTCCACGTCGGGATCAGCAGTGGTGAAAGTGCCCTAAATCAGGAGGTCGCGATGCCCGAACCAGAACGATACGACGTAGTTGTCATCGGTAGTGGCGAGGGCGGCAAGTACCTCGCATGGCACTTGGCCCAGGCTGGCAAGCGGACGGCGGTGGTCGAACGTCGCTGGATCGGTGGCTCCTGCCCCAACATCAATTGTCTCCCCAGCAAGAACGAAATCTGGAGTGCCGACGTCGCCAAAATCGCCGCCAGCGCAGGAGAGTTCGGCGTCAGAACCGGTCCAATATCGGTCGATATGGCGAAGGTCCTGCAGCGCAAGCGAGCCATGGTCGACGGCCTCGTTGCTTTTCACCTGGAGCGGTATGAAGCAAGCGGCGCTGAGCTCATCATGGGGAGCGCGCGTATCGTTGCACCGAAGACCGTCGAAATTTCTCTAAACGATGGCGGGACGCGGCGGCTTATCGCCGACAAGCTTTTCCTCAACCTCGGAACGCACGCCAGCATTCCAGGAGTGCCTGGCTTGGCCGAGTCTCAACCGCTCACGAACATCGAGGCCCTCGATCTCGACCGAATTCCGGATCGTCTCATCGTTCTCGGCGGCGGATACGTCGGACTCGAGCTCGCGCAGGCATACCGCCGCTTCGGCAGCCGCGTCACTATTGTTGAGCATGGTCCAAGACTGGCGGGCCGCGAAGACCCGGAGGTCTCCGAGGAAATCCGGGGCATCCTGGAGGCGGAAGGAATAGAGGTGCTGCTGTCCACTAAGGTCGAGCAGGTAGAAGGGCAGTCCGGCGAACACGTGCGCGCTCGGGTAGTCGCTTCTGATAGCCAAAGGACTCTCGATGCTTCCGACATCCTGATCGCAGCCGGCCGAACACCCAACACGCGGGGAATCGGTCTTGAAGAGACTGGCATTAAACTGACCGATCGGGGTTACATCCGTGTCAATGAACGCCTTGAGACCACAGCGCCCGATACGTGGGCGATTGGCGAATGCGCCGGGAGTCCGCAGTTCACCCACGTCTCCCTCGACGACTTCCGCGTCATCCGAGATAACTTGGGCGGCGAAAACCGGACGACCGAGGGCAGGCTCGTGCCCTACTGCATGTTCATCGACCCGCCCCTCGCCCGAATAGGGATGAGCGAGCGCGAAGCGCGCGACAATGACGTAAAAGTGCGCGTGGCGAAACTACCAATGCGGGCAGTATTGCGAACCAGGACGACGTCGGAAACGATCGGGTTCATGAAGGCTCTTGTCGATGATGATGACCGCATCGTCGGCTTCGCCATGATCGGCGCGGACGCCGGCGAAGTGATGGCAGCCGTCCAGATCGCGATGATAGCAGACCTTCCCTACACGAGCCTCCGAGACGCCATTCTCACGCATCCGACAATGGCAGAGGGCTTGAACGCATTGTTCGGCAACGTCCCGGACAGATTAATCCAACGAGGCGCAGTGGTCGTTTAAACCTCAAATTCCGAGTCGTGCAGCGCAGATGCATAGGTGTGAAGCCTTCAATCTTCTGCTCTCTTCTGCATTTCTATTCAACAATGGTGCATTATTCTGCAGGGATTTGCAGAAGTCGAAGTGTGTCCCTATATGAAGGACAATGTCACAGGGGTTGTCTGGGTGCTGACAAACAAGCAGATCGAAGCTGGTGCCAAGGCGATTGCCGAGGACATGATGCTGCCCGGCGGCGGTCGAAAGAAGCTGGCGCGGGTTGTTAACGACCATCTTGACTGGTTCGATGCGGTGGAAGCCCGCGGTTTGACGTGGGGCGACATGTCGCGGCTGCTGCTTGCCGCTGGCGCCCACGGCAGTGACGGCCGCGCAATTCCGATCGGGACACTGTCGTCAACCGTATGGCGCAAGCGGTCAGATGCCACGTCGCCGGCCTCCCGGGCGTCCACCAAAACTCACGCAACCGGTTGGGCCTCCCCTCGGATCGGCCAAGCAGAGCGTACCCGCGTCATTCCGAACAAACCGCCGAGCCGCGCCGGCGACCAGAATTCTGTGGCACGAACCAAAAGCAAGTACGCCTCAAAGGCGAAGCAGCCAGCCATTCAACCAACAAAACCGGCATCTCGGACTGCGCCGAGCAATACGACAACCTCGAAAGCTCAGACGCTTGCCTTCATGAAACGAGCCGCATCGATCAGGCGTGGCCGGTCCGATTGAAAACGGTCACTCCGTCGAAGTTCGCCAAATTTAATTTCCGGTAGTCCAGCTGGTGCACGGCGGGGGGCACACATAGCCGGCAATACTGTCAAGGCAGTGTTGTTTAGCGCGCCGTCCGATCAAAGAGGACGGCCAGGTCGACCCCAAGCGCGGATGCCAGGCGGTCCAGCGATTCCAGCGTGGGATTTGCGGTCCCGACCTCGATCGCGCTGATGAGCGCCTGCCGCAAATCCGCCTCGGCCGCGACGTCATCCTGCGATAGCGCCCGTTCGAGCCTCAGCCGCCGCAGATTGCGGGCCAGAATCCGTTTGGCTGATAGAACTTCTCGCTTCGCCATTCATCAGGATGAACCATCCTGATGACAATTTCGCCACACGCTATAGCGTATAATAAACGTTTTGACGTATAGGCGAATGACCGGTTCGGGTTCAAATGGTTTCCGATTGCAAGACATCAGCGCGCTGCTCCATAGCCTATGCGGCCCGAGTCCTCGTCGATCCGTCACGGACGATGGTGAGATCGGGGGTAGATTTGGCGCGTTGACGTGGCTCACCGGAGACCGGTGAGCCAATCGACTGCCTTTTGCGCGAGGGCTGCGGCGGCAAAGATCGCGCGCTTATCTGATTTGAGCACGGTCAGTAATCAGCAGCAGATCATAATGTGAAGGAGCACCACGTTTCCGGTGTTATGCGGGGATGGTGTGTGATCTCCTCCACATTATTTCCTTGCCGCTAAAGGGTATCGAGCCAGGCGAGAACGC
>Ga0209952_1003838_pt1 | contig 10162 bp, 9 predicted proteins | sample ThiBiot_750_biof_2_FD_183951 | JGI IMG/M metagenome (GOLD analysis project Ga0209952, IMG submission 183951) | Wastewater bioreactor microbial communities from Cape Town, South Africa - Thiocy_cont_750_biof (SPAdes) | ecosystem: Engineered > Bioreactor > Thiocyanate-remediating >...
AAGGCGGCCGGCGTGCCGGTGATGATCGCCTCCGACAATACGCGCGATCCGTTCTACGCTTATGGCGACCTCGATCTCGTCGAGGTGCTGCGCGAGGGCACGCGCATTCTCCAGCTCGACCATTCCGGGCTCGATTGGGCCAACGCGGTGGCCCGGACGCCGGCGCAGGCGATGGGTGTCAAGGCCGGCGTCATCGCGGTGGCCGCGCCGGCCGATCTCATCCTGACGCGGGCGCGCGGCTGGACCGAACTCTTCTCCCGGCCGCAGGCCGATCGCACGGTGCTGGTTTCGGGGCGGGCGGTCGACCGGACCTTGCCGGACTATCGCGAACTCGACCATCTGATGGGCCAAGCATCATGACGACCCGCTACGACATCGCCGCGCTGAAGACCCGTCTCGTGGGCATCCGCACGGAGGAGAACCCCGCGCTGGTGAAGCAGAAGAGCCGCGACTTTTTCTGGTATTCGCCGGTGCTCAAGCGCCAGCTCGACCATGTCGTCGCCGATATCGTGATCTCGCCGGTGAGCGAGACGGAGGTGGTTCAGGTGCTCGCCGCCTGCCACGAGCTCGGCATTCCCGTGACGCCACGCGGCACTGGCACCGGCAATTACGGTCAGGCCATGCCGTTGTCAGGCGGCGTGCTGCTCGACCTCTCGGGCTTCAACAAGGTCAAGGAGATCGCTGCCGGCCGTTATGTCGCCGAGCCCGGCGCGATCATGGCCCGGATCGACGACGAGACGCGCGCGCATTCGCGGCAGGAATTGCGTCTGCACCCCTCGACCTACCAGACGGCCTCGATCGGCGGCTTCATCGCCGGCGGTTCGGGCGGCGTCGGCTCGATCAAATGGGGTGGCCTGCGCGACTGGGGCAACATCATCCGGCTCAAGGTCGCGACGATGGAGGCAAACCCGCGCATCCTCGAATTCTCCGACGAGGATTTGCACAAGGTCGCCCATGCCTATGGCACCAACGGCATCATCACCGAGGTCGAGATGCCGCTCGGCCCGGCCTATGACTGGGTCGACGTCATCGTTGGCTTCGAGAATCTGCGCGCCGCGACCGAGTTCGCCAATGCGGTCGGCGAGCAGGACGGGCTCGCGCTCAAGAACCTCTGCGTCGTCGCTGCGCCCGCGCCGCATGACTACTTCCTGCGCCACCGCAAGTTCCTGCCGCGCGACAGCCATCTCGTCATCGTCATGGCCGCAGATTTCGCGGTCGACGCGCTCTGCGCCTATGCGCGGCGCTTCAAGGGCGCGGAGCTGCTGCTGCGCACCGACAAGCTCTCGCCGGAGGACGCCAAGGGCCTGCCGCCGGCCTACGAGCTCGGCTGGAACCACACGACGCTCAGGGCTTTGCGCGTCGACCCGGCGATCACCTATCTGCAGGTGCTCTATCCCTTCCCCAACCAGGTCGATCTGGTGGACAAGATCCATGCCCGCTTCGGCGACGAGGTGACCTGCCATCTCGAATTCGTGCGCTTCGACGGCAAGATCACCTGTTTCGGCCTGCCGCTGGTGCGCTTCACCACGGAGGAGCGGCTGGAGGAGATCATGACGATCCACGAGGAGATGGGCGCGCCGATCTTCAATCCGCATCGCTACACGCTGGAGGAGGGCGGCATGAAGCAGACCGACGAGACGCAGCTCGCCTTCAAGCGCGAGGCCGACCCGCAGGGTCTGCTCAACCCCGGCAAGATGATCGCCTGGGAGGATCCGAGCTACGATTACCGCTCCGGCAAGACCTTCCTGTTCCGCAGTCTCGCCGAAGCCGGCGTCGGCTAAACACCATGCGGGTCCTTGTCCTTTATGCTCATCCTGTGCCGGAAAGCTTCGGCGCCGCCGTCCATGCGACGGTGATCGCCAGCCTGAAGGCGGCAGGGCACGAGGTCGACGATTGCGATCTCTATGCCGAGGGCTTCGACCCGTTGCTGAGCCGGGAGGAAAGGCGCGGTTATCACGATACGGCCAGCAACACATTGCCGGTTGCCGGCTATGTCGAGCGTGTGAAGCGCGCCGAAGCGCTGGTGCTGTGCTTCCCGGTCTGGAATTTCGGCTACCCGGCCATGCTGAAGGGGTTTTTCGACCGCGTCTTCCTGCCCGGCGTCTCCTTCGATCTCGCCGGCGGCAAGGTCACGCCGGCGCTCGGCAACATCCGCAAGCTCGCTGCCGTGACGACTTACGGGGCCTCGCGCTGGACCGCTTTCCTGATGGGAGATCCGCCGCGACGGCTGGTTCGCCGGGCGCTGCGCGCGGTCTGCCATCCCCTGGCGCGGACGCTTTATCTGGCGCATTACGACATGAACCGCGCGACGCCGGAGAGCCGTGCCGCTTTCCTGCAAAAAGTCGCGGCCAAAGTCGCAGTCTTTTAGGACCGACATCGCATTGTCATCTGTCTGTCATGTTCGCAGGCGAATAGGCAGCCGGCGAAGCGTCTTCCTTATCCGCGCAAGGATTCGCCCGAAGGACGGCCCCATGACCAAGGCTCTCGAGAAAAGTGTCGGTCGCGCCCTGCTGGTCACGGCAAGGCTCCATCGCTCGCGGATGGGCGAACGGTTGAACGGGCTCGGCCTCTTCCCCGGCCAGGAACAGGCGCTGAAGGCGCTCCAGCCCGCCCCGATGACGATGGGCGAGCTCGCCTCGCTGCTCCGGGTCAAGCCGCCGACCGTCTCCAAGACCATCGGCAGACTCTCGTTGCAGGGGCTGGTGACCCGCGAAGGCGGCAACCGTGACGGCCGGCTGGTCCAGGTCGCGCTGACCGAGGCCGGGCAGAAGACCGCGGCGGAGCTCGATGCGGTCTGGAACGATGTCGAGGAGGAACTGCTCGACAAGCTCGACGGCAAGGAACGCAAGCAGTTGCGGAAGCTGCTGCGCAAGGCTGCCAAGGGGCTCTCCAAAGCCGGCGCCGACCATGACGACCCGGAGATCGACGGCGAAGAGGCCGATAGCGACGCCTGATTGACGCATGGAACGCATGCGTCTCCGTGCTGGCAGGGCCGGTCAAATCGGTTAAATCTGCTCGCATCATTCGCTCAGAGCATAGCGAGGCGGCTTGCCTGCGCCTTCCCCTTCTCTCGACGAGGCGCGCCGCGCGCGGCTGACGGCCATCGGGCTGATGTGCGCGGCCGTGCTCTGTTTCGCCCTGCTCGACACCAACGCCAAATGGCTCGGCCTCAACGGCATGGATCCGCTGATGGTGAGCTTCGGGCGCTACGGCGTCAGCGTGCTGCTGGTCTCCTTCCTGATCAATCCCTGGAGCCATCCCGGCGTCCTGAGGACGAAGCGGCCCTGGCTGCAGTTCTTCCGCTCGCTGATGCTGCTCGGCTCGACCGTGCTGAACTTCTTCGCCCTGCGCTATCTCCAGTTGGCCGAGACGATCTCGATCATGTTCGCGGGGCCGTTCCTGGTCGCACTCGCCTCCGGCCCGCTGCTGGGCGAGTGGCCGGGGCCGCGCCGCCTGGTCGCGATCGGCATCGGCTTCCTGGGCGTGCTGGTGGTGACGCGTCCCGGCATCGGCGGGATGCACCCGGCGGCGCTGCTCTCGGTGCTCGGCTGCTTCTGCTACGCCTTCTACGTGCTCTCGACGCGGATGCTGGCCGGGTCCGATTCCTCCGAGACAACGATGGTCTATTCGGGGCTCGCCGGCACGCTCGCGCTGCTGCCCGTCTTGCCTTTCGTCTGGTCGGCGCCACAGAACCCCGTTGCCTGGGCGTCGCTGTTCGCCACCGGGTTCTTCGGCGCGGTCGGCCACTGGATGCTGATCCTGGCGCACCGGCTGGCGCCGGCGACGGTGCTGGCGCCGTTCATGTACTCCCAGCTCGCCTGGATGGTGCTGATGGGCTGGCTCGTCTTCGGGCAGTGGCCCGACCGCTGGACCCTGGCCGGCGGCGGCATCGTCATCGCCTCCGGCCTGTATCTGCTCTATCGCGAGCGGGTGCGGCATGTGCCGGAAGAGGCGAGCTCGGTGCGGCTGGACTGAGAGATTCCTCGCCAGGTCTACCGCGGCGGCCGACTGACGGCGCTGTTCTGCGCTTCCGGTGCTCACATACGGCAGTACGCTCCGCTCCGGTTCTCGAAAAACTCCGCCATTCGGCTGACCACAGCGACTTGGCGAGCAGTCTCCGACGCGAGCTCATTCGCGACAACGATCGGAGTCTCTCAGACCGTGACCTGCGTTCCCACCTCGACGACGCGGCCGGTCGGGATCTGGAAGAAGTTGGTCGCGTCGGTCGCGCTCTTGGTCAGGCTGATGAACAGGTTGTCCTGCCAGACCGGCATGCCCGACTGCGGCGAAGGCTTGATCGAGCGGCGCGACAGGAAGAACGAGGTCGACATGATGTCAAACTTGAAGCCCTGCTTGCGCAGCATGGCGAGCCCCTTCGGCACGTTCGGGCTTTCCATGTAGCCATAGACGAGGTCGACCCGCCAGAAATCGTCGGTGATGCGGGAGAGGCGCACGCGCTCCTCCTCGGCAACGCGTGGCGTGTCGGCGGAGCGCACGGTCAGGATGACATTGCGCTCGTGCAGGACCTTGTTGTGCTTGAGGTTGTGCAGCAGCGAGGCCGGCGCCGTCTCCGGATCGCTGGTGAGGAAGACCGCCATGCCCTTGACGCGCGCGGGCGGGCTCTTGGAGAGCATCGCGACGAGCTCGAGCAGCGGCACGTCGGTCTTGCGGGTCTTGTCGAACAGGATCTTGGTGCCGCGCATCCAGGTCCACATCACCAGCACCAGCGCCATGGCCAAAAGCACCGGCACATAGCCGCCATGGAACAGCTTCAGCATGTTGGCCGAGAAGAAGGCGAGGTCGACCGCCAGGAACGGCAGGATGATCGCGACCGTGGCGGGCAGGCCCCAGCCCCAGTGGCGGCGGATCACGATCGCGGCGAGCAGCGAGGACACCACCATCGTGCCGAAGACCGAGATGCCGTAGGCGTGGGACAGGCTCGACGAATTGCGGAACGACCAGACCAGGATCAGCACGACGACGAGCAGCATGTGATTGACGCGCGGCACATAGATCTGGCCCGAGGTCTGCTCCGAGGTGTGGCGGATGTCCATGCGCGGCAGCAGGCCGAGCTGGATGGCCTGGCGCGTCAACGAGAAGGCGCCGGTGATCACGGCCTGGCTCGCGATGATGGTGGCGACCGTCGCGAGGATGACGAAGGGCAGCAGGAAGCCTTGCGGCGCGAGCTTGTAGAACGGGTTGTCGATGGCGCTCGGGTCAGACAGGATCAGCGCGCCCTGGCCGAGATAGTTGAGCCACAACGCCGGGAAGACGACATAGAGCCAGGCGCCGCGAATGGGGCCGCGGCCGAAATGGCCCATGTCGCCATAGAGCGCCTCGGCCCCGGTCACGGCGAGGCAGACCGAGCCGAGAACCGCCAGCGAGACGCCGGCATGATCATGGAAGAAGAGCAGGGCGTAATAGGGGTTGATCGAGCGGAAGACGCTGAGATCGTCGGCGATGTGGTAGATGCCGAGCCCAGCCAGCGTCGCGAACCAGATGAGCATGATCGGGCCGAAAAAGGCCGCGACCTTCTGCGTGCCGTGGCTCTGGACGAGGAAGAGACCGATCAGGATCGCCGAGGCGAGCCAGAGGATGTAGTCGTCGAGCACCGGGGTGACGAGCTTGACGCCCTCGACCGCCGAGAGGACGGAGATGGCCGGCGTGATGACCGTGTCGCCATAGAACAGCCCGGCGCCGATCATGCCGAGCAGCAGGGCGAGGCGGCTGCGATTGCGGCCGAGCGCGCGCTGGGCCAGGGCGACGAGCGTCAGGATGCCGCCTTCGCCGTTATTGTCGGCCCGCATCAAGAGAACGACATATTTCAGCGTCACCACGATGACGAGCGACCAGAGAATCAGCGAGAGGACGCCGATGACCACGGTCGGAGGCACAGAGGCGTTCTCGACGCCACCCGTCGCGGCGAGGATGGTCTCGCGCAGCGCGTAGAGCGGGCTCGTGCCGATGTCGCCATAGACGACGCCGAGCGCGCCGAGCGCCAGCGCGGCGAAGCCATGCTTGCCGTGGCCGTGCCCGCCGGCGCTGCCGTTGCCGTCGTCCAGACCGAAACGCGAATCTTCCGGCCTGACGGTCGAAAGACCCGTTTGTTCATGCCCCATTCGGGATCTCCGCGCGTGCTGCAGTGCAGCGCAAGGCCGGGGCCTCTAGCATAATGCGGACGACAGGCAAAGGGATGGTCAACTCGCCGCGCCGCGCCCGGCGCCGAAGCGGCGCGTCACATACTCGGCTACCATGCCCTTGAACTCCTCCGCGATTCCGGCGCCCCGCAGGGTCGCGACCTTCTTGCCGTCGACGAAGACGGGGGCCGTCGGGGCCTCGCCCGTGCCCGGCAGCGAGATGCCGATATCGGCATGCTTCGACTCGCCGGGACCGTTCACGATGCAGCCCATCACTGCGACGTTGAGCGTCTCGACGCCGGGATAGACTGTCTTCCATTCGGGCATGGAGCTGGAAATCCAGCTCTGGATATCCCGGGCCAGCTCCTGGAAAACGGTCGAGGTAGTGCGGCCGCAGCCGGGGCAGGCGGCGACGAGCGGCACGAAGGCGCGGAAGCCCATGGTCTGGAGCAGTTCCTGCGCCGTCTTGACCTCGAGCGTGCGGTCGCCGCCTGGCTCGGGGGTCAGCGAGAAGCGGATGGTGTCGCCGATGCCTTCCTGCAGGAGGATGCCGAGCGCGGCCGAGGAGGCGACGATGCCCTTCGAGCCCATGCCGGCCTCGGTCAGGCCGAGATGGATGGCGTAGTTCGCGCGGCTCGCCAGCATGCGGTAGACCGTGATCAGGTCCTGCACGCCGGAGACCTTGGCGGAGAGGATGATGTATTCGCGGCCGAGGCCGAGCTCCTCGGCGCGCTCGGCCGAGAGCAGGGCGGACTGGACCATGGCCTCCCGCATGATGGCGCGGGCGTCGAGCGGCCGGGCTGAGCGGGCGTTCTCGTCCATCAGCGCCGTCAGCAGCTCCTGGTCGAGCGAGCCCCAGTTGGCGCCGATACGCACCGGTTTGCCGTGCTTGATCGCCATCTCGACGATCTGGGCGAACTGCTTGTCCTTCTTGTCCTTGAAGCCGACATTGCCGGGGTTGATCCGGTACTTGGCCAGCGCCTCGGCGCAGGCCGGATGGTCGGCGAGCAGCTTGTGGCCGATATAGTGGAAGTCGCCGACCAGCGGCACGTCGATGCCGATGCGATCGAGGCGCTCACGGATCTTCGGCACCGCAGCGGCCGCCTCGTCGCGGTCGACGGTGATGCGGACGAGCTCGGAGCCCTGGCGGGCGAGCGCTGCGACCTGCGCGACCGTCGCGGCAATGTCGGCGGTGTCCGTGTTGGTCATCGACTGGACGACGATGGGCGCGCCGCCGCCGACGGTGACATGGCCGACCTTGACCGGGACGGTGAGCTGGCGCGCCAGCGGGCCGGCATGCTCGGGGGTGAGGCTGGAGAAGGCGCGCTCGTTCATGCGGATTGCTCTATCACGGAGCGACGCCGCGGCAATGCTCGCAGCGGCCGACGATCTCGACCATCTGGTGCGACGGCGCGAATTGCCGCGTCTCGGCGATCGCCGATACCGCTTTCTTCATCGCGGGCGAGGAATCCTCGTCGACGCCGCCGCAGACCTCGCAGATCAGGAAGGCGACGACCTCGTCGGCGCCATGGCCGTGCAGGCAGGCGACATAGGCGTTGCGCGACGACAGGCGGTGGACGAAGCCCTGCTCGACGAGGAAGTCGAGCGCCCGGTAGATCGAGATCGGCGCGAGCCGGCGCCCGCCCGCCGGTGAAATGCGGTCCGCGAGGTCATAGGCTCCCACGGGCCGATGATCGGCATGAAGCGCCTCCAGCGCCTTGCGCCGGATCGGCGTGAGGCGCAGGCCGCGCTCGCGGCAGATCCGCTCGGCGCGGGCAAGGGCCTGCGCCGCCTGCGCGCGATGATCCGTCGCATGGCGGCAGGGACCCTCGCCATGTCCGTGCGACGTATGGTCATGGTCGCCGTGATGGTGCGCGTTCGGCTGCATTTTCGTCATGTTGCGTTGCGAAGACTCATCGGGCAACGTGCGGCGATATCCTGTCGGTGCATTGCCTTGTTCGGACCCGAACCTAAGCATTTTCTCCCCGATTGTCAGGAGCCTTGACGCTCATGTTTCTCAAAGACCGTACCGCCGCCATAACCGGCTCGACCTCCGGCATCGGCCTCGCCTACGCCCGCGCACTGGCCAAGGAAGGCGCCAACCTCGTCATCAACGGCATCATGGCGCCGGCCGATGCCGAGAAGCTGCGCGCCGATCTCGAGCAGGAATTCGGGGTCAAGGTCGTGTTCTCGCCGGCCGACATGACCAAGCCCGCCGAGATCGCCGGCTTCATCGCCGAGGGCGAGAAGGCCTTCGGCGCCATCGACATCCTGATCAACAACGCCGGTATCCAGTTCGTCTCGCCGATCGACGAGTTCCCGATCGAGAAATGGGACCAGATCATCGCGATCAACCTGTCCTCCGCCTTCCACACCATCCGCGCGGCGCTGCCGAAGATGAAGGAGAAGGGCTGGGGCCGCATCATCAACACCGCATCCGCCCATGCCTTCGTCGCATCGCCGTTCAAGAGCGCCTACGTCGCCGCCAAGCACGGCATCGCAGGCCTGACCAAGACGGTGGCGCTGGAAGTCGCGACCAAGGGCATCACCGTCAACGCCATCGCGCCGGGCTATGTCTGGACGCCGCTGGTCGAGAAGCAGATTCCCGACACGATGAAGGCGCGCGGCCTGACCCGCGATCAGGTCATCAACGACGTGCTCCTCGACGCACAGCCGACCAAGGAGTTCGTCACGGTGGAGCAGGTCGCAGCGCTCGCCGTCTTCCTCTGCACCGACGGGGCGAAGTCGATCACCGGCGCGACGCTGCCGATGGATGGCGGCTGGACCGCGGCGTGAGCGGCCGCCAGAGCCGCCGCCCCGAGCCGGTCAGGGGGCTGGCGGGGCCGAAGGCGGAAAAGACGATCTCGCTCGCACTCCAGGGCGGGGGCGCTCACGGCGCCTTCACCTGGGGCGTGCTCGACGTCATCCTCGAGGACGGGCGCCTCGGCATCGAGGCGCTGACCGGCACCAGCGCCGGGGCGATGAATGCCGTCGTGGTCGCGGAGGGCTGGATCGACGGCGGGGCCGACGGCGCGCGCGCCAAGCTCGAGGCGTTCTGGCGCGCGATCAGCGTCGACGGCAAGTATGGCGGCTCGGAGCGCTCGCTGATCGACACGATGCTCGGCGCCTGGGGCAACACCAACGGCACGCCCCCGGGCATGCTCTTCTTCGAGATGTTCTCGAAGGTGGCGAGCCCCTACGACGTCAACCCGCTCAACATCAACCCGCTGCGCGGCGTCGTGGCCGACCTGATCGATTTCGCGAAGGTCCGGGCGCATGACGCGGTCAAGCTCTTCATCGCCGCCACGAACGTGCGGACGGGCAAGATCGCGGTGTTCGAGCGCAAGGACCTGACCGCCGACCACGTGATGGCGTCGGCCTGCCTGCCGATGGTGTTCCAGGCGGTCGAGATCGATGGCGAGGCTTATTGGGACGGCGGGTACATGGGCAATCCCGCCCTGTTTCCGCTGTTCTACGAGGCCCATTGCGACGATATCCTGCTCGTGCAGATCAACCCGATCCAGCGGCGGGAACTGCCGACCAAGGCACGCGAGATCCAGGACCGGCTGAACGAGATCACCTTCAACGCCTCGCTGCTGCGCGAATTGCGCGCCATCGATTTCGTCAACCGCCTGGTCGACGACGGTAAGCTGAAGCGCGAGGACTACAAGCGCGTGTTGATGCACCGCATCGATGGCGGGCCGCCGCTGGCCGAGCTGACCTCGTCTTCGCGCATGAACGCGGAATGGGATTTCCTGCTGCGGCTCAGGGATATGGGCCGCACCGCGGCGAAGCGCTGGCTGAAGCGCAACTACGACGCCATCGGCAAGACGGCGACGCTCGACCTGAAGGACGCGATAACCTGAGAGCTGCGGCGGGCGGGAACCATGGCCCGCCGCCGATTCTTCCCGTTTCAGCTTCGCACTTGTTCCGGCGGCGCCGCTTGCGCCAAGCTGGCGCGCGATGCATCACCGCGACCTCAGGCTTCCTTTTCAGAAAGACGATCATCCCATGCAGAAACTGGT
>Ga0209952_1003843_pt1 | contig 10153 bp, 10 predicted proteins | sample ThiBiot_750_biof_2_FD_183951 | JGI IMG/M metagenome (GOLD analysis project Ga0209952, IMG submission 183951) | Wastewater bioreactor microbial communities from Cape Town, South Africa - Thiocy_cont_750_biof (SPAdes) | ecosystem: Engineered > Bioreactor > Thiocyanate-remediating >...
GATTGAGATTGTAAAAAGAAAAAAGGAAAATGTGGGTTTTGTTTTCAGATGATTGTCAAATGACGGTTATGGGTCGAATTATTCTTCGATTTTTCTATAAAGTCTGGATATTCGGGGCTGTCTATTTCGGTTTGAGTTGGTTTTTCCTTTTGGTAAATAATTTTTGATATTTAGACAAAAAATACATTTTGATTGTACATTTAGATCTCTTTACTCAGTTTGGGAATCAGTCTCATTCGTAATCGTGAATCAAACATTCAAGAATATACAGTCGATCGTTTATTAGAGGACGAAGAAGACGAAGATAATGATGTACCATTGATTCAATAATAAAAAAAAACACCACAGACTTGCATTTTCTCTTTCGATTTAATCGGTTGTATTGTCAGTGATCTTCGTTGTATTGTAAATGTATTAGTTAGAGACGATGTATCTGAATGTATTTATCTCATTTGAAAAAAATAAAGATCTTAATAAATAAATAAAAAACAACAATGAACAGTATTCAACAATAAATCGAATTTCTTTCAGATGTCTACTGATATTACACCATTAAAAGTCGATGAAGTTCAATTATATGAACTCGCACGATTAGCAAATTTGACAATTGATGAACGTATATTCAAAATTCTTCTCGAATTATTAAAACTCAATATTAAACCAGAAGCTATTCTACAAGTATTAAAAGTCTTAGCCAAACAAGGACAATCTTCAGCTGATAAATAAAATGATTTCTCTTCTCTCTTTCTTTTTTGTAAAACAAATGTTATGATAAAAAACATACACACACATACATACACATACGAATCAAGTTCTTCTTTATGACACTTTAGATTAGTGATTATGTTAGCTTCTCGTACATCGCAATCATTTGTATCATCATTGACAAATACGATAACGAATTCATTGACTAATTTTTCGTTGAATACCGAAACGAATCCTCATACTCTAGATTTGAATATGTCCGATACATTTTATGTTACACCAATAAATGAAATTGAAAAACTCGATGATTGGAATAAACCATTGGCACTTCAGGCTGCACATCATCATGAAAGTTTAAATGTACCAGATGTGATTGAAGTCGAATGGCGACTACGCGATCGGGTAATGACGAATGAATCAATTTGTGATTTTATTTTGTTTGTTTTTAAAGATGAAAACCGTAAGTGTCGCACTTGTTATGTGTCTTCACATTGGTGTCGATCCACCTGATGTCACAAAATCAAACCCTTGTTCAAAACTTGAATGTTGGATTGGTAAAAACAAATTGATATTGATTTGAATTTTGTCTATGAAAAGAAAATGTTCTCATTCTAGATCCATTTGCTTTATCTCCTAAACGAGCATTAGAAACTATTGCTGCTGAATTGCAACGTCAATATGAACGATGGCAATCAAAAGCACGTTATAAATCTAGTCTTGATCCAACTCAAGATGATATAAAAAAACTTTGCATGACACTTCGACGAAATGCTCGTGTAAGTGTTTTTTTTTATTATTGATTATCTTGAAAATATTGACAATCATGTTTCATCATATAGGAAGAACGAATTCTCTTTCATTACAATGGTCATGGTGTGCCACGGCCAACTTCGAATGGTGAAATTTGGGTATTTAATAAGAATTTTACGCAATATATTCCGTTGTCACTTTATGATCTACAAAAATGGATAAGCTCTCCATCGATTTATGTCTTCGATTGTTCGCATGCCGGTGTTGTGTTAAATTTATTTGTTAGATTTGCTGAACAGATCGATCGAGAACTCGAAGATGCTCGTGCTAATCTTTCTCGAACGCCACAACTAGCGTCTGTGCCTGGTCATCCAACAAGTCAATTGATTCCTCTTCTTCCATCGTCTTCGCCTCTTCAAGATATTCTACTTGGTGCTTGCGGTGAAAACGAACTCTTACCAATGGATCCCGAACTGCCAGCTGATTTGTTTACATCATGTTTAACAACACCGATTAAAATCGCTCTACGCTGGTACGTTTTACAAAAGAATATCAGTCGATTGAATCCAGATATTGATCAAGATATGATTGATAAGATACCTGGCACAGTTACTGACCGAAAATCTATGCTCGGAGAATTGAATTGGATATTTACGGCTGTTACAGATACCATTGCATGGAATTCATTGTCAAAAGAAATTTTTCAGCGTCTCTTTCGACAAGATCTATTAGTTGCATCGTTATTTCGAAATTTCTTGCTTGCAGAACGAATTATGCGGTCATATGGATGTCATGTTTGTTCGCGGCCAGCTCTACCACCGATGTTTGAACATCGTTTATGGTTTGTATTGAAAAGAATGTCGAAATGAAAGCAAAAATTTTGAATTGTCAATAGGAATGCTTGGGATATGGCGTTAGATTTGTGTTTGAAACAATTACCATCGGTTTTAAAACAAACCGAAAGTGGAATACGCGAACCAGCTTACGAGCCAAGTTCGTTCTTTGCCGATCAATTAACGGCATTTTCAGTTTGGCTCAGCGAAAATTCTCTCTTAACATCAGCAGCTGAAAGAGAAAAGTTAAAACAACCCGAACAATTACCAATTGTTCTACAAGTTCGTTTTCTAGAATGATGATTGAACTCGAAAATCAATATTCGATTATGTTTAGGTTTTACTCAGTCAATCTCATCGACAACGAGCATTAGATTTACTCGCTCGATTTCTTGATATTGGCACATGGGCTGTACATTTGGCACTCTCTGTCGGTATCTTTCCATACGTCCTTCGGTTATTACAAGCAACCAGTGATGATCTTCGACCGTATCTCGTTTTTATTTGGGCGAAAATTCTCGCGGTCGATCGAGTAAATTCAAAGCAATGATTGATCTTCTGTTTTTTCTATTCGATCATACTTCTATCCTAGGCTTGTCAAATCGATATTATTCGTGAAAAAGGTCATGAATATTTCATATCAATATTGACTGATTCTCGTTCATCGACGGGTGTTCGTGCACTAGCAGCTTTCAATTTAACTTGTCTTGTTGATAATTACACCAAAGGACAAGTACGAATCACATATTTCATCATTCTTTCTCTCTTGGATTCTATTGATTTTTGCTGTTCTAGGACGAACTTGTTCCCGTGATGTCTCGTGTTGTTGATATTTTAAATACTCCTGCACTGTCATTTCGCGAGACTTCAGCTCTATTTCTTTGGGCAACGTTGTTTCTCGGTCAGGCCTGGCGTGGCAATTCGAATGCTTGTGAAAAAGCTGTTCTTGTTCGTGCACCTGACACACTTCAAACTCTTTTGACAACACATGATTCGCCTGAAGTTCGTGCTGCTTGTGCCTATGCTCTCGGCACATATTTACTATCATCAACATCGGGCACTGAACTTAGTGAACGACGAATTGAACAATCCAAAGAAGCAGCTACAGTTCTCACCCGTTGTTTGCACGATGGTTCGCCACTTGTCCGACAAGAAGTGCTCGTTGCTCTGCATCATTTTCTAACTCTATTTGCACAATCAACGAATTCAAATGCTGTCAATAACGCGAATCGAACCGGTGGAATTGTCTACAAAACTGTTTTCGACAAAGTCAATGAAGCTATTCGAACAGTTGCTGCGTCTGATCCGTCGTATGAAATGGTTCAATTAGCCGAAACAATTCTCACTGATCTACAACAGCCAGTTGGCACGAAATTTTTTCAATGGTGCTGCGGTCGTTTTCGTGTTTCGAACACGATTAGTCGCGATCTTGGCTCGGGCATTAGTCAACAACAGGGTGTTTTCGATAATGACGAAGGAAATGATTGTTTTGCACGTAGCGGTCGATATTGGAGAAATCATTGTATACGTTCGAATCCATGTCGTTTAGCTGATTTTCAGCATATGCGTGAAATTGTTTTTAACAATCGAACAACCAACGCGAGTCCTTTAGTTGTACGACTTCATCCATACGAAAACTATCTCACCGTTGCTAATTCACATAGTAATCTAATATTTTATGACTTAGACGGACAACTTCGTTCGAAATCAGTATTAAAAGTTGGATCCATCGGTTCGACAATCAATACACTAGATTATATCAATGCACACGATCGAACATTGATCTGTGTCGGAACAGATAATCACGCTATACGAATCTATGATGCAACTAGTCATCGTCTTATATCATCATGGATCGCTCTCGACGACGAATATATTCATTCACATCATCGAACTGGGCCAACATCATCAACAACAACAGCAGCAGCACCATCAGCTACATCATTAAAAACTCAACGAAAATTTGTCGTCAATTGGAATCAACAATTATGTCGAATATATGCATCGAGTACTGATCTCGATTATGTTGCTCTATGGGATGTCGAACGTGAACGTTGTTTGTACACGATGGATACAGGTACATCGGGCGGTGTGTTCTGTTTGACATCGGATATTCATGGTTATTGTGCAGCAGGCATGGGCGATGGAACAATTCGATGTTTTGATACACGTTCGAAAGAAAGTGCGATTGCAATTATTCCACCAGCAGCACCATTGAATCGTCATGCGCCTATCATTGCATTGAAAGCTGATACAAATGATCGATTATTGTCGATTAGTAATTTGGGACAATTGAGACGTTGGGATATTGAAAGTGGAACAAATGCGGAATTATCTGGTCCACAAACATCGCAACAAGTTCTTGCTGCAGATGTTCATTCGACAGGCAATGTACTAGCACTAGCAACAGCCAATGCTCTACAATTCAAAACATGTTTCGGTGATCTTCTTTTTGATATAAAACAATCGAAATTTGCTCAAGTTTCATGTTTATCCTTTCATCAATATCGTCAATTACTTGCCGTCGGATTTAATGATGGTTCATTGTCGATGTTTACGGGCAAAACAAATTCATCAACTGTATAATGAAATATCCCCTTTCTTGTTATTTGTTGGTTCTATTTTCTATTTTGATTCAGACGATTTTTTTTTCTTTACTACATCCATGTTTCTATTCATAACAACAACAACAACAACAAAAAACTCTCTACCCAGTGATAATCAAGGAGTTTGTGTCTGTGTGTGTGGTTTTTTTTGTTCTCTTTATACAAAAACAACGTCGGTATGTGACTACCACAGATTAAAACGTTTTGTTTTTGTTTGTTTGTTTTTATAAAAGCGCGTTTTCTTTTTCATTTGTATCTAAAATAATTTTATCTTTGCGAAATCAAGCAGAGATGACATGTCTCCTTCTTCTTCTTCGTCGTCGTCGTCGTCTGATGTCAGTTATGCATGTATCAAAGAACATCATCGTTGAACTCGACATGTCAAGAATCTAGTGATGAAAGCGGAAATTCTGATGGATGTTATTACAATATACTTTGAGTTCGAAATGCTCATCTCTTGAGGATTTTCGTTAAAACAAAATAAGCTTTTTACACGATTTGTTATCTTATTTATGCATCGACATATTGCGAAAACAAGAATCATTTAGATATATTCGATAAGAAATAACCTTTTCCTATTGACAGACACTTATCCATTAGTTACTGTTCGTTAATTAAAAAATTACAAATATAGATTTAATATTGTGCTTTGGTCTCGTTTGAGAGACGACAGGTTAACTTGAGAAATATTTGACTATTTAACAGACATAAAATCGTAAAACTCAAGCAAATACTGTCATAAACATATGGCATATGTCAAATAATTATTGACAAATAACGTAGTAGCATTTCCCTTGAGATTCTATCAAGATTATCTTAGTCAAACTGACAAACATCATTGCTGCTTTTATGCATGTATATATATATATTTATTGAGAAAAGTTGTTTTTATTAAATAAAATATTAGCTTATGTGTTTGTAAGCAGAGAAGATATCAAAAGAATAAGTTTGTGTCGTTTTTTTTTCATCTTAAACAAAAATATACATATCGATTGAGAATATTTTAAGATGATTCATGGTCGCTGTTATTATCGATCACCGATGGAAACGATAAGAACGATTGAAAATAAGATTTTAATTTTTGTTGTGATCGTGATGTTGATACTGATCGTAGGATTGCATGATAGAAATGAATATTAATTAATGAACAAAATAAATGAAGAATAAGTGATGCGATCGATTTTGTTTTCATGTCACTTTTTTTAAGAAACCATATTGAACCTTAGTAAAACAACAAAAGTTAAATAAAATATTTGTATTTGTCTATGATTATTACTGAAAAATGATAATGAATGAAATAAAGCCAAAGAGAAAAGAACGAGTTGTAGAGAATTTTTGTCGCCCGATCGAATAGTCAAAGCAAGAATAGTTGCTAAAACTGAAGAAAACATAATCATAAATGTACGTTTTTTCATAAAAATCGCTGAGACAAGAAAACACCTACAAGCATAGGACGTTGCAAGATGTACCGATGATTCAAAGTCACCTGGTAACAGCAAACGTAAACTTGATGGCCAGACTAAACCCTAATAAAAATTAAAAAAAAAGAAAACTACTTATCGAATATGTTGTTTATCGTTGGTATTTTACCATCACAGTAAAACAAGAAAACAGTACTGCGCTTAATAGTAACCAGATTGTTAATTTCGGTGGTAATTGAAAAATTAAATGATCGGAATGACCAAGTATTTGACTGATTTTTGAACCGGCTGTATCGCCGACACCTAACATTTTACGAACTTTCAAACGACTTTGTAGATCACTACAACTGCTTTTCCTAAACAAGAAAAATATTAAAACATTCGAATGAATAGAGTGAAAAAGAAAAACAAAACAGTAGTTAATTAATTGAGTCGATCTACCTGCTTGACATCTGCATAGTCTTTTATATAGAATCGAATTCAATAGTAATCAGCAAGTAAACACGATAGAAATGTTCGATGAAAATCGAGGAAAGAGAAAAAGAAGGAAAATTTTTCTTCTTCTTTTCTCCTCTACGACTACTATCACAAGGCGTCGTGATAAATTATCAATAACAAATGCATTTATAAGAATATATATTAGTCATCGACATCGCAATCGTTCTCGAAAGAACATGAAATATATATAGCAGAAAAAAACAGATCAGTACGTGTGAACTTTCGTAAGAAATACTTCCGTTTAGATTATCTATTTAAATACATTCGATGAACTGACACAAGGGAAATGAAAAAAGAATGTTTAGATTAGTTTCAATTGCATAGAAAACAAAACTGCGACATCGATCTGAACGAATAAACATCAATTTCGAAGATTAGAAATACATTACATGACAACATCTGTTTTAGTTGTTGATGTTGGTTCAGTCATGGGTGATAATAATTGTTCAGTAGAAGACGAAGGTTCAGTAGTTGTTGTTGTTGTAGTGGTAGTGGTTGACATGTTGTATTTGTTCTTTATATATATATATATTAATTTTTTCTCGTAAAAACTAGAATTTGTGCAGCTGAAGGAAAAGAAAAAAGGAAATAAATGAACGTAGAAAAAAAAAGATGCAAAATGCTCCTTTAATCAGATAAATTTGTTTTCTTCTTTTTTTTGCCAACATCATTACATACGATCAATGAAAATCGGCATTGACTAGGAAAAGTCATAGATTATTTCCTAACGTTCTATTTGAAAACCTAACCACTCAAACCAATGATGCTATGCATCATTTTTTTTCCTTTGACGTCAGATATTAGTAAGTAATCATAAAACACCGAATGCAGAAACGAGAGAAAAACCAAGGAAATGCTTATTTATATGAGATTAGTTTTTAAAGCATAAGGTTCTCCCTCTCGCTCTCTGTTTATACGTAATAAAATAATTGCATTTGTGAGCTCGGAATTTATATTGAAACAAAAATCAGACGACGAAGAAGAAAGAGAGAAGAGGAAGAACTGACAGTAATATTCCACACCCGTCAAATAATCCAGCTAATCTATTTATAGATAGATATATTTCTGTTTCTATTTTGATTACTTAGAGTTATGTGGGTACTTATGAATTGAGAGAAAAAAAAACATGATATTCAAGAAAAAACATGGAATATAAGTGCTCTAATATGTGATTATATAATGTATCTCTTGTGAAACAAAATTTTTCAAGTGCTTTTAAAAATGATATATTAAATACTAATCAAATCAATCTATTCATTGCCGATGAATCAAAATCGTAACAAAAAAAAGAAGAAGAGCTCAATTTCAAATAGATTTCCTTGGAGATCGTCAAAAAAGAAAACATTGACGCACACAAAAAAAAATTCAATAAATTATTTACAAGGAACGTTCATCAAACGAATCGACAGAAATACGATTGCTGTTTCTACTCAATAGATATGTGCGTCAATGTTCAAGGATCTGCATGTTCCGTTTTGTTTTATCTCGCCTACATAATCTAAATTTAGAGTGACCGAGATTGTTCGAGGTTATAAATCTTGAAATCAATTATTTGTTCATTTTTTCACATATCCGAGTGTCATGAATAACACTTCTTACGGAAATCGAATTCCATTAGTGCATTGATTTGTTTTATTTTGTATTCTATGAGAAAATATTCTTGTCTTCATTTGACCAAAAAAAGAAACACAATAATTATCCTATTCTTATAAATAAATATAACAAAGATGTGACATCTTAGTAAACAGGATATTCATACGACATCCGTATATGTATCTCTCTTTCTCTCTCGTGCTCTCATTCTATGTACACAAAAATAAATGTCAATATCTAATACCCATCACCTAATTGGCAAACTAATTACACGTGCCGTTTGTCTTTCTGTCTGCTGTTGAATATGTATATATTATTAGGAAAAGGATCGAAAGATTGAACACGAGTGATCCAATCGTTCGTTCGTTCGTTTGGGCGGACAAACTCGTGCCTCCTAATGATAATCCTTCGTCAATATAATTCGTACAGAATACGCCCTTTAATATCGCACGAAAAAGAGCGAGCGAACGAGAGAGAGAGGCAAACAAACAAATTGTTAGTCAATAGAACTTCTGTTCAGTGACTATAAATAGACAACATTTTTGTGTCATTTGAATTAGAATAAAATATGAAAAGGTAGGATTCAATCGAGCAGCTGAATTTCATCTTACCCCACAGCATTAGTTCGATATAATTGATTTGCTAATACTGTCAGGTAAAGATGGCCTAAGGACGCTCATACGACGAATTTTTTTTTACAGAAATTCAACGGCCTCTATCGAATACCGTTTTCTAAGAGCACTGCCAATCGAAAGAAAGAAAATTTGTGATTCATCAATCGTAGTAGTCTGTCTTCTTCTTTTACTATTACTATTTCTTAAAATCTAAAAACTACGAATAATGCTGAAATCATCGACATTAGCCAAGGTAGTTTTCGTTTCTATTTAACATGAATATGAATTTTCATGTTTCGGATAGATTTTTCGGCATTGTTCTCTCATTCGAACACTTCGACATCTTGAAACAAGTTCATCGTCGACATTTTCTTGTAGGATAAAAATCGAATTGATTTTTTTCTTTTTTTAATCAAGAAAAAATCGTATTTTTTTGCAGCTGATCTATCAGCTAATTCGATAGCACAGCAACAACTTCCATTGATTGTGAATCGACAGCTTGAATATCCTCATACGCGTTATCCACCCTTGCAAGCATGGTTAGAAACTCTCGGGCAAAAACGTGATGAAAAATTAGGGATTGTCGATCTGCATCCGTCGATTTGGCAAACTTCACCACGGTATAAAAACATTCTTCGTTGTTTTTTTTTAAATTTGAAAAGAAAACAAAAACTCGATCATATAGATTGGATATTCTCTATGAAAATGTCGAATGGCAGAAGGATTATAAAAAAATTGTAAAGATTTACTGTTAAGATAAATAGAATTTCAATATTTTGACTTGTGTTTTATTCAAGGATTGGGCATATACACCACCACATCATGAATATCCGAATATGAGAGCTAAACCATGGCCACAAAAAGGCACGGGTCGTGCAAGACATAAATCACGATTTGGACCACAATGGAAAGGTGGTTATAAAGTCAATGGACCCAAAGGTCCAACATCATTTTTCTATGTTCTTCCAAAAGAAAAACGAGTTGAAGGTCTTTGTACAGCATTAACTGTTAAATTGCATCAAGTAGATTATCGATATGTAGATTTTTTCTTTTCGAAAATCTTTCTTTCGTAGAATGACGTTCATTTCGTTGATTCATTAGATTTACCAACACATGAACCAAATGTAAGCGCA